>Ga0247807_10002062_pt1 | contig 11312 bp, 13 predicted proteins | sample UWRJL074202C1_FD_179931 | JGI IMG/M metagenome (GOLD analysis project Ga0247807, IMG submission 179931) | Plant litter microbial communities from Arlington Agricultural Research Station in Wisconsin, United States - UWRJ-L074-202C-1 | ecosystem: Environmental > Terrestrial > Plant litter >...
ACCTGAGCAAGCCAACATCGTAAGCCGAGTTGAGACGCACCTTCTCGATCTGATTTGGCATGTAACCCGAAGACATGGCTATTAATAGTGTTCTGAGTCCTCGAGATGGTTGTGTGAACTACGGAATAGATGGGATGCTACGTTGGACCCCATACCCCACGCTCACGTTGTTTATGTGGGGTAATAGAGGAAGGGAGTGCATGCTCGGGAAGGTGGCGGTGTCAATACCTACCTATTCCTGACATACAGCGCGATGATTGTTACGTTGTAGTCATCCTAAGCTTATCATCTGTCAGCTCTAAATGATTATTTCGCTTAGGAACTCCACTATTCGTTAACATGGAGAGGTCCTAGGCATCGAGGTTGAGAATTCAATTCAATCTATTGGGTCACAAAAGACCTATCGAAGAGGATGTAACCACACATACATGGACATGCCCTCGTACCGAGGTTTAGACTGCTAGAGTAAGATGGAGGGTATCGCTCTGTGTACGTATCTGTAAATATGAGAATGAAATAGCTATCAAGCAACTTGGAATTTGCAACCTGGGGTGAACTAGAAGCTGGGATTCAATTTATAACTTTGAAAGATAGAGTACCGCTAAATAATCATTATAAGTACTTTATTGCCCAACAGAAGTTACACACATCATCATGTACATAATCGTTTACCTGACGAATGTCGCGAAGCTAGATACTGACTGTGGCATAAGAGTAGTATGAGTTTATTACGAATGTAGTCATGCTTATAACCTGTAGACAGCTTCTTATACATAGACACCTACGAATCTAGAACGCCCAGGGTAATATATCTATCTTTTCTAGGGTATCTCTCCTATGTAGGATTGCCAAAAACGAATCCGTCACCGCATTCCCATCTCGTCGAAACACTAAAATCATCTGGATATATTGTATCGGCAGGTATGAGACTGATTACAAGCGCCACTTTATACGGGGAAGCAGAAGATGCATAGCCTGAACCCGGTGATGGATACTCTTTGATATCCATGTCCGTGTTAATATATTCCGGAAAGCAGGAACCGGCGCTGTCATACAGTGTGAACTGGATATTCCCGGTGTATGGCCATTCTACCGGCATGATGCAAGTCGTCCTTCGAAGCTTGACTTGTCCACTTATGGCCATCGCAGACATCTTACTGTGATCACTTCGCAAATGCAAAGGAAGTCTGAGGCGTGTAGCACAAGCAATGTAAATTTTGGGAAATTAGAGAGCATCAGAGGAGAGGCAATCATTTGAAAATTCGTAAGAGATAGGTCTAGGACCGAACATCCGGCCGCCTGCACTTGCTGGAAGTGGTTGAAGATCTGGGGTAACCTTGAAGAGATCGGCTTGGCCAGCTTGCAGCCGGATGTCACTTCTGTCGGGTGTCGCCTCGGATACCGGATGCGTCAAAATGCTGTGCCGTCACTGTGCTTACCGCTAATGTGTATCTAAGCATCGAAGTAAATGATGTATTGGCTCGTTATTGTGTAAAAGTATCCAGCCTGGTTGCCGGTTGAATGCTGATAATATTTCGACGTTAATGACGAAAGAAGCCACTCTCAGTATTAACCTGTCAGACGGCATTTTTCTTTCTTTCCGCTAGCTAGAGTGCGTTGATTACTGAGACAAGTCCCTACATGTAAATAATGCTGTACTCCAGATATATTGTTCCCGGAGTGGCTTTTTCTTATCTCTCTAGGACATGTTACCGAACCAAAAATACAATTAGACTCGATTAGTAAATCAAATTTAATCAATATTAACTTGGGAGTAATGTATTTTCGATAAGTTCCCGTGAACGGTGCCAATTGGGGATGGATGGCTCAAGTTTCCCTTTGTGTGACACGTGGGTGTTTGACGTAGACAATGGTTCTGGTGATTCTTGGGATGAACGATGTAACGGCCCAGAGTGGGGTGTGGGGTTTGACAAGTGTTAAGATAAGGCTCAGCTGGAGAGAAGATGGGGATTCGTGAATTCAATAAGAGCGGTGAATTAGAACTTTAGGCTGAACTTGGGGGCTGAGGCAACGTATGGTGCTGACGTTATGATGCAATCATATGTGATGAGATTTGGTCATATCATGAGCAGTGTTGAGAATTGGTGCAGTTAATAGTGATGTGGTAAATGATTTGAGAGCCTTTGCAGTTGTGGTGAAAGCGTGCAGTGTGGTAAGTGAGGACTAAAACCATGTAGAAAGTGACGATGTAGAGCAGTATCATACAGCACTCTCAAATTCGCCTCACACTCACACTCGCTCTGTGTGAGGAGTAAACCGGGCTGTAGCACAAAGGCATAGCTACCGCTGGTGGTAAAAATCACAATGTAGATAGTTTAGTATGAAGGTGAACATGTTATACACAAGTGCGGTGAGTGGAATTCTAGAAATTCAAAAACGATATGTTGAAGCAATGACTATCACCTTGATATTTGATAAGAACGGCTTGACCGGAACCACTCGAGTATCAAATATCATAGAACATACTCAATGGCGAATGAAGGATAAGTGCAATGTTGTCCTAAAGGGAAGCGGCTCAAATATGAATACTTATTTGGTACAAAGATTTTGCATTTATTCTCGTCCACCTCCTGCGTACATCCATAACACTCATATCTGCAGTTTCGAATGATTTTACTTGTCATTACAAATGCTTCAATCAAGATAAATGATTCATCTGGTAACACTTTTTAAATTAACGGCCATCATGGTGTATTCTTTATAAGGGTGAGAACGATTCTTCATTGCAAGGAAATGCTGTAGTAGCCTACTAATTCCCCTCTCTTCTTGTATTCTTATCAATTCAGATGTCAACTTTTATACTATCATTACTATACCTCAGGGAGCCCATAAATACCTTTGAGACTCGATCACTTTTATCGCTTCCGGATATCTTGCCCTGTGCGTTTCAGTCACGCGAGCCTTGATAAGATGTTAATCGTTAACAACCACTGGACAGCATCTTGAGCTGGGCTGGCAAAGTGAAGAACGCTTGCTGATCCAAGCAGCCATGCATTTTGTGCATACTGAAAGAATTATACGACCTAGGAGTGCCGATATGATAAGTTCACTTAGATTCAAACGTCAATATCCGTCATAGAACGTTGAAAGTCACGATGTTATTTTTCGTCGGCGAAGTAAACGATCCCCTAAACGCCTCGCTACCCCTTTTCGTTTGTGAAGCGTGTACCGACACCTCGGTTCGGCTCCAAGATCCAACCTCCGCATTTCTACCCCGCGTAAATAGTATGGCTCACTAAGTAAAGCGCAGCATTAATTACAAAGTTGACATTTTGAATCTTCAGCTTCCCCAAAAGCTGTATAATACATATCACAAATCGTCCCGCACGCTCTCTCGAGTCCTAGTTCAGCAATGTCTTTTGCAATATCTCCACCTCCACTGGTTGATGCCAAAATATCTTTCCCCACCCCCGCCATTCTTCTCATAACGCTCAATCGGCCAGATTCGCTGAACTGTATTTCCATTCCCGGCCACTATGAACTACAGGCGCTATATAGCTGGTTTGATTCAGAACCTTCACTAAGCGTTGCCATCCTTACAGGAGCTGGACGCGCTTTCTGCGCAGGTGCTGATCTGAAAGAATGGCACGAATCGAACAAGCCTGGTGAAAGGTCACAGCGACAAGAGCGTGTTATACCTCCCTCCGGATTTGGAGCTCTGAGTAGGAGAGGAGGGAAGAAACCAGTTATTTGTGCCGTGAACGGAATTTGCTTTGGTGGTGGTGCGGAGATGATCATTAATGCTGATATTGTGGTTGCGGAGCAGCACGCGGTCTTTGGGCTACCGGAGGTGAAAATCGGCGTGGTGGCCCTCGCAGGGGCGTTGACGAGGCTGGTGAGAACCGTAGGAAGACAAAGAGCGATGGAGATGGCATTAACTGGGAGGAATCTTGCTGCGGAGGAGGCAAGGGAATGGGGTTTGGTTAACAAAGTTGTGGGAAAGGGGGAGAGTGTGAAGGAAGCAATCAAAATTGCCCAGGCAATTGCGGAAACCAGTCCTGATAGTATGATTGTCACAAGAGAGGGGATAAAGATGGGTTGGGAGGGAGTTGGAGCCGAGGAGGGTACACGATTGTTAGCTGAGAATTGGTATGCGCGAATGGATAAAGGGGAGAATATGAAGGAGGGCGTTGCTAGTTTTGTGGAAAAGCGCAAGCCAAAGTATGTTCCTAGTAAGTTATAGCTGAAACGACCGTGATTAAGAGGATCTAATGCCAAAATCTGTACTTGGGGCATTGATGTATGATGCGTACTGCTGCTCTATGTAAATTTAATAGCTAGGTAGGGCAATTGACAATAAATGAACAATGCAGTTAGTTTCGTGATGATCTCAAGATAGAAACAATGTGGTTATAGCACGGTGATTATCCTCGAGTATTGGGTCCAGAGATTTACAGATTTAATGTTCTCACTAAACTGGATGTTCTGAACGTACCTAGTCTTTTGAAAAAGATGGTTAACTAGAGGCGACAAGACCGAAGTGTTTTTATTTCACTGAAGCTCTTCTAAACTCCGTTATCTATTTATATTTTTAACATTACGTAGTGTCGAGAAATGGGGAGCGGGCCTTCTACCAGTACCTTGCAAATGCTGAGCAGGATGATCAACAATGTCTACAATATCCTTGAGATAATCTTGGAACTGGTTTAAAAAGAATGACGATGATCCTCACCTCAACTCAATCGACGGGAGAGCGACGACAGGGTCCAGTAACCCTTGTCTAAAGTCACTTTGGTGATTTGGGGTATGTTTAAACGCAGCCATTGAACTATATAAAAGCACCGTCGCTCATGCTACTATTCGAGACATCATGGGGAGGATATTGGAAGTCCGAGCCTCTATATTCACATGTAAACATTAAAGTTATGATGTGGATGTTTAGATCGCAGAACGCCTCTTCCGTCGTCTATGACGTAGAATCAACACTAATTTCAGAGGCAGGACATTCAAATAATGTCGAAGTTATAAACGCCTTAACAACTCCCACCGTCCTTACTAAAGAGTCAACAAGAGTTTTCATTTTCAGTAAAATTGGAGATTGAAATCATCTTGGTTTTATTGTTGTGCAAGAACGATCAACATGTCGAGTCCTGTGGAAGGAACCAAGGTGGTCGAAGGTCCAGTTCCTCCCAGCGGAATGCACAACATCAATTCGGTTGGGGCTCCTGAAATCGTAGAAGCTCACGAAGAAGAAATGCCGACCGATAGCCATGACTTAGCAAACGCAGACCATGACGAGAAGGGTGCTGCGCAGCTGAACCATGGACAAACTGAAGTGAAGGATTTGGGTTGGAATGACCATCCCACCGATGTCCCGAATCCTTTGGTAGGAGGTCTACCCAATGAAGAGCTGTGGACTTTAGTACGAAGATTCAACAAGGTAAGTTTTTTGGGAAGGTATGAACGATGGTGGCTGATAGTTGTAGCAAATGTACCATGTGAAAGCATTAGCTGAGCCTCCACTTATGGGTTTGGACCTCAACATAGCGGACGAGGAGGAATTCTCCCCGGATAAGATGAGGGCAAATATTGAACGCCTTTATATGACCGTCATCGTAGGCTTGGTCGGATTTTATAAACACATTGCAAGGCTTCGATCTTGGCGGGAAAGCAAAAGGACTATGGCATTTGGTGGAGTTTATTTCGCAGCATGGGCTATCGACTTCCTTGTTCCCACCATTGTCGCATTTATAATGGTTTTGATAGCTTATCCTCCTTCTCGCGCTTACTGTTTCCCACCAGCACCAGTTGCCTTGATCGATAGTAAAACTGGTGGAGTCAAGAAACCAACAGCAGGTGTACTGGGAAGCGACGACAGCCTCACAGGAGCCCCAGAGAAACACCAGGGAGAAGCAGTAGAACAAGAAGCAAGCAATTTTGTCAACAGTTTTGCCTCAATTGCACTTAGCAGTGCAGCGGGTAAGCATCCTCAGGGAGATCCTCACAATGGTGAGGAGGGCGCCAGTGGACTGGAAGACCACTCACCCGACCCTACAAATTTGGTACATAGTGCAGCGGCTGCTAAAGAAAAGACAGCTGGAGGAGATCCGAGCCCTACGCACAATAAAACAAAGGAGCCAATGTCTACTGCCATGTGGTCGAAAACAAGACCTGTCATGCATGTTCTTGCTGATATTGCTGATGGATGGGAGCGTTTTGCAAATGCTCTCTCGCCGACTGCACCCTTCCCTAAAGAGAAACCACGAATCAAGCTTGCTGCAGTACTCGCACCTATCCTACTTGTTTCGATATTTACCAGCTCTTATATGTTCATCAAAATGAATGGCCTCTTTATAGGTTTTGGATTTTTTGCTGATCCTATCATTTGGCGAACCGCCACGCTCTTGAACAGGAAATTTCCGAATTGGCAAAAACTACTGGAGATCCGAAATACCTTACTTAAAGGTATTCCTACCAATGCGCAACTCACAATCACACTTCTGCGAATTGGTGAAGCCAATAAAGCACCACTACCCCCTCCACCCTATAATGGCCCTCCACCACCAAACACTGCTCATGCCGCTGCTGGACAGAATCTCGAGCATCTTGGTAAGTTCACTTTACTTGTACATATATTTTTTAACTAACATACGCAGAAGGTGTATCTGACTCTGAAATGGCCGATGCTATCCACCCGGACGGAAATTCTGCAATTATAGATCCCGCTGATAAATCCAAGAAGAAACCTGGACGACGCATCCTAGCTGCCTTCAAATCCGTAACAAAGGGTGGTGTTGAAACAGTCCTAGGTACAGATCGACTTAAGGCCGCAGCTGGAGGCGAACACGCAAAGAATCGTCTCGGGGTACTGCAAGATGGACAGAACAGCAATGCAGGTCCAATTGAGTTCCCAGCTAGATACAAGGGAAAGAAAGGCCATGCTTATATCACAACATCGGCCACAAGTCCTGCTTTGAGTTGGACAACTGCAAAAGAAGATTTGGATCCTGTTTTCTCCATCGCTATCGCTGATATTAAGGTTTGTCTAATTCTAGTCTTGGGAGGAGTCATTGCTAATCAATGATAGGAAATTAAGAAGGTTGGTGGTCTTGGGTGGAAGACAAAGCTGGTGGTGGGATGGGCCACAAGTCGCGAGATCGCAGATGGGCTACTCGTTATTGATAAAGAAGGCCACAAGTACCAACTCACAGCAATTGCACTTAGAGAGGAGCTATTCAACCGCTTGGTCGCAATGGGAACACAGATGTGGGAAGCTTGGTAATTGTTGGCAGGCGTTAGTAAACGTACATTATTTTCTGAAACGCACATGTATATTATGGAAAACGAAAGCGGATTTATGATACCAAGAGAATAATAAGAGGTACTTCACACATAAAGCTCAGAGGTGACTCTTATAAAGCAACACTTGCCTATATTTATGGCGTACGAAAGAGAAAAGAGCATCTGGACTTTCCAGAGGAGAAAGTCTAGGGTTTGGTTGGAAAAAGCACGGGTCTTCTCTTTTGTATACTGAAGTACCTTAGGCAATAACTATGACGAAGTAGCATCAAAGATTTGTGCCCAATTGACTTTACAATCGTGAGATACCTACTACTGAGCTAAATATGAGAACACATTCATCTACAAGTTCTTGTCAGCGTAAGCAGGTAATTTTTGCTTTGAAGGCTCTAAAATCTCATCAAATAGTAATACTTATCAAGTCTCAAACTACGACGGTATGGCGTAGTATAAGACTTATAGTGTCTCTTAAAGCCGAAGCTTTATAGAATATAGTGCAATTTCTGTGAGTGCGAGTGCTCTTGAATTATTGCCATGGAACGATGTCATAGCCATCTTCTCCATATATAGCTGTCAACCTAGCCTAAATTATGAACTATACTACTCTTCCCCTAGGTTCTATCTCTCGGAATATCGGCAAGTGCAACAACTGCCGATTTGAAGGCTTCCTGTGCACTCTTATCTCGGTATAAAGTGAACTCGATAACGTTAGCTCGAAGAGCTCTAGTGGCTGGGTTAGGAGAGTATATGGCGATAGCATGCTTCAGGAATTAATGTATAAAGGCTCAAATTTATTTTTCTCATTGGGGGGAAATTGAATGTTCAGCAAGAAAAGATTTATGATTTTCAGATATGACTTAAGAGCCCAACATCGAACTAGGATTCCTGGCTTGCACAATCCTTCTTAGATGTATATCAGACATGTCACTAAAGTGGCTCATTTATGAACGGAGGTACCGAATATTGAATAGTTGCAGGCTGCGTTGTGAGAAAGCTTTACTTATGCTAATGAATTTGATTTTTTGTATCTTATCCCTTGTGATATGAGACTAGGAGTTAAAGTCGAAAGCTGGTTCATTTAAATAAAGTTACTAGGGAGTTGTTACATCTCGTTTTAGATTTAATGAAACACTTAAATCAGGTATCTGAGCTTTAGCGCCGGAGCAAGAATATGAGATAATTAACAGTATTAATAAAATGGCGACCATCGATGTAGAAGCTTTCAAACCACCCAGGGAGTTTCCAAAGCTCACTTTCTAATACACAGTTGTGCTCGATCAGTCGATTCACAACAGTATAAAACTTGCCAAAGGCAATAGTAACTGTGGCAAAGAAAGCTTGATATACATCCATCCAAAACGCCACCAATGCCGCATACAAAAACTTTTAGAATACCCCTGGCAAAACATCATACATGCAAGGGAAAGAGCAGATCTAATGTAGGCATATTCACTCGATAACCTCATTTTTGACAGCCTGTTTATGGAACTTGCTTCCGGGAGTCCATTTATACCGCTCTCCCCATTGTGTGTTAAAGTAGTTCTCGAAATCCTGGCACTGCTTCCATATGGCATCATCTTTGGTCCAATACTCATAACAATTTTTGTGAATCTGTCGAATGTCTTTCTCAAATTCTTTTCCTTCGGTATACTCTCCACTATGAACCTTCTGACTAATTGTAGTGAGGTCCATTGGCTTCTTGACAACGTCAAAGTAGTTGGGCATATTCTCGACAAGTGGGTCAACGGGGTGGCGGAATGGACCTACAAGACGAGTCCAATAGCCAGGTCCACGGATCATACGATTGATCAAGTCCTTACAGTACTCGATATCAGTATCGGCAGTCCAATTATCAGGCCTGGTTGGAGGCTCTTTGGATAGTATAGGCTGTTTGCGGCGTACAGGTTCTGATTTTCGGGGTGCTTTTTTGACAATGGGTTTGGTTTCAACCTCATCAAGTATGATCGAAAGAGGAGCGGATTTGCGGGCACGCTTTGCTGGAGGTCGATAGGGTTCTCCATTAGGAAGTGCATGCTTAGTCTCGACCAGTTCAGGATTCTGAGGTACGGCGATAGAGGCAGTTGCTGTTGGAAGTTCCACCATTGCAACTACGAGATCCGAAAGTATCTCCAAAGGAAGCCCACGCGCGAATTCATTTCGTTCGTTGGTGGGTGGGAGGGATCGCACTATATTTTTGATTAATATAAATGCACCTTACACAAAATGAAACGTTATGTTCGCCTACTTGCTGAATATTGTAATAATTTCATAATAACCTGTGACAAAGGGCTCGACCGCTGAATTTTTTTTTTTAAAAAAAGGGTGACTGAGAAAGAGTAACTTACTGTGCTCAGCAGCCCATGAGGTGAGCATCAGCCGCAGGCCGCTATTTTCTTCAGTTTGCTTCCATGCCTGGAGCAAAAGAGGTCTACCAGGTATACAATTAGTTTGCAGTCTTCTTTCAGACATTGCATCTAAAACCGCAATTCGTACATCAGATATCCGCAAGTCAGTGGCCAACTTCCAAACACCTAGCAAAATGGAGTAGTCAGGTGCATCAAGACCAGCGTAGACTTTCCCAGTAAAGAGATAGTTCTGTAAACACCCAAAAACTGCAGGCTCCGTATCTGGCACTTTGACCAAGTATTCGACTTTTCCTTCGACATTCGCGAAGTATTCGCGGTAATGAACTGATTTGGCGCACAGGAGGTCTTTTTGAATACCGAATGGTATCTCTTCAGGCCCTACTAAAAGCTAAAACGACCTTAGTTATAATTTGACACGACCATCGACCTAAGTTATCGAACCTACAATGACAAATGCTGGATGAGGATCACTGCCAGAGTTAAAAGTTACTCCTTAGACATCAAGCTTCAAGTTTATGACCAAGACTTACTGCCAAGAAATGGAGTTGAGATTGTCAAGTCCAACATCATCAGTAAGATCAACGTCTTTGGGCGACGACACCATTGCTTCAGTGACGAGGGTGATGGCTCGTTAAAGGAGACCGTGTAGCCTCCCACAGGTCTCTTCCGTTTATCTCCGCTCCTGCCCTCTTCTATCAAGTTAGAAAGGTGCTGGTGTACCGCTTACCTCAAGCTAAAAACTTTTAAATCTAAGGTAAAATGAAGGACTAAGAGCTGAATTATATCAGATCAGGTCTCTAAGTGATTATTAACACTTAATAATTTACCATTTGACTTGATTTTTTTGGAATGCATAGCTATGTTGTTAAAGCCCAAATGCACAGGCCAAGTCGAAGAGAACCCCGGGTGTTCTAGCCTCAATTTCAAGGCCATGATGAAAACAACTCATCTATTTCTATAGGTATATGCTTCTTTTTACTTTTTGGGCCCTTTTTGCCTTTCATATCCTTCGCTGATTTCCGAGAAGATGTCAGATTTCAGTAATTCGTGTAGACAGAACTTCACGCTTAAAGGCTCCTATATACTAATACTACTTACCAGTAGTGCAATTTCCGTGAAAGTTCACTTCACTATACCCGCATAACAGAGACCGATTCTGCGTGCTACAGTATTATAGTTTACTAAAAGGAACTTAATCTTCTTAAAGTCAAGATTTATACACTCGCAAGAGCTTGGAATGGGTGCGGGTAGATTTAACGGCATAATTTCCTCAAAACCCGATCTACTAATTATGTTTTCGAGGATCATTTATATTGATTGGCATTACGCGTTATCTGGATTTTTTGGTGAGATCAAAAATCAACATGCAATGCCTTTACAGTACCCACCCAGTTCTCGGCAATTTAAAGATACTTCTTTGTTTCAGTTGAGAGTGGAGCTTGCACTCCAAATCCTACAATAACATCTGTAGCATCGCCTGACAGCTGAGTCCTAGCTGCCATCTTATCTGGTTGTTAAGACTCGGAATCGGCTGGTGTGCCAATGAAGATTGTATATCCTGTTATTCTCTGTGGCGTGTAGTGAATCAGGAGCTAATCGACAGGGTTGAGCGAAGTCAGTACACAAGATCAAGGTGTAAAGACGCTTAGTTTATCTAGAAGAAAGTGAAGGTATCTAAATACAGTA
>Ga0247807_10002063_pt1 | contig 11303 bp, 11 predicted proteins | sample UWRJL074202C1_FD_179931 | JGI IMG/M metagenome (GOLD analysis project Ga0247807, IMG submission 179931) | Plant litter microbial communities from Arlington Agricultural Research Station in Wisconsin, United States - UWRJ-L074-202C-1 | ecosystem: Environmental > Terrestrial > Plant litter >...
TCCATCGGATAGACCGCGATGTCCGGGGTCCCGTCGGTGAAGGCCAACCGGGTGCCGACGGCGAGTTTAAAGCCTGGATGGTCCTTGGTCAGGTCACGCGCTGCAGCGAAAGCGCGCACGACTCCTGCCATGGAGTTTCGATCGCATATTCCAATGCCGGAAAGACCAAGGCCCGCCGCCTGCCCGACCATCTCGAACGGATGGCTGGCCCCCTCTAGAAATGTGAAATTGGTGGCGGCGACGAGCTCGGCATAGGCCATCAAGATTCGACTCCGCTGACTTGTTAAGGTTGGGTTGTTCCTGTTATGTTCTATTCACAGGCGACATTCAGAGTCGAGACGTGAGGCGATCAAATGCACCATTGGAAGCAAGCGCAGTGCGAAGCGGCGACAGCCGAAGGCCGGTTCGGCATGCGCGGTCTGGTCTATCGCGGCCTTCGCTTGGAATGAATCACCTATGACGCCGGCGCGGTCCTGCCCCCCTAGCGGCTCTCACCGGCCACCGTTTACCTTAGAAACGCTGCATTATGTGATCCGCTGCGCCCGAGCTTACTTAGACGTCGCATCTCTCCCATCACCGAACATTGCTTCCAAGTCCGCCAGGATATCATCCGGGTCGGTCCGTTCGTAGACGATCCGCTCTCCCGTCGATTTGGGTTTGCGAGACAGTGCGGCAGTCACGGATTTGGCGCTGGAGCGCTTCGTTAATGTGAGGGCGATAGCCAGGGGCCCGGCATCGACCCGCACGATACCCAATGCACCGGCCTTGAGGGCCAGCCGGGCAATGAGCAACAAGCGCGTGACATCGTCGGGAGCAGGACCGAAACGGTCTTGGATCTCGTCGGCGAAGTCATCCAGGTCTTCCGCCGTGCCAATACGCTGTAGCCTGGCATAAAGATTGATGCGCACGACGGCCTCCGGCACGTAGTCGACAGGGATCGTCCCCGCCATGCCCAGATTCAGGTCAGCAGGTCTCGCCACGGGGTCGGTTTCGTCCCGGGTTCGAGCCAAGGCCTGTTCGAGCAATTGCTGATAGAGCGCCGAGCCGATCAGATGCACGTGGCCAGCCTGTTCCTCGCCCAGGAGGTCGCCCGCGCCGCGCTGTTCCAGATCCGTGGCGCTAATGTCAAAGCCCGAGCCCAAACGATCGAAGGCTTCAAGCGTCGACAGCCGCGCGCGGGTCGATTCGGCAACCGTGCTGGCCGGGTCGGTGAACATATAGGCAATGCCCTGCGTTCGCCCGCGCCCCACCCGACCGCGCAACTGGTGCAGTTGCGACAGGCCGAACCGATCGGCGCGCCACACCAGCATGGTATTGGCTCGCGGGATATCGAGGCCACTTTCAACGATATTGGTGGCCAAGAGGATGTCGCCTTTGCCATTGGCGAAGTCGGTAAGCGCCGTGTCGACCTGCTTGGCCGGCAAACCGCCATGGGCGATGATGACGGTGAGATCGGGCACGATCCTTGCCAGCTCGGCGCCGACGCTGTCGATGTCCGCGACCCGGGGGACCACGACGAAACTCTGTCCATGCCGCCGCTGTTCACGCAGCAGGGCCGAGCGGGCCGTGGCTGGGTCGAATGGCGCGATGAAGGTGCGGATCGGGCGACGCCGCGCTGGCGGGGTCGCAATGATGCTGACATCCTGCAGTCCCACCATGGCAGCCTGCAGGGAACGCGGGATGGGCGTCGCGCTCATCGACAGCAAGTGGACGTTCTTGGCCAGGTCGAGCACCTGACGCTTGAGCTTGGCGCCGAAGCGCTGTTCCTCATCTATAACGACAAGGCCCAGATCGGGTATCACCACGTCCTCGGCCACGATGGCATGGGTCGCCACCACGACGCGCAGCTCTCCGCTCTTCAAGCTGGCCTTGGTCGCGGCTGCCTCGGCGGGACTATTGAGGCGGGAAAGGCCGCCCACGCGAATGTCGGTCCCGGCGAAACGCCGCTCGAAACTCTGCAGATGCTGCCGCGCAAGGACTGTCGTCGGCGCCACCACGGCCACCTGCCGACCACAAAGGGCCGCCACGGCTGCAGCGCGCATGGCGACTTCGGTCTTGCCGAAGCCCACATCGCCGCAGACTAGCCGGTTCATCGGATGCCCCGAGGCCAGATCATCCAGCACGGCAGCGATGGCGGCCGCCTGGTCCGGGCTTTCCGGAAAGGCAAAACGCGCGGCGAGGCGGGAATAGTCTGCCTTTGGCGGCTTGAGCACCTCGGCCTTGGCCGCCAGTCGCTCGTGCGCCAGCTTGGCGAGGCCCTCGGCAGCATGATCAATTTCAAGGCTGACGCTGGCGCGCTTTTTCTCCCAGGCATCGGTATTGAGCCGGTCCAGCGAGACAGCTTCGACATCACCACCATAGCGCCATAGCTTGCCGAAATCGGCCACCGGTACCATCATCGTGGTGCCGCCATGATATTCCAGCCTGATCGTATCCTGCTCGCCGACATCGGTTGTCACCCGCGTCAGGTCGCGCAAGACGCCGAGGCCGTGGTCCTCATGCACCACGACATCGTCAACACGCAGATCGATCGGCGCCAATATGGCTGCGACGTCGACGCGCCCCTCCTGCAGCCGGCTGCCCCAGACGTCGGCTGCTGCGACCAGGGTGAGTTGGGCTTGATCGTCACGGAAGCCCGTATCCAGATCGAAATCGGCCAGCCACAGCTCGGAATTGTCTGCACCCAGGTCCTGGAGGCCATTGGCGAGGTACCGGGCGACGAAATCGTGCCTCTTGAGCAGGCTGGCCAGCCGCTTGCGCTCGGCGCTCGTTCCACAAAGGACGACGGGCCCAGTCTTGCCCTGCCCGCGCAGGAACTCGGCAAGGGCCCGCCCGGAATTCTTGTCGCGAGTAAAGGACGGCACCGGCTGCAGGTCGGCTAGATCAAGCGCCAGGATCTGTTGTTTGGCAGCCAGCGCGGCCCAGGCTGACTGGTCCAGATAAAGTTGGTTCGGGTCCGGGGGGCGACGATCGTCGCCGAAGTCGCGCGCGGTCTCATGGGCTTCCGTGATCTGGTCATGCAGCAGCGCCATTCGTTCGGGCACCGGTTGGCCGAGGACCATTTGCGCTTGGGGCAGATAGTCAAAGATCGTGGCCAATTCGCCGTAGCATTGTGCCAGGTGGTGCTCACCCGCCGGCTGGCGCTCGTCGGCCGCAATCACCAGTTCGGACGCCGGTCCCAGGGTCAGTTCCGCTATCTCGTCCAGCGAGCGCTGGCTGCGCGGATCATAGCGCTGCATCGACTGGATGGTCCCGTCCATGTCGGTGATGCGCACCGGCGCCTGAGCATCAGCGGGAAAGACTTCTACCACATTGCCGCGCAAGGCGACTTCGCCTGGCTCGTCGACACGGTCGTCAATGCGGTAGCCAGTAAGCAGAGCGAAGTCCTCGAATGCCTGCCGATCGAAATCGGCGCCGGACTTGAGGCTGAAGACGGTGTTGCGAACGACGTCGGCAGGCGGCAGCTTCTGCACCAGAGCCTCAGGCGCCAGCACGAGAATGCGAGCACGCTTGGAGGGTGTGAGGCAGCGGCGCAACACGCTCATCCGCTGTCCCATGACTTCGCTAGACGGCGGGGCTCGGTCATACGGCAGGCAGTCCCAGGCGGGCAGAAACAGGATGTCGGCCTGGGGCGCAAACCCGGCCAGCGCCCGGGCGGTCTCTTCGGCACGGCGCTCGCTGGAAGCGACATAGATGATGTCGCCCTTGGCATTGGCCATAGCGGACGCAAGGCGTAGGGCCACCGCGGCGGCTGGCGGCTGACCACTTTGCCCTGCCTGTTCTGCCGTTTCGGGCGGCAGGCCAAGCGGCTCCAGCCGTGGAACAGCTGCGACGCCTTCATATTCGTTCTTCACTTGTTCGCCCCAGGCTCAAATCGATTAAACAGCCCGAGGCAAATGTCGGCTGCCGGCAAAAGTTGCCCTTAAACTTGGGGTCGGTAACCGCACGTGTGCCGGGAGTTGCTAGCTTGCGAGTGACCATTCAAACGTCAGAATGGTGACGACCGATCCTTGATCGGTTAGGCGGAGTCAGCTGGCTGTTTATGTTAGGTTCGTTGCATTAGGATTGGTTGAGGTATGCAACGAAGTCAGAATCTAGGCGCCCTTATAGCAGAGATTGCTAGTACCCTTTGCTGATTGCCCGCCGTAGCAACGCGCCCAGTCAATTAGTCTGTGGAGCCACGGCCTCTTTGGGAAAGATGGACCTCAACGGATTGCCGAGAAAGCGGAGTTACCACATCTTGGCCTAGAGGGCAGACCCTGGGTGGGGTTGAAAAGAGTGCAACGCGGCCGGTCAACAATGACTTGCACGGAACGGCTTTTCCGCAATGCCGTTCTGTTGCAAACGGAGGCTACAATGGCAGCACGTGCAGTTTGGTCAGGCGTCATCAAGATCGCTGAGATCGTTTGCCCGGTTAAAATGTACACGGCGGCCTCCACATCCGAGCGCATCGCATTGCACATGGTCAACCGGGATACGGGTCACAGACTGAAGCGTGTCTACGTCGACGACAAGACCAACAAGCCGGTCGAGAGCGAAGATCAGGTGAAGGGTTACGAGACCCATGAGGGGTCCTATGTCGTACTTGAGCCCGAGGAAATCGCCGCCGCCGTCCCCAACAGTGACAAGAGCCTTACGGTTGATGCCTTCATCGCTTGCAACCGTATCGAGCCCACTTATTTTGATAAGCCCTACTACCTGCTTCCTGCTTCTGATGCGACCGAGGAAAGCTTCGTTTTGATCCGGGAGGCGCTTCGCAACCAGAAGGCCGCCGCGATTGCGCATGCCGTTCTGTTCCGACGGCTCCGGCCCGTGCTTATCCGCGCTCATCGCAAGGGCCTGATCGCGACTACGCTGAACTTTGACTACGAAGTCCGCTCGTCCAAAGAGGCATTCAGCGACATCAAACAGCGCAAGATCGAGCCGGAAATGCTCAAGCTTGCGCAACACATCTTGAAAACCAAAGCCGGTTCATTCGAGCCCGACAAATTCGATGATCGGTATGAGGATGCGCTGGCCGAGCTGGTCAAAGCAAAAATCGAGGGCCGCAAGATCGTGCCGCTACGGCAGCCCGAGCCCACAAAGTCCAACGATCTGCTTGAGGCGCTGCGCTTGAGCGCGGGCGGCCAGGACAATGAGACGCCACCCAAGTCTCGAGTCAAAAAAGCCGCCAGCGCGAAAGCACCGGCGAGCAAGAAAGAAGCCGCTCCTCGCCGTAAGGCGAGCTAGCGCCCGGATTTTTTCGAATGATCGGGCTTGGTTTCCAAGCTCTTTTTCAGCGCAGCCATAAGGTCGATGACATTGCTCTGGGGATCGAGCCTTTCCTCTTCAGGCTTTTTCGTCTTGGCCTTTTTCTTGGAAGACTGCTTGGATTTAATGATCTCGAGCAGACGGTCCTGCACCGGATCTTTCACCATCGATTCCGACCAGGTCGTGGTTCGATCTTCGATAAGCTCCTCGACCATCGATAGCAGTTTCGAGTCCGGTTTTTGAGCCTTCACGCTTTTGAAGTACTCGTCCTCGTTGCGAACCTCATCGCCGTAACGGAGCGTCCATAGCACGATGCCGTTGTCCCACGGCTGCAGCATGACGGCTCGCTCTCGGCCGCCCATCACGAGCCGTGATATCCCAACCACACCACTCTCTGCCATGGCTTCGCGGATCACAGCAAAGGCCTCCTCACCGACTTCATCCGCCGGCGAAACGAAATAGGGAGTGTCGTAGTATACCCACTCGATCGTGTCAGCTTCGACGAACTCATCGATATTGATCGTCCGGGCACTTTCCAGATGTACGGAATCAAGTTCTTCGTTTTCAAGGATGACGTAATCGTCCTCGCCCTTGGCATAGGCCTTTGTCTGGTCGTCATCGTCGACGGCCTTACCGGACACCGAATCCACATATTGGGTGTGGATGCGCTCGCCGGTTTTGCGATTAAGAGTGTGGAAGCGAAGCTTTTCTCCCTGCGTAGTTGCAGGCGAGAGCGTTACCGCACAGGTCACGAGAGTGAGCTTAAGGTAGCCGCGCCAATACGGTCGAGATGCCATCAACGCCTCCAACACAGACGGTGTGAAACGCCACAAATAGCGCTCCGTTCCGACTCTGTTTTAGATGGCTCCACAATAGCGAGAACTGGCGCTCTGGTCGAGGTAACGGAGAAGTCTTGGCGGGTGGACGGCAGAACACGACGCGGCGGAAGCGCCCCCCGACAGGCTGCGAGTCCTTAGCTTCTGGCGTGCCTAACGACATCTTGGATCTGCTCGCACAATGTCTGGTCAACGCTGAAGAAGCCTTCCCAAGCGTCAGCGCCACCAGCACGCCCGGCCGCCGCAAAAATGTCGAAAGAGTTGGCCCGATCCAGGCCTTCGAGTTCGTCCCAAGTCACCGGCACGGCGACGGTGCCGCCGTCCCGGGCACGGGTAGACCACGGACAGACCGCGGTGCTGCCCTGACCATTGCGAAGGTAATCAAGAAACATGCGACCCTTGCGCCGGGCTTTGCTCATATTGGCGACGAAGCGCTGCGGCTCGGTCTTGGCTAGCAGCTCGGCGAAATTCTGGCAGAACGACTTGACCGCATCCCAGTCAGCCTCGGGTACTAGCGGCACGACGACATGCACGCCCTTACCACCGGAGACGAGGGGCCATGACTGCAAGCCGATCGCACCCAGGATATCGCGAATATCGGTAGCCGCCTTTTTGACATGGCTGAAGTCCAGACCCTCATCCGGATCAATGTCGAATACCATCCGCTCTGGCAGGTCCGGCTCGTGCCGGTCGCTGCCCCATACGTGGAATTCCAGGGTGTTCATCTGCACGCCGCCGACGAGCCCGGCCAGGTCCTCGATCCACAGGATCCGGGTTTCGGTGCCCTTCATCTTGGTGAGCTGGCCGGCCTTCAGTGTCTTTGGCATGCCCGGAAGCTGGTGCTTCTGGAAGAATGTCTTGGCCAGATCGTTGTCGGTATCGCGAACCAGGGATAGCGGCCGGTCCTTAAGGTGCGGCAGCATCTTTTCGGCGACGGCGGCGTAGTATGCCACCAGGTGCGCCTTGGTGATCTGGGTCCCGGGGTACATGACCTTATCCGGGTTTGAGAGCTTCACCCCCACAGCGGCCGCGATCTCCTTGCCAATCTCCGGGTCCAGGCCGCCGGAAGCGTCATCCTCGATTGCGGTTTCCAGCACGACCTGGGACGCCTTCTTGTCGGCACGCATGCCCTGGAAACTGGCATGGCGGACCGAACCGTCCGGGGTGATCTCAGCATACGCGACCTCGGCCACAAGCTCGGGCCGTACCCAACGGGCCTGGCGGGCAATGTCGCGCGGTACCGTGGCAAATGCAGGCTTGTCGATCCGGCGGGCCTCCATCTGCTTGAGGATCTTGTCCCGCATGGCATCGCTGAAGCCGGTGCCGACGCGGCCGCGATAGACAAACTGGCCCTTCTCATAGGTGCCCAGGATCAGCGAAGCCATGCCGCGACCATTGTCGGACGGGCGCCAGCCGCCGATGACGAATTCCTGGCGCTTGGTGCACTTGATCTTGAGCCAGCCGGTGGTTCGGTCGCCGATGTATCGGGCGTCAGCCTTCTTGGCGATCATGCCCTCATGCCCGCCGGCGGCCATGGCATTGAAGACGGCCTGGCCGTTGTCGACGACATGGTGAGAATACTGCAGGCTGTCCCCGGGGTCGCGCGGGCCGAGCAGTTCCTCCAGGATGGCCTTCCGTTCGGCCAACGGAAGCCGTGTCAGGTCGGCACCGTCCTTTTCGAAGATGTCGAAGGCATAAAACTTCAACGGAATACCGGTAGCGACCCCGGTCTTTAGCATGCTGAAGTTGGTGCGCCCGGCCTTGTCAATCGCGACGATCTCGCCATCGAGCAGCACCGAACCGGTCGTGAGCGTGCGCAGGGGCGGCAGGATGACCTTGAACTGCTCGGTCCAGTCGTGGCCGTTGCGTGTATAGACCCTGACCTCTGAACCGGTGATGGCGATTTGGGCCCGGTATCCGTCGAACTTCATCTCGAACAGCCAATTGCTGCCGGTCGGAATGGTAGTGGCCAGTGTGCACAGCTGGAACGGACGGAAGGTTGGGAGGGGGTAGCTACGGCTAGATTCTGAGTCCCTGCGGGACTGCCGCTTTTTGCGGGGTGGGGCCTCTACGGCCTCCATGGCTCACTCGGGTACATCGGCGGACTCAATTCGGCTCGGTCGATTCCGTTCCGACTCCCGATTGAACCTTCGATTCATCGCCGCGTTGGCAGGGATCGCAACCGATCCTCAGGAGGGACAGATGTCGAATACGAAACAGGACCGTGCCAAGGTCGCCGGCGGTCAGGACCACGAAGTCAAATATGAAGCCGGCAAGACCGGGGCCTCGAAATCAGAGGTCAAGGACGCCGTGAAGTCCGAAGGCAATAGCCGGAAGGCGGTCGAGGAAAAGCTCGGCAAGAACTAAGGGTGCATCTCAAGTTGATCTCCGACGACACGGCAGCGGAGCTGACCGATTCCATCCTGGTTTCGGTCGGCGCTGAGGACCCAAATGACATCACCGCTGGCGTCATCTGGATGGCAGCGGGTAACGTCGTCAGCGACGAGGGCCCACTATCCGTTCCGGACGCCTTGGTGCTGGCGCAGACGCTTGCCGACGAACAGCACAAGGAGACAGTTTACATCACGCTCCAGCCCGATACCTTCGAGTGGCTGCCGGAATGGGGAAAGCTGGACTGATGTGCGGACGCTTCACGAACGAGTTCACCTGGGCCGAACTGCATGCACTCTACGGCCTGAGCGACGAACTGTTCCCGATGGGTCCGCCGTCGAACATGCAGCCGAAGTTCAACATCGCCCCCACGCAGGACGTCGATTTCGTCGCCGATAACAAGGCCGGCGTCCGCGAGCTGCTAACCGGTCGCTGGTGGCTGGTCCCGTTCTGGGCAAAGGAACTGCCTAAGGCCGCCATGTTCAACGCCCGGATCGAAACGGTGGATAGCTCACCGGCTTTCCGGGAGGCGTTTAAGACCCGCCGCTGCCTGATCCCGGCGGATGCCTACTTCGAATGGACCACCAGCACGGTGGATGGCAAGAAAGACCCCTGGCTGCTGCACCTGCCACAGCACCGTGGTTTCAGCTTCGCCGGCATCTGGGCACACAACGACAACCTTGGCGTCACCAGCTGCACCATCATAACGGCGCCAGCGGTAGAGCATATCGCGCATATTCATGGGCGCATGCCGGTCATCCTGGAGGAAGAGGCTTACGACGACTGGCTGTCCGGCAAAGCCCAGGGCGATGACGCCAAGCGCATCCTGCTGGACAATCATCTCGACAGCCAGCTCGAGTTTTTTCGCGTCGGCCGCGAAGTGAACAACAGCCGGTACGAGGGTGCGGATACCAAGAAGCCGATCCTCAACGCTCTTTAGTGCCCATGTTACTCCGCGCAACGAAACGAATTTCGCCGGGTTGACCAGTGCTGCTGCCGATAGCCCTCGTCGGTAGCATCTCCAGACTATCAGCTAGCTCGCCGCGCGCCCCCGCGGCGGGCTTTGCACTGGTCGCGACCCCGAGACTGACATGATCACCAACTATCACATGGCCAGCGACCGGCGTATCCCCGAAGAAGTCCGCAACGCCCGCGAGGCAGCGGAGCGGTCGGCCTGCCTCGACCTTTATGCCACCATCGTCCACGCGCAAAACCGGAAAAGGACGAGCTCGAACCTGTGGCTCGCGGCCACGAAGAAGCCCGCGCTCCCCTCCCCATGACCTTTCGATGGCCGCATGGCTGCCACGTCCCGCAAGTAAATCACCGCCATGACAGAATGCCAAAATATCGTGGGACGCCAACCCTATGAGCCATTTGTATTCGCCCGGCGCCATGCCATCTCCATCGATACCGCGCGTGCTATCATCAAGGTGCACGGGACGAATCGGGAAGCGAGCGATGCCGCTGCAGAGGTCACCGGCCCGACGCAGCAACCAGTGGAACTAGATGACTGGCATATCCGACGACCTGGCCCGGCTCATATCGCGGATCGCGGCGGGTCGGCCAGCGACCGCCGAAGACGATAGCCCGGTTAGGGCGCCCAAGCCTATCTAAATGCTGGATGTCGACGATCCGGATGACCGCAGCATAGTGTTGATCTTCAGGACTGGGGAGGACGGGGTGACCCGGGCCACAATCGTGCTGCCGCAATGGCATGAACTGCCAGACGGGTGGGACGGTCCGCACAAGATGCATGTCGCTATCCCCTTGGCCGACGACTATGCATGGCAATACGGGTATCGCGGGATCGCCATCGACATCGAGAGCAGCCAGCTCTGGGACCCGGCTTGGGGTGACCTCGACAAGGGCTAGCCCATCGACGGAACTCGTCTTACGGCTTTTCGCATGACCCTGGAAGAACTTACGCCCGAAGCCGTGGCCTTGATGAAGAGCCTTGTCAACAACGCCCACCCCGTCGACGACACCCCGCTTGTCCGACTGCTGATGGCCGATCGTGTGCTCATGGGCTCGACCAACATGGCTCACCTCACCCGATCGGGCGGCCGCTTGCTTGCGGCATATCGAGCTGCGCAGATGGAAAGCGACTAATCGACCGTCCAGGGTGGAACGCATGTGCCATAGGGCCATTTGGTGGCGCGGCGCCTGCAGTCCCATGACGGCACCGTAGGACGTCCTTGCGCTAGCCCTCCGCTCGGGCGTCCTTTCGCAGGGACCTCATAGGTCATCCCCAGTTTCACGCCGACGCTCGATTTCTCGTAAAGCGTCCGCATAGGTCATCTCGCCGAGTTTTCGATTGAGTATCATGATCTGGGCCTCAACCAGGCGAACAGAAAAGCCCAAAATACCTGCTATGGCGGTCACCGTTAGCCCTGCAACAAGCATCCTAAGAAGGCGCTGATCCTGATGGTTGAGATCCATCGGTGGAAAATGACTTTAGCGAACGATCGACGCCAAAATTTCGCTGACATTATCGCCGGTTAAAACAGCGAAAATGTATATTCCGCAGGCTAATGTTGCCGGACTTTCAGCTTCAACGGTTCCCGCAGTTGACGCGTGCTCATTGACAAAGCTCGATCCGGGTTGTCCGATCTATCGGCGAGCGTGGGAACGACTAGATGTCACAACATTGGGCAGCAGAGCTGGCTACCTGCGCAGATCTGAAGGCAGTAAAAGAGGCCTTGGTCGCAGCTATCTAACTGGCTGATCTAGCTAGCTGCGTCGTCATGTTCGGGCAAAAAAGTTGAATGAACAGGAACTGAGACTGTTGGAATTGCTGGCTCGCGGCGGTCGTCCGGAGAGTATCGC
>Ga0247807_10002065_pt1 | contig 11292 bp, 8 predicted proteins | sample UWRJL074202C1_FD_179931 | JGI IMG/M metagenome (GOLD analysis project Ga0247807, IMG submission 179931) | Plant litter microbial communities from Arlington Agricultural Research Station in Wisconsin, United States - UWRJ-L074-202C-1 | ecosystem: Environmental > Terrestrial > Plant litter >...
ATGATGGGCACTGGCTGCGCCAGCGGTCCGAACCGTGCACGTGAAGCGACCGAAGCAGCCATTCGCAACCCGCTGCTCGAAGACGTGAACCTGCAAGGCGCACGCGGCATTCTGGTCAACATCACTGCCGGTCCTGACCTGTCTCTGGGTGAGTACTCGGACGTGGGTAGCATCATCGAAGCGTTCGCTTCCGAGCACGCCATGGTCAAGGTCGGTACTGTTATCGATCCGGACATGCGTGACGAGTTGCACGTGACTGTGGTTGCCACCGGCCTGGGCGCGAAAATCGAGAAGCCGATGAAGGTGATCGACAACACCCTGCAGACCACTCAGCAAGCCTCGGCTCAGCCTTCTGCGCGTCAGGAACTGCCGTCGGTGAACTACCGTGATCTGGACCGTCCTACCGTGATGCGCAATCAGGCTCACGCAGGCGCAACCGCAGCGGCGAAGATGAATCCGAACGATGACCTGGATTACCTGGACATCCCGGCTTTCCTGCGTCGTCAGGCTGATTGATGAAATGTATCAGGGGTATTAGGGTGATTGGTGTTCAGCAAAGGCCGGGTCTGCTATTATCGCCAGCCTTTGTTGATACCAGTTCGCAACTTGCGCTGAAGCGGCCAATGCCATGATTAAACAACGCACCCTGAAAAATATTATCCGTGCCACAGGCGTCGGTCTGCACTCCGGTGAGAAGGTCTACCTGACCCTCAAGCCTGCGCCTGTGGATACCGGCATCGTGTTTGTTCGTGCTGACCTCGACCCCGTCGTGCATATTGCTGCCCGTGCGGAAAATGTCGGAGACACCACACTGTCGACCACGCTGGTCAGCGGTGATGTCAAAGTCGACACCGTCGAACACTTGCTTTCGGCCATGGCTGGCCTTGGCATTGATAACGCCTACGTTGAACTCTCTGCCTCCGAAGTTCCGATCATGGACGGCAGCGCGGGTCCCTTCGTATTCCTGATTCAATCGGCAGGCCTGGAAGAACAGGACGCGCCGAAGAAATTCATCCGGATCCTGCGGGAAGTCACAGTGGAAGAGGGCGGTAAACGCGCTACTTTCGTGCCTTTCGAAGGGTTCAAGGTCAGTTTCGAGATCGATTTCGATCACCCGGTCTTCCGCGATCGCACACAAAGCGCCAGCGTGGACTTCTCCAGCACTTCCTTCGTGAAGGAAGTCAGCCGTGCCCGTACGTTCGGGTTCATGAGTGATATCGAGTACCTGCGCAAGCACAACCTCGCACTCGGCGGCAGCGTTGAAAACGCTATCGTGGTTGATAAAGATGGCGTATTGAACGAAGACGGCCTGCGGTACGAGGACGAATTCGTCAAACACAAGATTCTGGATGCAATCGGTGACCTCTACCTGCTGGGCAATAGCCTGATTGGTGAGTTCCGCGGCTTCAAGTCCGGCCATGCACTGAACAATCGTCTTCTGCGCGCCTTGATCGAGCAGACTGACGCTTGGGAAGTCGTGACTTTTGAGGACGCCAGTACCGCACCGATTTCTTACATGCGCCCTGTAGCGGCCGTGTAAGGTCAGTTTTACTCTCCTTCCTTTTTGTTGTTTTTAAAGGCTGCCTTTGGGCGGCCTTTTTTTATGGGATTTTTCGGTTGACTCAGCCCCTGTAGGAGCGCGCTTGCCCGCGATGCAGTGTGTCAGCAAGGCATGTATTGCCTGACCGCACGCTATCGCGGGCAAGCGCGCTCCTACATAGTTAAGCTATGCCTTGGGATCCTTCGCATGCGCCGCCAACCGCTCAAGCGCTGCGCGCAGTTTCGGATCGGTAATTCCCTCAGCCGTGGCCTGAATACTTTCGGCGGCGACCGGCGACAAATCCATGGTATGCCCGGCTGCGCCCTGGCGGGCAGAGGGGGGCTGAACCTTGAACACGATGCGAGTCAGGTTGGCGAACTCTTCAAATGCGGTTAATTGTCGCTGCAGGCGCTTTTGCTGGTAACGCAGGCGTGTGGCCCAATGGCCGTCGGTGACGATCAGCAAAAGGCTGCCTTCGCGCCATGAGGCGACGTGGCAATGTTCGCGGGCGGCGGGCTGCAACTGGCTCTCCAGCAGACGCTGAAGGTGACCAAGACGCTGCGCGTGATGAAAAATGGCTTTAAGCGGCTTGGCTTCGCGCAGAAGTACAGCGGGTGCCCGGGCGGTGAGGGGGCGAAATGCCATGAGCGAGTGACCTGAGGTGACAAGTTCGTCATGTTAGCAGAAAGCACCTGGTTCGCCGGTGTCCGCCGCCGATCCGGGGTTTTATCCGCAAAATCAATGATTAACTTCTTTGGCTCATGGGTTGAACTTGGGGAAAATGCCCCTATCTACAGACAGCCCCGTCACAGCGCTGCGCCAGCATCGTGGAATAACGCCACTTTCCTCACCATCGTTTCCGGGTAGAATGCTCGTTCGCATGCGGCCATGAGGGCTGCACGGGCGACTCACGGGGCCGCCCTCCATTCCTATGTGTGGAAGATCCTGTCGATATGTTTGCGCCTTTGTTAAAAAAACTTTTTGGAAGCAAGAACGAGCGTGAAGTGAAGCGCATGCTCAAGACGGTTCAACTCGTCAATGCCTTCGAAGAGCAAATGGTGGCCCTTTCGGACGAGCAATTGCGTGCCAAGACCGAAGAGTTCAAGGCCCGCTTAGCCAAAGGTGAGACCCTCGATAAGCTGCTTCCTGAAGCTTTCGCGGTTGCTCGTGAAGCCGGCAAGCGTGTCATGGGCATGCGCCACTTCGACGTTCAGTTGATCGGCGGCATGACCTTGCACGAAGGCATGATTGCCGAGATGCGTACCGGTGAAGGCAAGACCCTGGTGGGTACGCTGGCGGTCTATCTCAACGCCTTGTCCGGCAAGGGCGTTCACGTGATTACCGTGAACGACTACCTGGCTCGTCGAGATGCCAACTGGATGCGTCCGTTGTATGAGTTCCTCGGCCTGAGCGTTGGCATCGTCACGCCTTTCCAGCCGCCTGAGGAAAAGCGCGAAGCCTACGCCGCTGACATCACCTACGGCACCAACAACGAATTCGGTTTCGATTACCTGCGCGACAACATGGCTTTCAGCATGGAAGACAAGTTCCAGCGCGAGCTCAATTTTGCCGTGATCGACGAAGTGGACTCGATCCTCATCGACGAAGCCCGTACGCCGCTGATCATCTCCGGCCAGGCTGAAGACAGTTCCAAGCTGTACACCGAAATCAACCGCCTGATCCCGCGCCTTGTGCAGCACATCGAGGAAGTGGAAGGCGAGGTCACCAAAGCTGGTCACTACACCGTTGACGAGAAAACCCGTCAGGTTGAGCTGAACGAAGCCGGTCACCAGTTCATTGAAGAGATGCTCACCGAAGTCGGTCTGCTGGCTGAAGGCGAAAGCCTGTACTCGGCACACAACCTGGGTCTGCTGACTCACGTTTACGCCGGGCTGCGTGCGCATACTCTGTTCAACCGCAACGTTGAATACATCGTCCAGGACGGCCAGATCCTGCTGGTCGACGAGCACACCGGTCGTACCATGCCGGGTCGCCGCCTGTCCGAAGGCCTGCACCAGGCCATCGAAGCGAAGGAAAACCTGAACATCCAGGCCGAGAGCCAGACCCTGGCTTCGACCACTTTCCAGAACTACTTCCGTCTGTACAACAAGCTCTCCGGCATGACCGGTACAGCCGACACCGAGGCGTTCGAGTTCCACCAGATCTATACCTTGTCGGTCGTGGTCATCCCGCCGAACAAGCCGCTGGCGCGTAAAGACTTCAACGACCTGGTCTACCTGACTGCGGAAGAGAAGTACGCTGCCATCGTTACCGACATCAAGGCCTGTCTGGCCGAGAATCGTCCGGTCCTGGTGGGTACCGCAACCATCGAAACCTCCGAGCACATGTCCCGTCTGCTCAATGAGGAAGGTATCGGTCACAAGGTTCTGAACGCCAAGTTCCACGAAAAAGAAGCCGAGATCATCGCTCAGGCCGGTCGCCCGGGCGCGCTGACCATCGCCACCAACATGGCCGGTCGCGGTACCGACATCCTGTTGGGCGGTAACTGGGAAGTGGAAGTCGCGGCACTGGAAGACCCTAGTCCAGAGCAGATTGCACAGATCAAGGCTGATTGGCAGAAACGCCATCAGCAAGTGATTGAAGCGGGCGGCCTGCACGTAATTGCTTCCGAGCGTCACGAATCGCGCCGTATCGACAACCAGCTGCGTGGTCGTGCCGGTCGTCAGGGCGACACCGGTTCAAGTCGTTTCTACCTGTCGCTGGAAGACAGCCTGATGCGCATCTTCGCCTCTGATCGGGTGAAGAACTTCATGAAAGCGCTGGGCATGCAGTCCGGTGAAGCGATCGAGCACCGCATGGTGACCAACGCGATCGAAAAAGCGCAGCGCAAGGTTGAAGGCCGCAACTTCGATATCCGCAAGCAATTGCTGGAATTCGACGACGTCTCCAACGAGCAGCGTAAGGTGATCTACCACATGCGTAACAGCCTGCTGGCTGCGACGAACATTGGTGACACCATTGCCGACTTCCGTCAGGACGTGCTCAACAGCCTGATCAGCCAGCACATTCCGCCTCAATCATTGCCTGAGCAATGGGACGTTGCAGGTCTGGAAGCTGCGCTGGAGACCGATTTTGGCGTGAAGCTGCCGGTTCAGCAGTGGCTCGACGAAGACGATCACCTGCACGAAGAAACCCTGCGTACCAAGTTGATGGAAGAGCTGCTCGCGGCTTACAACGAGAAAGAAGAGCAGGCCAGCGCTGAAGCGTTGCGCTCCTTCGAGAAGCAGATTCTGTTGCGCGTACTGGATGACTTGTGGAAAGACCACCTGTCGACCATGGACCACCTGCGTCACGGTATCCACCTGCGCGGTTACGCTCAGAAAAACCCGAAGCAGGAATACAAGCGCGAATCCTTCACCCTGTTCCAGGAGCTCCTGGATTCGATCAAGCGCGACACCATCCGTGTGCTGTCACACGTTCAGGTGCGCCGCGAAGATCCAGAAGAAGAGGAAGCTCGTCTGCGCCGCGACGCCGAAGAACTGGCGCAACGCATGCAGTTCGAACACGCTGAAGCACCAGGTCTGGAACAGCCGGAAACTCTGGTTGAAGAGGGCGTCGAAGTCGCCACGTTACCAGTCCGGAACGATCAGAAGCAGGGCCGAAACGAGCTCTGCTGGTGCGGTTCGGGCAAGAAGTACAAGCATTGCCACGGTCAGATCAGTTAAGGCCGATCTGAATCTGTAGCACCAACGCCGCGACCGGCTCTGCCGTCGCGGCGTTTTACAATCGATTGCCGTACCGATCAGGGCGGCACAGACACTATTTCAAGGAGCGCACCTCATGGCTGTTGGTCTTGGTCCTTTGCCGACACTGCACCCGGTTCCAGGTTTTGAACTGGGTATTTCCTCTGCCGGCATCAAACGCCCGGGTCGCAAGGATATTGTGGTCATGCGCTGTGCCGAAGGCTCAAGCGTTGCAGGCGTGTTTACCCTCAATGCGTTTTGCGCGGCTCCAGTCATCCTCGCCAAGCAACGCGTGGGCGGCGCTGTACGCTATCTGCTGACCAACACCGGCAATGCCAACGCGGGCACTGGCGAGTCGGGCCTGGCCAACGCTGCGCGCACCTGCGCCAAGCTGGCTGAGCTGACCGGCGTTGATGCCTCTGCCGTACTGCCGTACTCCACCGGTGTGATCGGCGAGCCGCTGCCTGTCGAGAAGATCGAGGGCGCCCTGCAAGCAGCGCTCGACGATCTGTCTGTGGATAACTGGGCCGCTGCTGCGACCGGTATCATGACCACCGACACCTTGCCCAAAGGCGCTAGCCGTCAGTTCCAGATCGACGGCGTGACTATCACCGTCACCGGCATTAGCAAAGGCGCGGGCATGATCCGCCCGAACATGGCGACCATGCTGGGTTATATCGCCACTGACGCCAAAGTCTCGCAGAGCGTGTTGCAGGACTTGATTCGCGACGGCGCCAACAAGTCGTTCAACCGCATCACCATCGATGGCGATACCTCGACCAACGACTGCTGCATGCTGATTGCCACTGGTCAGGCTAACCTGCCTGAAGTCACCGAAGCCAAAGGCCCGCTGTTCGACGCGCTGAAGAAGGCTGTGTTCGAGGTGTGCATGGAAGTGGCTCAGGCCATCGTCCGTGACGGTGAAGGCGCGACCAAGTTCGTGACCGTTGAAGTCAACGGTGGCGGCAATCATCAGGAGTGCCTGGACGTTGGCTACGCCGTCGCGCACTCGCCGCTGATCAAGACGGCACTGTTTGCGTCCGATCCAAACTGGGGTCGGATCCTCGCTGCTGTGGGCCGTGCCGGTGTTCCTGATCTGGATGTCAGCAAGATCGATGTATTCCTGGGTTCGGTGTGCATCGCCAGTAAAGGTTGCCGCGCGACCACCTACACTGAAGAGCAGGGCTCGGCCGTCATGGCAGAAGCAGAAATCACCATCCGCATCGAGCTGGGCCGTGGTGATTGCAGCGAAACCATCTGGACCACCGACCTGTCCCACGAGTACGTCAAGATCAATGCGGAATACCGCACGTAAGGCGGTTCTAATGATGGTGCGGTGTCCCTGACACCGCGCTGTCGCTCCTACGGTTCATCATTCAAGTAAGGACACCGAAATGACCCTGCACCTGATCATCGGCGACAAACGCTATTCCTCCTGGTCTATGCGTGCGGCATTGGCGCTGTACATGACGGGGGCGGCTCACAGCGAGCAACTGATACGGCTGAATCAGGCTAATACCCGGGAGTTGATGCTGGAGCACTCGCCAACCGGCAAAGTGCCACTGCTGAAAACGCCACATGGCACCATTGCCGATTCCCTGGCAATCATCGAATACCTCGCCGAACAATTCCCTGAAGCCGGCCTCTGGCCTGCTGACACCGCCGCCCGCGCTCAGGCGCGTTCAGCCTGCGCACAAATGCACAGCGGCTTCACTGGCTTGCGCTCCAACATGCCTATGGATCTGCGTCGCGATGAGGCACTGGAAGTTATCCCGGTGGATACCCAGGGCGATATCGAGCGCATCATTCAGCTGTGGGCAGAATGCCGCGCTGCTGCGAGCGAAAGCGGACCGTTTCTGTTCGGCAAGGCCAGTGCGACGGACGCCTTCTTTGCCCCGGTTGCTATCCGTCTGCGCACTTATCAGGTCGTGCTGCCACCTGAAGCAGCGGCTTACGTCGAAACCATCTATCAATGGCCTGTTTTCCAGCGTTGGCAGCAGGCCGCTCTAGAGGAAACTGTCGCGTGAAACGAGTTCATGTAGCTGCCGCCGTCATCCGTGGTGTTGACGGCAGGATCCTTATCGCACGCCGCGCCGACAGCCAGCATCAAGGCGGGTTGTGGGAATTTCCCGGCGGCAAGGTCGAGCCCGGTGAAGCAGTCGAAGCTGCCTTGGCCCGAGAGCTACAAGAAGAGCTGAACATCGTCGTTACCCAGGCTCGTCCGCTGATCAAGATCCAGCATGATTACCCCGATAAGCAGGTATTGCTGGATGTCTGGGAAGTCACAGCATTTACGGGCGAGCCCCATGGTGTCGAAGGCCAGCCATTGGCGTGGGTTTCAAACCGTGAATTGCCCGATTATGAATTCCCGGCTGCCAATCAACCTATCGTCGCGGCGGCTCGTCTGCCGGGTGAATACCTGATCACGCCCGGCGAGCTGGAAACCCCGCAGCTGTTGCGTGGCATCCAGAAAGCGATTGCTGGCGGTATCAAACTGATTCAGCTCCGTGCACCGAATGGCTACGACCCGCAGTATCGCGACCTGGCTGTGGATGCAGTGGGGTTGTGTGCCGGCAAGGCGCAATTGATGCTCAAAGGACCGCTTGAGTGGTTGGGCGACTTCCCGGCAGCAGGCTGGCACCTGACCTCGGCGCAACTGCGCAAGCTGGCAGCCAATGGTCGTCCATTTCCCAAAGAACGCTGGCTGGCGGCGTCCTGTCATAACGCCGAAGAGCTGAGCCTGGCTGAGCAGATGGGGGTCGATTTCGTGACCTTGTCACCGGTGCAGCCAACCCAGACTCATCCAGAGGCTCAGCCGTTGGGTTGGGAGCAGGCGCAGCAGTTGATCTCCAGCTTCGGCAAGCCTGTTTACCTGCTTGGTGGAGTAGGCCCGTCCGAGCAACAGCGAGCCTGGCAGAGCGGGGCGCAGGGTGTGGCAGGGATCCGGGCGTTCTGGCCGGGGGAGTGACCCCGGCTCCAACGGAATCGGTGCTCACCTGTGGGAGCGGTGCTTGCCCGCGATACAGGCACCGCGGTTTGACAGAGAGATCAACGAAACCTTATCGCGGGCAAGCACCGCTCCCACAGGGTTGATGGGTGAACCTGAAACTACGGCTTCTTCGCCGCCTCCCACAATATCTCCGCAATCCCTTGGCGCTTGGCGATCATTCGCGCCGCTACGAACAGTAAGTCCGATAGCCGGTTGATGTAAGCCAACCCAAACCCGGTCAATGGCTCGACCGCATTGAGATGCTGGCAGCGGCGTTCGGCGCTGCGAGCCAGGCTGCGGCAGACGTGGGCCTGGGCGATCAGTGCCGAGCCGCCGGGCAGGATGAAGTTTTCCAGAGGGCCCAGCTCTTCATTCCAGAGATCGATGGCAGCTTCCAAGCGGTCGATTTCTGCCTGATCCAGGGCCTGATAAACCGGCATTGCCAGTTCTCCGCCCAGGTCGAACAAACGATGCTGACACGGGGTTAGCACCGCGATGATTTCGTTGAGTGCAGGCTTCCCTTCGGCCTGTTCGGCCAACCCGGCAAGCAGCAGGCCCAATTGGCTATTGAGGGTATCCACTTCGCCGATGGCTTCGACCCGTGGGTGGTCCTTGGGAACCCGACGCCCATCGCCCAGTCCGGTTTCGCCGGTATCACCGGTGCGCGTGTAAATTTTCGACAAGCGAAAGCCCATTCTTATTACTCCGTCATAGCGGTGAAATAACCGCTTCTGGCACTGCGACCTGACTGCCCGCCAATGGCAGGCGCAAGGTAAAGCAAGTGCCATGGCCAACCGAGGATTGAACCTCCATCTGACCTTTGTGATTGTTGGTGATGATGAAATACGAAACCGACAGCCCAAGACCGGTACCCTGGCCGATTTCCTTGGTGGTGAAAAACGGCTCGAACGTCCGCTTGCGCACGTTTTCCGACATGCCGACGCCGTTGTCTTCTACCTGAATCTCCGCCCAGGGCGGGTTGAGACGGGTGCGCAGGATGATCCGCCCCGGCTCGCTGTCGTCTGGACGCTGATGGATGGCTTGCGCGGCGTTTTTCAGCAGGTTGAGCAGCACCTGTTCCAGTTCGTTGGCGGTACCGGGCACTGGGCCAAGATCCGGGTCGAACTGGCGCACAATGGCCTGGCCTTTAAAGTCGAAACCGATGGTCAGATCAAAGTCGTTACTGGCGATTTCCAACGCCTGATCGATCAGCGCGGGCAGGTCGCAAGGCGCCATCTGTCGGGTGCTGAGGCGGCTGAAACTGAGCATATGGCTAACGATCTTCGCCGCCCGGGCGCCGGCTTGCGCAATGCCATCCAGCAGCTGCGGCACCTCCCTGCTGATCAGATAGCGATTGACGGTTTCCAGCTCGATGCCTTCGGCTTCGGCCTGCTCAATGTTTTTCGGCAGGTCGCTGGACAGTCGCCGGCGGATGTTCTGCACGTTATGCAGGATCGCACCCAGCGGATTATTGATCTCGTGGGCCATGCCCGCCGCCAGCCCGCCGACAGAAAGCATCTTCTCCGATTGCACCATCATTTCTTCCAGGGACAGCCGCTGGGTGATGTCGTCGATGCGGATCACCACGCCACGTCCTGCATCGCCGGTCAGCGGGTAAAAGGTCAGGGCGTAGTGGCGGCGTTCTTCGTCCTTGATCCAGGTCACCCGCTCGATCTTGGTCACTCGGTGCCGCTCGACGGTCTGCTTGAGCTGAGGCAGGAAGGTCTTCATCGGCGCAAAGGCGAGAAAGATCGGCTGGTTGAGGGCTTCGTCCAGCGGTGTACCGGAAAGCGCGCTCGCCTCCTGGTTCCACTGAGTGACGTAGAGCTGTTCGTCGAGGGCGATCAGCGCCGAAGGCATGGAGTCGATGATGCTGTTCAGGTAGTTCTGAAAGCCGGTGAGTTTTTTCTCGATCTTGCTGCGGACTTTGACTTCAAGTTCCAGCTTGCGATTGGTGTTGCGAGTTTCTTCGGCGAGCCCCTGAGCCTGATCGTAGGCTTCCTGAGAGTCGTCCCTGGCGCGCTTGAGTTGCTGCTCCCGGGCTTCCATCCTCGACAGCATGGTGTTGAACGCCTCGGCCAGGCTGCCGATTTCGTCTTTGTTGCCTGGCTCGGCCCGCAGCGCATAGCTTTCTTCCCGGGTGACCTGTCGTGACAATTCTTCGAGCTGGTAGATAGGCTCAGTTATCAGACGTCGAATCTGCCGGGCGATGATCAGCCAGAGCAGTACGCTGAACACCAGAATGCCCAGGCTGGCGGTCAAAGTGCCGGTATAAAACGCAGTGGGCAACTCGCTGCTGGCCACCAATAACAGGTGGCCCGGAGACTGCCCGGTTTTTGGCACTGGAATCACCTGCGTGTTGCGAAATTCAGTGATGCGCCAGGTGTCGATGTCCTTGAAGTGACTGGGCAACTTCAGCTTGTCACCTTGCTGCAACTGGCCCAATCGGTCGCCGTTGTTGTCGTACAGCGCGGCAGCGCGCAATGGGCCGTAGCTTCTCAGTTCCTTAAGCAGCGCGTCGGCGTTGCTCGGTGAGCTGAGTGCCTGTTCGGCAAGGTTCGGGTTGCTGATCAGTCGGCCGATGGTCTGCAAGGCCTGGGGCGCCATGGCTTCCTGGGAAATATAGTAAGCGGCGCTGATGAAAGTCAGGTTGGCGACCAGCAGGACAGTGGTCAGCAAAACCAGCAGGGCTGCCAGCAGCTTCTGGCCGACCGGCAGGTTTTCCAGACGTTGGCGCAATGACATGAGGTAAATCACACACTGATGGGAAGTAATCAGGGTAGCGCGCAGTTCAGCGGTTGAGCAAACCGAGTCTCTGGTCTCGCAAATAAGCCGTTAAGTTGATACGCGGCGCTACTCAGTGCGCAGGCCTTTGTTTGTCAGATGCTCATCGAGCCGATGCTGCAGCTGTTGCAAGTGAGGAGCGGCGTACTGATGGCGTTCGGCAGCGGCACAGGCATAACCCAGCAAGTAACTGATCTCGGTTCGGCGCCCCTGAGCGACATCCTGATACATCGACGAGTAGTTGGCCGCTGTGGCCTGAATCACCCGCAGAACCT
>Ga0247807_10002066_pt1 | contig 11289 bp, 7 predicted proteins | sample UWRJL074202C1_FD_179931 | JGI IMG/M metagenome (GOLD analysis project Ga0247807, IMG submission 179931) | Plant litter microbial communities from Arlington Agricultural Research Station in Wisconsin, United States - UWRJ-L074-202C-1 | ecosystem: Environmental > Terrestrial > Plant litter >...
GACAGGAATCTTTCAAGAACTACAAAACGGAAGTCTCCGGTGATATTCTGGCGGTTCAAAGATTCGTAACGACTCGTAATATCCACTTCTTTGTTCATTACCATATCTTCCACCACTTTGCGGAAAAACAGGTTAATTCTTTGTTCAACCCGAAATCCGAGTTTGAAGTTGATCTTGATTACATTGTCTTCGGAATCATCGTCGGCCATCACTTTGTATTCCATTGTATAGGGATCGTCCGTTGTATCCACATGCAGGAACCAGTAAACGTCAGCCCTTTTTGGTCGTTTTTGGAAAATTGAATAAATTACTTTTGTCTCAATTTCACTCGCACGCGAAGCATTGGTCATGAAAACAAGGTGCGTTGCATATTTTGGAATGCTGATATCCCTGCTTAGTTCGTGAAGTGCGGGAAGGAATTTATCAAGTTTGGTATATTCTGTCAAACGTAATTTGATATAAAATGCTCTTAACCAAACAGTCATCAAACCCGCAACTACTACGCCAACGAGAATTGTGAACCAACCTCCATGCATAAATTTTAGTAAATTTGCTCCTAAAAACATTCCCTCGATAAACAGGTAGAGCAACATGAAACCGATAACAATGTACAGATTGACCCTTTTTAGATAGAGATAATAAGAGAACAAAATCGTGGTCATAATCATGGTAAGTGTGATGGCCAGCCCATAGGCAGCTTCCATGTTGGAAGATTGCTTAAAATAAAGCACCACACCCGTGCAGCCAAGCCAAAGCAGCCAGTTAATACTTGGAACGTAAAGCTGCCCTTTTTGATCACTTGGATAAACCAAACGAACTTTTGGCCAGAAATTAAGCCGGATTGCTTCTGAAATCAGAGTAAAAGAACCTGTAATTACAGCCTGACTGGCGATAATTGCTGCTAATGTTGCAATAACTACTCCAGGAAGCAGCCACCATTCAGGCATAATTTCATAGAACGGCTTGCGTGCAGATAAAAGATTGCCAACTTCGGTAAGCAGCCATGCTCCCTGGCCAAAATAGTTTAACAGTAAACAAATTTTAACGAAAATCCAGCTGATACGAATATTCTCGCGGCCGCAGTGTCCCAAATCCGAATACAATGCTTCCGCTCCCGTTGTACAAAGGAAAACGGCGCCCAACATCCAGAAACCTCCGGGATGATTGGTCAATAAATCGTAACCATATTTGGGATTTAGTGCTTTTAAAATTTCAGGATGTTCCAGAATCTGAAAAAGTCCAAGTGCACCAAGCATTACAAACCAGGTAACCATAATCGGGCCGAATGCCCTTCCTACAACTTTGGTCCCAAATGCCTGAATGACGAAAATGAGTGTCAGAATGCTTATTACGATGGGTATTGTCTGGATGTTTGGGTAAATCAGCTGTAACCCTTCTACGGCAGAGGATACGGAAATGGGCGGTGTGATTATTCCGTCTGCAAGCAAAGTGCTGCCGCCGATAACAGCAGGTACTGTGAGCCATTTGGCATGTTTTCTTACGAGTGCATATAAAGCGAATATCCCTCCTTCACCGCGGTTATCTGCACGTAAAATCAGAATCACATATTTAATCGTGGTTTGCAGGGTGAGTGTCCAAAGTATGCAGGAGATGGAGCCGTAAATAATTTCTTCTGTAATCCTTTCATGCAGAATAATAGCCTGCATTACATAGAGCGGCGAAGTGCCTATATCTCCGTATATAATACCAAAGGCTACAAGTATTCCTGCGGCAGATATTTTGTCTAACTTATGCTTGGATTCCATTCACGAATTTTAAAAAACGGCGAAAGGTAGGAAACCGATTGCAAAGAATAAACATCAGGATCAAAAATTAATGTCTTTGCCGGATTTAAAGTCAGAAAAGGGTTCGGGAAAGCAGAACGACATTTAAACAGATGATCACCAATGTAATAACCCAGCTTAATATCCTGATTGTCCCTGAATTTGCAAATCGGCCCATAATTTTTTTACTGGACGTAAAGAAAACCAGTGGGATTACGGCAAAGCTTAATTGCAGTGACAGTATCACCTGACTAAAAACCAACAGGTCAGCCGTCCCTTTTTCTCCGTAAAGTATGGCAACTATCAATGCCGGTATAATGGCAATTCCTCTGGTAATCAATCTTCTGAGCCAGGGCTTCAGACGTATGTTCAAAAAACCTTCCATTACAATCTGTCCTGCCAATGTACCTGTGAGCGTTGAACTTTGCCCGGAAGCCAATAAGGCAAGTGCAAAGAAAATACCAGCGAAACTCACACCAAGAATAGGGTCCAGCAAATGATAGGCATCTGTAATATCGGCGATCTCAAAATGTCCGTTTTTGTGAAAAGCTGTGGCTGCCAGAATAAGTATAGAGCCATTTATAAAAAATGCAATACCCAGCGATACGGTTGAGTCAATGGTTGCAAATTTGATCGCTGACTTTTTCCCTTCATCGTCTCTTTTAAATGCGCGTGTTTGCACAATGCTTGAATGCAGGTACAAGTTATGCGGCATTACGGTTGCTCCTAAAATCCCGATTGCGATGTACAGCATACCCGGATTTGTAACAATTTCGGTCTTTGGAAGAAGCCCGCCGACAATGCCTGAAAGCGAAGGCTGCGATACAAACATCTCGTATATAAAGCTCAGAAGAATAACGCCCATCAAACCGGCCACGATACTTTCAATGATCCGAAACCCTTTTTGCTGGAAATACAAAACGATCAGGACATCAAATGCAGTGAATAGAACGCCTATCGGAAGAGGTAATCCAAATAGTAAATTTAATGCGATTGCGGAACCTATGACTTCTGCTAAATCGGTTGCTGCAATGGCGATTTCGGACAAAACCCATAAAACAAAGGAAACCGGCCTGGAATAATTGTCGCGGCAGGCCTGTGCCAGATCCCTTCCCGACGCAATGCCCAGTTTTAAAGACAAATGCTGCAAAAGCATGGCAAACAAATTGGATATCAAAATCACCGAAAGCAGTGTATATCCAAAACGGGAGCCTCCTTCGATATCGGTAGCCCAGTTTCCCGGGTCGATATAACCTACCGAAACCATTAGTCCCGGTCCGGCAAAGGCCATCATTTTTTTCCAAAAACCTGCTCCTTCCGGTATTGCAATAGAAGAATGTACTTCTGACAATGACGCCAGTTTGTCGGGTTCTCCTGAAATATTTTTGTCGGAATTTTTTATAATATAATTTTCGAACATTTTAAGAATGTCTGAATAAACAATTCGATTTATAGAAAACAAAGATATATAATAATTTAAATATATTTTTAGGTTAGTCTAAATTTTTTTAATTCCGGTTTGAAAATTGTATTTTCGCGTTCTTATTCACTTTTGATATAATAGACATGCCAGGAGCTCACTTTTAGTATGTCGACAGATTAAAGAATTGTGTTATTTCGCTTATAGCTTAAAGCTAACCGCCTACGGCTAACAATTATGCAAAATTCCTTCACCGAAGAAAATTATTTAAAGATCATTCACGCGCTATCGGGACGTGAGGGTTTAGAGGTCAGTACCAATGCCTTAGCAGAAAGTACCTCCACACGCGCAGCCTCTGTTACAGATATGTTACGTAAACTGGCGGAAAAAGGATTAATCAACTACAAAAAATATCAGGGTGTAACGCTGACAGAATCCGGAGAAAAGGTGGCTATCAATGTCATCAGAAAGCACAGATTGTGGGAAGTTTTTTTAGTGGAAAAACTGGGTTTTGGGTGGGACGAAGTGCATGATATTGCCGAAGAACTGGAACACATTCCCTCAGAAATATTGGTTGAAAAACTCGATTCGTATCTCGGAAACCCCAGATTTGACCCCCATGGAGATCCGATACCTGACTCAAAAGGAAATCTGATGGATCCGGATTACTTGATTTTAACCGATTTGAAAATAGGTGAAAAAGTATTGATGAAAGGTGTGTTGGATCATGCTCCGTCATTTTTACAACATCTGGACCGAACTGGCATTACGTTGGGATGCGTTTTGGAATTAACAGAAATTAACGAATATGATAAGTCCGCATCCGTACGGATAAACAACGGACAAACGTTGTTCATAAGTCTCGAGGTTTCTAAAAATTTATTGGTTCAACGACTTTGAGAGGTTAAGTAAAAAGTATAACAGTTTAAAGTTTACAGTGGGCAAGAAGGCTTACCGACTTTGTCTATTGGAATTTTATTAAAAAGCAGCCGTGAAAGTACACTTGAATTGACGTTAGCCCTATAATGAGATTAAAAATCCTGGATCGTTATCTGATCGTCAATTTTCTGATAACCTATGTTTTTGTTGCTTTTGTGATTGTGCTCATTATTTGCATGATCGATTATACGGAAAAAGTAGACGATTTTCTTGATAAAAAAGCGCCTATCAGAGCCATTCTGATTGATTATTATCTCAACCTAATTCCATACTGGATCAATTATATCAGTCCCCTTATGGTGTTTATTGCTACGGTGTTTTTTACCTCCCGCATCGCAGCCAGAACCGAAGTGATTGCCATATTGAGCAGTGGGATTAGTTTTGGACGGTTTTTACTCCCATACATGGTCGGGGCATCTATTTTAGGTGCTGTTACATTTTTACAGGTCGGCTGGATTTTGCCCAAAGCAAACAAGATCCGGAATGATTTTGAAAAGAAATATGTGAAGCAGGAATTTTATTTTAGTGGAAGAAACGTGCATATTACCATCGCTCCTGATGTTTATGCCTATTTGGAAAGCTACAATACCGGAACCAAGACAGGTAATAAATTTACAATGGAAACGGTGAAAGGGAACGAGCTTATACAAAAGTTTTCGGCTGAGAAAATCGTATGGCAGCCTGCAAAGTCGAAATGGAATTTGCAGAATTACCAGATCCGGACGTTGGACAGCCTGGGCGAAAAGGTAAAAACCGGAACTGAAATTGATACAACCATTAATCTTTCTCCGAAAGATTTTGAAAGTGATTACAATTTGTTTGAAACCTTTACGCTGCCCGAACTGAATAATTACATCGATTTGCTCAGAAGCCGGGGCGCAGACGGACTGGAAGTTTATCTGATTGAAAAATATATCCGGTTTACACAGCCATTTGCTATTTTGATATTAACCGCCATTGGCGTTATCGTTTCGGCCAGAAAAAGCAGGAAAGGTGTTGGCTGGCAAATTGCACTCGGTTTTATGCTTGCTTTTGTTTACATCCTGTTTTTCCTTTTGTCGAAAGGCGTAGCAGAGGCCGGTACGATCAACACTCTGTTTGCGGTTTGGCTGCCAAATATTGTGTTTTCCTCCATTGGATTGGTTTTGTATAAAACATTACCAAGATAAAATTATGGTTTCGTCTGCTTCTATAAAATCTTACCTGCATCTCCACTTTCTGGTTCTGATCTGGGGATTCACAGCCATAGTAGGCTTGCTGGTAACGATATCTCCGGTCGCCCTGGTTTTATACCGGACCTTTTTTGCAGCCGTGGGGTTGGCGGTCATTGTGTTTTTTCAAAAGAAAAAATTTCATGCAAATCCGGGAGATATTATCAGAATGCTGATGGTAGGGATTATTTTGTCAGCCCATTGGATGCTTTTCTTTGCTTCGGCACGGGTTTCGACAGCTTCCGTTTGCCTTGCCGGAATGGCGACTACTTCGCTTTGGACGAGTTTGATCGAACCGCTTGTTAATAAAAGGCCGGTAAAACCGCTCGAAGTTGGATTGGGAATCCTCGCCTTTGCAGGGCTTTACGTCGTTTTTAAATTTGAATTCGATCATGCACTGGGACTTGCGCTTGCTTTGGCCTCAGCTTTATTGGCAGCGCTTTTTACGGTAGCGAACAGCAGGCTGGTGCAAAGAATTGATGCCTATATCATCACGTTTTATGAAATGACTGGGGCCACATTGTTTTCATTTTTATTTTTAGGAATATCGGAATGGCAGGGCTGGACAGGCGATGCGCCGATATGGCCGGAAGGACAGGATTGGATATGGATATTGTTTCTGGCCTGGATATGCACGGTTTACGCGAGTACAATGGCCACACAGCTGATGAAGCAATTCTCAGCTTATCTCATCAATCTGACCATTAATCTGGAACCGGTTTATGGAATTGCGCTTGCATTTTTCTTTTTTGGAGAAAAGGAGCGGATGACAACCGGATTTTATTGGGGAACGCTGCTTATCTTACTGGCTGTTCTTTTGTATCCACTTTTAATAAATATGTCATTTTTTAAACGAAGTGCTGATCCTAAAAGTAAATCATTTTTTAACTAGCTTATAATAAGTGAGTTAATGTATGAATGATATTTTGCCTGTTAAAATTTTGTATAGGAATAACTTCTCGGCTTGTAACCAAATGGCCGAAAAAGCCAAAATCAAATAATAACTACTATTTTTGTCGGCTAAACCAATCAAAGATTAAATGAAGCCTTCCCGCCTGCTTTTGGTGATACCATGTTACAATGAGGAAGCTATTTTACACGCGACTTATTCTACTCTAAAAGTTTATTACGACGATATCAAGGCGAAAGGGCTGATTTCGGAGGATAGTAAATTCTGTTTTGTGAACGATGGCAGCCGGGATAAAACCTGGGAAATCATAGAAGAACTCAGCATTGCTGACGAAGACGTGATTGGCGTGAAATTGTCACGAAACTTCGGTCACCAAAGCGCCATCATGGCAGGACTTGAAAAAAACGTAGATGATTTTGATTGCTTTATTACCATTGATGCCGACCTGCAGGACGACATCAATGCCATTACCGGAATGATTGAGAAACATCAGCAGGGGGCGATGGTCGTATACGGTGTTCGCGGTGACAGAAGTTCTGATACCTGGTTTAAGCGATCGTCCGCGGAGGCATTTTATACCGTAATGCAAAAAATGGGCGTTCCTGTTATTTTTAACCATGCCGACTTTCGGCTTATGGATCGTCGCGTTTTGCAGGAATTGGGCAATTTTAAAGAGATAAATTTATTTTTAAGAGGTGTTGTTCCGCTGATCGGATTTAGGAATGATAAGGTAGTTTATAACCGTCTGGAACGCCAGGCCGGTGAAACAAAATACCCGTTAAGTAAAATGATACTTTTTGCATGGAACGGGATTACATCGTTTTCTACCTTTCCGATGCGTCTGGTTCTTTATTTTGGCGTGCTGAATTTTGCCATTGCAATGTCCATTGTCATTTATATCCTCTTTTCGTATCTGGTAGGTTTCACGGTTCCGGGCTGGACATCAACGATGCTTCCGCTTACATTTTTTAGCGGGTCCAATATGATGGCTTTGGGGCTCATTGGCGAATATATCGGCAAAATTTACGAAGAAGTAAAAGGCCGGCCGCGCTACATTATTGAAAAAATTGTCAATGAACAAATTTTATAGAAAATACAGAAGTTTCGGAAATCAGATCAATATTCTCTTGATGGTGAGTGTCCTCTTACCATTATTGGTTTTGTCGTACTACAATCATCCCTCTCCGGCTGACGATTATTGTTACATCGACACGGTTTTCAAATTTGGCTGGTTGGAAGCGATGAACTACTATTACTCAGGCTGGACTGGTCGCTATTTTGGCATATTTTTAAATCATTCCAATCCGCTTTTATTCCATTCCATTATCGGGTTTAAAATTTTGCCTGCCGTTTTGCTTTCGGCGCAGGTTTTTGCACTTTACATTCTGTTCCGTCATTTGACACCAACGCTTTCCAGACTTGCTCATCTGGGTTTTGCGGGCGCCGTTTTCTTTATGTATATCCTTAAAATGTCCAGCATCGCAGAAGCATTTTATTGGATGGCCGCCTTTGTAACGTACACCGTTCCCAATATTTTCACCCTATTCTGGATTGTACTGGTGATGCGCTGGTACCGCCAGGATACACAGCCAGGGCGAATTTTGTTTGGCTCGTTATCGGGTTTTTTGATTTTTTCGATTATTGGAAGTAGTGAAACCAATCTGTTGGTCATGCTTTTACTGATTGGCGCATGGTGGGCTTACCGTGTTATTTTTCATCGCAAAGTCGATGGTTTTATGATCGCAATGCTTCTTGTAGCAGGCGCCTCGTGTTACTTATTTTTCAGTTCTCCCGGCAATGCGGCACGATTGGGCGGAAACCCGCTCAGTGGTAATATTGTGTTTTCGCTGACGTCATCGTTTTCACTTCTTGGCAAGCTAAGCATTGACTGGCTGACTCACACGCCGATCTTGCTTTTTACATTTGCCTGGATTATCGTTTTATCACGATTATCGACAGGCGCAAGAAATTATTTTTCAGTACCTGTCTGGTTCGCTGTATTACTTTTTGTAGGCGTTCTTTCCGCTCAATTATTTCCTTCTTATTATGGTGTGGGCATAGAGCCAACCATGCGTGTGATCAATTGTGTTTATTTCTTTTTTCTTATCGGCTGGTTTTACGTAATCGGCGTGTTGTTTCATCAGCTGGAAAAAAGAAATACCATGTCCCGGACATTCCATCTTTCGTTTCCAGGGTATGTAGTTCTGAATGTTGTTTTAATCATATCAATAGGTTTTTCGTTTGTTAAAAGCACTAATGTCAAAATGGTTTACACCGATCTGCTTCAAGGCAAAGCCAGTGCTTTCGACAGAGAAAATAACGAGCGGTATGCTTTGATTAGAAATTCAAAAAATGATGTTCTTTATCTTCCCGCCATTAAAACACATCCAAACTCCCTTTTCGTGGAAGATATTAAAACGGATCCCAAGCACTGGTGGAATAAGTGCATGGCGGGTTATTTTGGTAAAAAGTCTATCGTGATGACGGAAACAAATGAATAGTCTGAGTCGCAGCAATTATCGCCCTTTTCATTATTTTTTTGGAATATTTCCTTTTGCCATTATTGGCATCTTTTATTTTATATGTTCAAAATACAGCATCAACATTCCCTGGTTTGATGACATTGAAAATATTCCCTATTTCCTGATAAAATGGATCGAAGCTCCTACGCTCATTGAAAAATGGCAGGCTATTATTTACCCAAATAACGAACACAGAGTTCTCACGGCCAGGATGATTGTTTTGTGTCAGTATCTGGTTACCAATCAACTGAATTTTAAGGATCTTCTGTTCTATGGAAATCTTAGCGTGCTCATTTTATTTGGGATTATCGCTTATAGTTTCGTCCGCCAGGGAGGCAAGTGGTACCTTACTGTTCCCGTTGCATTTTTCATCTTTAATTTTCAGGCTTATGCAGGTACTTTCATGACCATCATGTCTATGCAGTACCAAATGGTAATTTTACTGTCAGTCGCAAGTTTTTATTTTCTTGCAAAACAGAAAACGTTCCCATTTTTTATTGCGGTTTTTCTGGCCTATGTCGACACGTTCAGCATGGGGAACGGAATGATGGTCTGGCCGTCGGGATTGGTTCTTTTGTTATTTCAGGTCCGTTGGAGAGATGCATTTTTATGGAGCCTTCTTGCTGCTGTTTCAATTTATCTCTATTTCCATGGATTCGATTTTGTTCAGGGCAATGAGAAAGCTTTTGCTTACATACTCGAATATCCTGTTCGTACTTTCATAGCCTTTTTCACCATGCTTGGCGGCGATTTTGACATTTTTGCCAATGTCGTGTTTAACAGAAGAATGATTGTTCCCACGCTGACAGGATTCGCCTTGTTCTTTATTTTTGTAATCTGGTTCCTGTCCATATTATCCGCTTCTCCATTTTGGGGCCGTTTTATTTCATCGGGCATGATCAGAAGAATTGCAGATTTTACAAATGCCGCAAATATGAATAGCCGGTGGAATGCATTCTGGCTGGGGACACTCATTTATGTTTTCATCAGTATGGTGCTTGTAGTGGTTTTCCGCACCCGGTTTGATCCGAACATTATTTTGTGGAGTACTTACAAAATGTATCCTGCCGTGCTGACCTCGGTAATTTATATCATTGTGATTCAGATATTTAAAGATAAATACCGGTTTCCCGCATTCCTGTTCTTTTTTCTTATTTCCGCAGGCGCATGGGCATCAACTTTCATTAACTATTTGCCCATTATTGAGCAAACCAGCGATGTTCGAACCGCTTTTGCATTTAACCAAAGGAGAAATGGCGTTGGACTTGGGGCGATGAAAAACAGTGCATTTGAAACAATGATCGCCACAACCTTACTAAAAGTAGAACGAATGGGGATTTATTCGCTGCCCAAGCCGCTGATCCATGCAGAGGAGGAACAGATAAGTCTAAAGAATTCGTCGGGAATATTGTTTACCAAAGTTAATTTGAAAGATGCTCCGGGAGATAATTTAATTGTTCAGCCGGTAACTAAACTTGCTGAAAGTGGAAAATCCTTTGCAATTCTTGAATCAAAAGATAACCTGTATCTGTTTGCAATGCCTCTGGATAATTCGGGAGCCATGTGCCCAAAAGCCACAATCAGGGCTGGTGAGTATCAAATTGGTGTGTGGACTGTATCAGGAAATGATACAAAAGTTTGGTCTGCAAACCAGAAAATACAGATTGAGTAATTCTATTAAATCATCATAAAAACGCCGGCAGCCATTGGAGAAGTAACGTTCCCTTAAATAAATGAAACTTTCTATAATACAATGAAAGATGTATTTTTGCCGCCGGTGGTTAATCGTTTAAATAAAGCATTTTGAAAATCCCTCAAATATCTATTGTTGCTCCATTATACAATGAGTCAGAGTCGTTTCCACTGCTGGTTGAGCGCATCAACGCATTGATGGATTCCAGTCCGCTGGCAATTGAAGTCGTACTGATTGACGATGGGAGTAAAGATGATACCGCTCTAAAAATACGTCAGCTTGCACTTACCGACGACCGGTACCACGGAGTGCTGTTGTCCAGAAATCACGGCCATCAACTGGCGCTCACAGCTGGAATTGCAGCCGCACGGGGATCAGAAGCATTGTTTGTGATAGACGGCGATTTGCAGGACCCTCCGGAACTGCTTCCAGATTTCTATAAACTTTTAAAGCAAGGCAACGATGTGGTGTATGCGGTAAGGAAAAAAAGAAAGGAAGGCTGGGTTAAGAAAACCGGATACCATCTTTTTTACCGTTTGCTTCGCTCCATTTCTTATGTCGAAATTCCTTTGGACAGCGGAGATTTTGCGATGATCAGCCGCCGTGTCGTGGACGTGCTCAACAAAATGCCGGAGGAAAGCCGGTATTTGCGTGGCATGCGCTCCTGGATCGGTTTCCAGCAAACCGGTTTCGAGTACGAACGGGATGCCCGTATTGCAGGAGAATCCAAATATTCGTTCAAACAATTGTTTCAGCTTGCTTACAACGGTATTTTTAATTTCAGCGAATTTCCCATCAAATTCATGAGCA
>Ga0247807_10002067_pt1 | contig 11288 bp, 12 predicted proteins | sample UWRJL074202C1_FD_179931 | JGI IMG/M metagenome (GOLD analysis project Ga0247807, IMG submission 179931) | Plant litter microbial communities from Arlington Agricultural Research Station in Wisconsin, United States - UWRJ-L074-202C-1 | ecosystem: Environmental > Terrestrial > Plant litter >...
CCACCCACGACGCCAAATTCTTCCTCGACGAAGCAGAGCGTCTGGGCCACCCACTCCGAGACGGTATTCGAGGCTCGCCTTTGAACCAAGGGAGCGCGCTCCAAGCTATCCATCCTGTGATTCGTACCAACCGTGAGTGCCCTGCACGCTTGATGCCCATCATGAATTAACCCCAAATAGCTGTGACGGGGTGGAAGTCAGTGTTTATAAACAAGGGCTTCACAAAGAGAATCAACGGTGTTACCAAAGATGAGAGCGACTTGCTCCTCAACTATCTAATAAATCTTGTCACGCAAAATCACGATGCGCAGGTGCGCTTCAAGTGGAGAAAGAACGATCTTGCCATATGGGACAACAGGAGCAACTGGCATTGCGCGACATATGACTACGACGCTGCTAGGGCGGGGGATCGGGTTTGCTCGTTAGGAGAGGCCCCCTTTTTAGACTTGAAAAGTAGAGGCAGAAGGGAGGCTTTAGCGAGTGAGAAGGTGTAATCTGTAGATACTCGGAAGAGCCTCCTAGTTGAACTATATGAATACAAGCATAAACACATATAAATATATTTATATGGTAGGACCTAAAGCGATGTAAAATGAGTACTGCACCAATATCATCTCAAATTCAACTCACCTTTGATCATACCCAATGCACACAATGGTCAGATGCCACAGGAGATGCATTTGGCGGAGAATTATGGAACAACATATTAGCAACGCCTATCCTCCGCGACCAGTTTGACATATTTCGTGTCTGAAAGATTAGAAGCAGATCATTTGTTCGGGATGCTGGACCGGTAAGGGTACACTCCCCATGTCGCCCAGGCCGTCGTTGATTGGACTCGCCGTACTTTTGTCGACGCTATTCCCCTTTCTGGGCAATACAAGTTTCCGACTTCACCCTGATCAAGTCCTGCTCAAGAGGTTTCTGGATCACTTGATGGAAGAGCAAAGAGATCATAGGACGGCGTTGCTCTGGGAGGACAAGAAACCTGCAAACAAAGATACGGTATCTGTTGGAATATGCAGCATTGGCGAACTGTATCCTTCCTGTTTTTCCCGGGCAACGAAATAGTTTGACAATGTATAAAGACCCTTTTAATCCTCTAAGAATTTTCAAACCTAAGGTTTCTCTCTCTATTGATGCCCTTGTCTCTTTGATTCACTAAATTCTCTACCAGGCAGCCAAAACGGAATGGCCGACGCAAGTAGTGAAATAGCCTCTCAGAGGCAGGATCCCATACCAATGGAAGTTTTATGTCTTGGAATGTGTAGAACAGGTACCCAGTGTAAGCATTCAGAACACCATCAAGTTTGGCTGGCAAGAAACCATTCCCAAGTACCCGTCTTTCAAATTGTTTGATATCCAAAGACGGAACCCACGCATAACCGAACTTCATATCCTAGCTAGAGATCATCCGTCATCTGTTCTCCAATCTCATCACTTGACAGTATCTGTTGTCGGTTCATAAACACTCAAAGCCATTAGAATTTGCTGCAAACACGATGTGGGATTTAGTCCATGAAGTCCTTACGTGAATATTTATATTCCCCAAGACGCTGACCATATCCAGCTCTTGCTGAAAGCCTCAGAATTCTAGGGTACGGCCCCATCTACCATATGAAAGAGGTCAAGAAAAACGGGCACGTCGAGTCCTGGATGACCGCCCTCGAAGCCAAGTACGAAGGGAGAGGAACCCCATACGGCCGCGAGGAATTTGACCAGCTCTTGGGCAGCTGGACAGTATGTATACCCTGGCTCCGATGGTATTTCTTCCGCTGATAGGAGGTAGGGCGTCACCGATATCCCGGCCGCGCTGTTTGCTGAGGAGTTGATGGATGCGTACCCCGAGGCGAAGCTAATCATGACGAGCAGAGACGAGCAAGCGTGGTTTGAGTCGATGAAGGCAACCATATGGCACGCCACTCAGGTTTCTCCCTTGAGAGATGTGATCTACCAGCATGTCTGGGGTGGTGATCACGACCAGTTTGGGCTTGCGCGGTTCAGGGAGCACAATGCGAAGGTGCGGGACCTTGCGAAGCGGAGAAACAGGACGGTTCTAGAGTATGAGGTCAGGCAGGGGTGGGGACCGCTCTGCGAGTTCTTGGGAAAGGAGGACCCCGAGAGTGAGTTTCCGAGGGCTGACGATTGGGCTGGATATAAGAAGGAGGTTTTGGCCAGGAATGCTGCTAGAGAAGGTGATGAGAAGTGAGAACAACACACGGTGATCTATATAATCAAATGAATTGAAGTCAGAGCAAGGGTCACAATTGCGGAGAATTCGGAATATAAAATTATTTTTACTACTCTATGCTACCATATAGCTTCGAAAGAGCTTAGTCTTGTCGATCTGGATCGGCTTTAGGCTTGCTTCCCACCAATGTGTCAATCTCGTTCATGATTTCGGGAGTCAGCTTGTCCAAGATCGCCAAGCACTTGACGTTCTCAATGATTTGCTCTGGCTTGGATGCACCGGTAATCACAGCCGAGATGTTTGGGTTCTTCAAGCACCAGGCTAACGATAACTGGGACTGCGTGACACCCAGGCGGTCGGCAATTGGCTGTTGTTAGATGGTTAGCAACCAGACGACATATATTTCACCACCGATTTGAACTGGGGTTCCACCCGGGACTTCCCAGACCAAGATCTATTTGGGAGAACTGTGGGCAGGGAAAACTAACCTTTAGCTTTGCAACCTTTTCGACGTCTGCTTTCCAATCATCATTGCCATAGTTCTCTCTCATAAAGTCCGCAAACTTGTCCTTGCTCTCAGAGAACCTTGATCCGGGTGGAGGGCCGTTGAGAGCATCATTGTACTTGCCAGACAACAAACCAAACTTCAATGGGCTGAAGGTGGTCAAGCCCAGGCCGCATCGCTTGTAGAGTCTTTGGAACTCTCCCTCAACCTTAGTTCTCTCCAAGATGTTATAGAAAGGCTGCTCGACAATTGGAGCAATCATCCTCAAATCTTTAGCGATACCACAGGCTTCGGTTATTTCGTCCGCACCTGGAGGAGGTCAGATATGATTCTCCCAATAAAGAAGTTGCCAATTAGGGCTTGAGAAGTGAACCCAAAGGATCGATCAGGAACGGGGAAAGGGGTGCATTGCAGCATTCTCACGTACTCCATTCAGAGGTTCCCCAGTAGAACGCCATTCCTTGCTCGATAACGTAGTTGAAGGCTCGGACTATCTCCTCCATCGGAGTCAGTCTGTCGGGTCGGTGTGCGTAGACTATATCAACGTATTTGAGATCCAAACGCTCAAGGGATGCCGTCAAGCCTTCTATAATATGCTTTCTTGAAAGGCCGTGATTGTTCACCAGGATTTCTCCATTGGCTCCACCGTAGTTCAGCTGTTGTATTTGTCAGATAGCTGTTCTCACGCTTGACAAGTAGGAAATACCTTGGTTGTGATGACAACATCGTTTCTCTTCCATCCAAATTTCTTTATGGCCTTGCCCATCTTAAGAGGAGTTAGTGATTTTTCCAAAACGAAAAGCTTTGACAAGCGAGCTCGAATCAGACCAGATATGGGCTTGCTTCTGAAAGACCGAGAGAAATATCATGTATGGATAATTCCTGTCCGGTGTTTTGGAGCAAGCTCAATGTGACTAAAGGAGAACATGGAGCCATATTTCCGTTCTACATACCATAACTTCAGATTGTCCGCCAGAATAACTAATTCCTGTCAGTTGGAGCTTAACTTAGACATCACACATATCGACCTACCTCTCAGCGGTATCGAAGAAATTAATTCCACAGTCATATGCCGCTTTTATACAAGAATATGTTTGTTCTGTTGACACAAATCAGCGCCATTTCCCTCGTCATTTCAGGGGCCGTACCATTCTCGACATGTCCTCCGAATCTATACATTAACCAGTCAGTCGCATGTCTATGAACATGAGTTCAAGAACGTGACTTACGTGAGCCAACCTCCCAATCCAAGACATGATACATGCAATCCCGAGTTTCCCACTCTTCTGTACTGCATACCGGTGTTTCTAGGTTCGGGCCACGCCATTTTGAATTTATTTAATGATGTTGATTGATGTTGCAGTCATATCTGAGGCTTCTTAAAAGGATTCCATCTTCGGAGGAAATATCGGGGAAATAGCACCCATCGTGGGCCAGGCTAGTGCTCCCCATTTCTTAGGGTGGCCGACCCCTAGGTTAGTGAGAGCAGATGAATGGGGTAAAACACGTGATATAGCTTCTACATTCAATCAACACTGGTCTCATATAGGACAAGCCGAAAACAAAACTCATAAAGATCGTTGTTATGTACATTTGAGCTGACGCATGGGGCATGCATTTCCTATGTCAATTGTAGAGCACGCTGGATAGGCCTAATGGTAACCTGGCGGTGCACCACCAATCCATTTAAACTCTGTGTCCTGCAGGTCCACCCTAATTCTTTCAACCAAAACCACTTTAACGTCTTCCATGGCCTTCCCCAGCTCTTTACAGAAGCTGACCTTCGCGTCACGACCTATCGCCTCGTCTTCAATTTCGATCTCAATCCATTGCAGCTGAGTTAGACAGAGGAGTCCTGCTTGGATCCAGTCCAACTCCGTTCTCAACAAAGTGTTAGCATTTGCTGCAGCTTCCAATTTGTCCGAAGCATTTGATATGCTGCCAAAGACACAGGCGTGCAAAGTAGAACTTCCTTTTATGACCAATCTGAGGCCGTATATGCCTTTCCACATACTGCACAAATCCCACCACTCGCCTTTCTCAGGTTTCTCACTGATTGTCGGTACAGTGCTCGCCGTCTTAACCAACAAGTCCCTTCCCAGAACCTCCACTGAAGCCCATCGCATAGCTTTACTTTGCCAAGCTTTCAGTCCATAGGTGAAATGTCTACCAGCGTAAAGACCGCTCCTGAACCAATTCACAAATGCGAATGTGTTGGTGTGAAAGGGAACAAGGCGGGCTTCGTCGTAGATTTGCTTGCAGCTGGTGAGCAAGCTACTAGGGATTTTGCCTTGGATCATGGGACGAACGGAGCATGGCTGAGGTGACAGATCTGAGAGAGTTGTTCCTGAGTTCCGCTGCGTGCACGTGGTACTAACTCGTAAATCAGCACGGTAATTACTTGTGATAGCATGGGGGCCTAGGAGCTGGGAGCCGGAGATATCGTAGGAGCTAGAGCAGTTCGAATTCATAGATCCCGATCACAAGCCTGCCCAATGTGATAAATCGTAAAAGACAGCCAGTAAGATTTTATAGCCAACGATCTAAATAGCAGGGATTTTGAACTCTTGCTTAGAAAGCGTTTCATTCGATCGTCTGAGCAGCATACACCCGTTTTGCTTGATGCCGAGTATCTCATACAATATCACATGGGGTGGGCGTGGTCAGCTCTAGTGTTTCTTCTTCATTGAATCTCGGCTCCATGTATGACTCTGGACAACCAACTAAAAGTGACTTAGGAATGACAGACTGTAAATATTGTTCAATAGCATAGGGGGGCAGAATGGAAGTAGATGCTAGAACGGAAAGGTGTGCATGATGTATAGCATGCGATTTAAGCACATAATAGTAGATCTGAAGACGGATCTCTAAAGGAATTTTCAAGAAAGCTGGTGTTTTCGTTGCCCTAGATGTAGATGAGGTTTGCGGAAGGGTTGGCTCAGGTCTAATCATAGGCGTGAACGATTCGGGCGTACATATTCGTGAGTGTCTGATGATGGGAGTCGCTGGATAAACCAAGCAGTCCGGGCATTGACACGATGCAAAGTTGCTGGTGAACAATTTCCCAACTGAGTGATAAATGTAGGTATCGTCAAGCGCGCTCCAAGTAGAAATGCACATCCTTGACCAATGAAGCTGAAGCTCTATAATAATAACTCCCACGATCGTTGCTGTTGAAAATGTATAAAGATATCAGAAGTCACAAAGATAATATCAACAGGAAAACCGAAGAGGGTGCGTTTCTATTTCAAGGAACACTACATGGCAAGCTGGAAGAATTGAGGTTGATCTATATGTTTGTGACTAATCTCGGTTAGCAGCTGCAGAAGGTTGGTTGGTGTTGGCAACAGGAAGTCTGACAGTAATGCTGACTGTGCCAAATTTTAGTTTACGCGTGAAGCCAGTAATGTAATCCGCCTGCGATAATGCTCAAGAAAGTCTCGCATTCTCTAGTGCCGCCAAGCAGTGATTAGTAGTGGTCAAATCCAACATTCAACGCAATTGGCGGGCTGGGTTTTTTCTCGACTTGTAGACTAAACGAGTAGGTGGTCGGATTCGACTTGGTGAATTCCAGGAGCTTTAACAAACTTTGGATCATGGTCGTGATCCGCTGAGGATGGTTCTTGGTATGCGAATGTATATTACAACCACTTGTTGGCTCTCTATCATCGCATGCCATTGGCAGTGTCAACACCAAAGCCAATACCACTAGAAAATCTGAGAATATCGTTAAGACTCCGGCCTGGCACCTGTGCTTGTTTCTTGCTGCTGTCCTCTTTCTTGATGACCGCCTCTTTCTTTCCATCATCCTCGTCATCCTCGCTCTTATCCTCCTCCTCGTCGTCACTGGCATCCTCGGCAATCGGCCGTAAGCCCGTACGGACATTGTCCTCCCCTAGTTCTTTCTCCTCTGGCGTGTACTGATCATAATATTCCTCCATTAAGAACTTGTTCACCCTCTTGTCTAGCCAATCACCAGCCCACTCCCAGAACCTTTCCAGCTCCTCCTTGTTGGCACCTAATGTCGCATCAATCACCCGGCCCTGCTCGACCCAGCTCTCAGCTTCAGGCTCAAGCTTCTTCCGTACGATCTGGCCTAGAAACTCTCCTTGGACTCGTCCAGGGTAATTTGGCAGTGGAAACACAACGGTATCGTTGAGCAGGTCGGAGTATTTTTCGGCGTTGCCAGCCAAAGCAATGAGGTTCTCTGCCACGATTTTGGTTATTTGCTGGAGAGAGGTCCTGCAATTGGATGTATCAGCAAGAGAACCTTGATCTGCTCGTTTAACCACATCGACTGTAGTAGACTGTCACGTAGGCTATAAAACTTACCACTCTGGTAAAGGTTGGCCGTGTAGTATCTGCCTTTGTAGCGACAAAATGTTGTCAACAAGAAGGCCTAATTGTGAACGCGACTTGTCAAGTGCTCTGAGCTCCTCTGGACTCAAAGACTTCAAAGACATGGCTGTGTAGAAAAGGGAATTCCCCTTAATGTATTACAGTGTTGCTGACGAGACAGCAAATGATATGTTTGGCACATGAAAATGAGTGGTGCAGCGAGCACTCTCACTTCTGATACAGCCTTGCCAAGAGACGTGGGGAAGACTAGGGGGCCTCTTGAAATCACGTGAGTTGGTTCATATTGAACGCAAGCTTCAACCACATGTCTTTTCTCTATTGAAATTGCTCTTTCAAAATAAATGAAGGGATTTAATGAAAAGTTAAGGGAGATTCGAAAAAATTAGGAACAATTTACATTGTTATATACTATTATGCTGTTCGCTATGTATACATTTGCAACACTGGATCTAAATATTAATACTATAAGAACCCATAATACTCCAATATTGCCCCAATTCTTCAGCAATAGTATTTGCCACAACGAAACCTCGCTTTGATATTTCACTCAGAAGCCACAGAATATTGGGCTCTTGTTGTGTCTCGACACGAGCGCCAGCGACCCTCAGAGGGAACAAGAACAAAATCCCAGCTAGGTTCGAGTACCTTACTGCCGTAGTTGTCATGGTGATAATTTGCTGAACATTCCCTTGAACTTCTAGGCTGGTGATTGTAGGGGTATGTATACCACGTTCGTCCCAGTGACTGAAATAATCAAATACGCCGGAGAGCAATATGGAGATTGCGTAGTAGTAGATCAGAGCCAATGACATCTGCTCGTCATTTGCTACGGGCCAGAGATGTACTGAGCTTTTCCATTGCTCTAGAGATATTCGTAAAGCTAGTCCCTCCACAGCGATAGATTCAAGCTCCGTAAACTGATCTTCAAGAGAGAGTTGCGGTAACTGTGTCATTAGTTCTGTTGACCGCACCCCGAGTGAAGCACATGATATTATGATATTGAACAGTTCCTCCTTTGGATGCCAGTCGTAAGAGCTTTTATCATTACACAGCCCTTCCATCAAGATTTTCCATCTCGGTTGAGACAGGAATGTCTCTTGGGTAAAAAGTAAAGCCCGCGAGATCTCAAATACACGTATAGTAAGGAAGAATTCTCGTCCAGGTTCTGTCATGAAAGCTGATGGGCCGAAATGACCGAGCAGCTCGGAAGTCCCATGTAAAAAGTGCATAATCCATCCATCTCCAGTTGCATCAGACATTAGCTGCATTGGGACATTAGCTAGAAGACAGTGAGGTAGTGGAACACAAACTCACTTCGAATAAACCAAGGAAGAAGGTGCTCCACAGCACCGAGTAGTTGCGATTAAGACGCTGATCTTGTAAATCGGTCTGAAGAGAAGTAACTGCTTGCCTATAGTATTGAATCGACTGTGCTTTTGGAGAGTCACTCGGACATTGTTCGCGCTGGGTGACAATGGAACTAATTGCCATAGCAACATTTGACAGTGCTGGCGAAGATACTAGATAAGAATGAATCGCATTAGACGCCGAGGCAGGACGTCCTGTGAAGCTGTTCATTCGCAAAAACGAGTTGTGAAAATGGTCGACCAAGAGATCGTTTGTGTTGGAATCGACTCTTTTTGGAATGCTAGTGAAGCTGACCATCATAGGCTGCCAGAGTTCTCGTCGCTTGCCAGAGACGGCGGACTTGTGGCGGACTACGGCATGATTGACAGCCTTGTCAAGTTTTATTATCTGCTTTGGCCCCGCGGAAAGTACACATTTTCTCTGGGCTACATGACATGCTTTGCAATTGAGACCCTCGCACTAGATTCAAGCTTAGCTCTATACTATAGGCAGTCCAAAACGAGACACCAACCTTAAGATGGCGCTGTCTGCATTCCAAGCAACGCTTCCCGAGTGCTCGCTTATCAAAGGGGCCCAACACCATGTTGCTTCTACTACGTTCAACAAGAATAGAGGAAACTGCATAGAAAGCACTCTCGTTCACGTGTTACTTAGCGCAAAATAGGCAGAAGCCAAGCAGTATGATGATAAATTTAGATGCGAGAAGAGAGAGTAGCTATTTGTAGTAATCATACTGCGAGATAAAGTGCTATGCACGTCAGCTATTCATGTCATGAAGGGAGGTCCCGTCCGAAAAAGGAGTATAATCTTGGCTCAGTCAAATATTTCTCGCGTACTTATCCTAAAGCGGAAACATTCTCGCGAGGTTACTTGGCGGGAACCCACCTTATCCCTGATTTGTATATGACTCTACGAGCAATAACAACATATTCTGCTGAGCCTCAAGTCGCAATGAAATTTAGTGCTATGGATCATCATGGAATTCTATCCACCTTGAAGGAAATTAATCGTAAGGGCGGACAAGTGCAATGTACTACACATAGTCATGGCTCTGGAGGAAGTATAAGAAGCTCTCGATATCTTTCTGGAAGATGTTTAATCGCTCTCATCCTCCCAAGTACCTCTAATCCTCCAACATCCACAAAGGTCTAATTCAAAATGCTCTTCTCCTCAGCAATCATGAAATCATTCAAGGTTGCGAATCTTTTTACCTTAATTCTACACTTCTCGGTAGGAAGCACCTCGACCATTCCCAACCCAGATGGACCATATGGAGTCAGTGTAAGCACCGCCAAGCTGGTGGACAATTCACGCCGTGACCCCTTTGCACCTGACTCCAGAAAGAGAGCGGTTATGGTGTCGATGTTCTACCCATCAGGCCACGTAGAAGATTGTAAGACGGAGGTCGTATCCTACATGCCGCCAGCTTCAGCAGCGCTTCAGGACCAACTTTTTTCGGTATGTAATACATATTTCAAAAAAATCAGACAAAGCTAACGCTGGGTTAAGGCATTTGGACTACCAGAAGGGACGTTTGGCAGTCTTGAACAGTCACTTTGCACTCCAACTTCTCAATCAAAGAAAGAAATTCAAGACTTCCCTGTCATTATCTTTTCACCTGGTGGAGGAAACTCCCGTTTGCTATATAACGCAATGGTTCAATCAGTAACTAGTTATGGATTTGTTGTTCTCTCACTTGATCACCCATACGACGCTGAGTTTGTTGAGTATCCCGATGGAACAATGGTCCTGGCAGCCAACATCAGCTCTGATGCACAGATTGCTCAGAGTGTGGACACCCGGGCCAAAGATGTCAGCTTCGTTTTGAACGAAATGAAGAAGACATCAGCAGTGCGCCAATTCATTCCCACCATCAGCTGTGGTCTCAACACTCAACGAGTTGCAATGTTCGGGCACTCCCTGGGCGGCGCTACCGCAGCCTCTGCTATGATGAATGATCCACGTATCATTGGGGGAGTGAACCTCGACGGTACCTTTTTCGGACCCGTCGTCGAACGAGGGGTCCGCAACCCTTTCATGATCTTCGCCCACGAGGGTAAAAACCAGTCCACTGATCCAAGCTGGGCTTCAATCTGGCCCCATCTCGGCAAAGACAAGTTAGAGTTGATGTTGAACGGATCTCAGCACGGTACTTTCACCGACTTGCCTATCCTTATCGATACACTCGGGATCGCTGAGCAGTTACCTTCGGAAGTCCAAAGCCTAACCGGAACGTTGTCTGGAAAGAGAGCCCGTGAAGTGATTACTGCATACGTCGTTGCATTTCTCGATTCGATGTATGGGTGCCGTGTCTCATCATTGCTCCATGGAGCAAGCAAACTTTACCCCGAGGTCTCTTTTAGTGCAGGCAGCTTTCACAAGTAGAGTGGTGGACCATAGGCATGCGGTAGAATTTAAGGTCCAACGGTGCCAAGTCACCTGCTTTAGTCAGAAGCGGAATTTTGGGTTCTTGTTAGAGTTTGAACATGACTCAAAGACAGCTGTTTGAGCGACCGTCATACAAACCCCAGCCTCCAGCTCAGGTAGTCAGATTGCGCATATTACCTGGGAGTAGAGACTGGGCTGTACAAATATAAAACCGCCTTCCGCCGTTGCATTCGGCTGGCATCTAATATTTGATGCGCAACTAGACAACTAATAAACAATTAATAATTCATTTCATCTGCGCAACCTGTATCCTGTCTTGATGTTTATGAGATAGTGACGTTGTGATTGGAGACTTTTCGCTAGTGCTCGCTAAACTGCCCCTGAATAAGCTCCAGCCAGCCTCCCCAGCCTCCTCGAAATCATCTGCCCGGCGCTGCACACCATCTCCCCGCTTGAACAATGCAGTGTCAGCACGAA
>Ga0247807_10002068_pt1 | contig 11285 bp, 12 predicted proteins | sample UWRJL074202C1_FD_179931 | JGI IMG/M metagenome (GOLD analysis project Ga0247807, IMG submission 179931) | Plant litter microbial communities from Arlington Agricultural Research Station in Wisconsin, United States - UWRJ-L074-202C-1 | ecosystem: Environmental > Terrestrial > Plant litter >...
GGGAGCGTCCGTCTGTTCATCCTTGATAACCAGAAAATGTTTACAGTCTCCCACTGTCCTTCGTGGCGTCAAAGATTCCCCTATGAATCGTGGAGCAGGATCCTTCAATAGATGGTATCCGCCTTTCCTTTCTGGGTTATAGTGGTTCAAGTCGTCTATTAATCGCGGAGCAGTTTTCCCTGTTGTTCCCTTTTGTTAGTCCTCAAATTTCATCATATCGAAAGGAGAGAGAATGAGATTTTAGCTAACCTGGCCCTGAGGGCTGCTTATGGGTTCGCATTGCACTTCGCGCGCCAGCAAACCAACCCGTCAAGTCAGGCTACACCGTACAGTGCTCCTCTTAGAGAAGACTGATCAGCCGCCAATTTATGGTTACGAAATGGGTCTGATTGCCCAGTACACCATATGATGTGCGTCCCTTACTTATAATATAATATGTTGACAAGGAGACGATCCGCTTGTCATAATACAGTAGGTAGGCTGGCACCCGTCGCGTTCATTCGGCTCCTGATACGCCGCAATAAGACTATAGTACAAAGACTAAATCGGCTTCAGAACAGAATGGATGATAGATATTGCGAACATGCTTTTCTGAGTTTCTCCACCAAAATTGCAACATGTACACACCTTTAGACGTTGCTATTCTTTAATCTCATCATAAGCCTAAGGTATAGTCGGTCGTGACAGTGGTCCGGAAAAACTGTTTTCCCGTTTCCGAACGGAACGACAGCTTTCTGGAGGTTCCTCGACGACATTGATACAGTACCATATTTCACGTCTTCTCGACACACACTAGTCAACATGGCAGGAGGGGATGAAAACTACCACCCGAAGGATGCCATAAAGCCTGCTATCGGCGGCACATTGGTGACTGGGGCTGCAGGATTTGCTGTCTCTGCGATTCAGAACACTTTAACCAAACAGAATGTTACACCTTGGTCTGTCTTCACAAGGTCCGGCAGCACTATTGCAGTCTTTGGTGAGTCAACAAATCGGGCAGTAATAAATGTTATTACATCTGACATGAAATAGCTGCGATGGGAGGATCATATGAGTTTGTCAGATACGCAACGGCCAACCTACGAGAAAAGGACGATAGCCTGAATACTGCGCTAGGAGGTTTCGTCGCCGGCAATATTCTGGGTCTTCGATGTAGGTTAAACATAGAAGGCTTAAAGATGCCATACCTTGACTAATCTTCTACTAGTCGGTACAACTCCAGCAGTACTTGGATTTGGTGCTATGACCGCAATTGTTATGGGCGCATATGACTATGGAGGAGGTGCACTGACCGGCTACAAAAAGGACCGCGATGTGGATGAGTTCGAACGAAAAGAACAACTGAGAAAGAACAGACGACGACCTATTGAGGAGACTATTCAAGAATTGGGAGAAGGGAGAGGTAAAAAGATCTGAATGCTAGAGAAACATTCAACTAATCATGTTTCGCAGGAATCTACGCGCCAGGGTATGATGAGAGAAGAAGAGAGCGGCTAAAGGAGAAGTACGGTTTGGACGTACCTGCAAAATCATAGTGGCCTTTTTCAATGTTTGGGGTTTCAGGGTTACGCGACTGTACATATGCGACTTTGTTTTTGTAACAATGCAAGAATTGAACTTGGAAAATCATACTTAGGGCTAGCAATGGGCTTTCAAGCTTGTGTTTCTCTGTAGAATTGAATTTCGCAAATTTTACACTGGAAGTTATCGGAGTGGCCAGTAAGTGTTTACTAAAGGCTTAGTGTTTCGATATGTTTAAAATTGTGGCAGATCCAGCTTCCGCACAGAGTTATTAGGCCAACAGGTATCGTTGGGGTATCCTATTTGGTCGGAGTCGTTTATATTCAAGCTCGGCCATCGGAAGTGTTCAATTTGTCTTGGAACATGAAGCTTTATTGGTCTAGTAACTCAGAATCTTTATCTTTCACCAGAAATAATAAACCCCCACAACATTGCAATAAAGAAATGATACCACCACACCCCGTGTTCCTCTGCTATGTCCATGACTAGACAGATAGAGATGGTTCAGTTACCTAAGTTTCCAGGACACCTTACTCACGTGCCTAATAAGGGGTCGAGCGGGGTAGTAAAGGATAATATGCACCCCACACTCAATGCATCCTACCTTCTGCTTCAGCAGCTCTGAAAAGCACCCTCTGATTTGATTAATTGCAATTGATAGAGGCATAATTGGCAAGTTGCCAGACACTGTGACAAATTCCTTGACGCGATCGTGAACGAATCTAGAGTGAGCCTCGGCAGCTTGACATATCTCCCTCCTAGTTCGAAATCGAAATCCCGTTCCTGATCAGCAGACAACAGCAACAAAACAGCGTCATAGACAGTCCTGAAATACGACCTACATCTTGTCTCTTTCTTAATTATTCTACTGTTCTTGATTTTCTCGAACTACTGCTTGCATATTCTGAGTGATTGTTGGTCATCAGTCCAGTAATATCTATCTAATACTTTTGCCTGGAGTCGCCATTGTCTATTCGTCTCCCCGCAAATCCAATCACTTCTAAATCTCAATTTTAACAGCATGGAACAACCTTTGAGCCAGCGGACCACGTTCGCCCAAGATTCAAGCCAAGAAATAGATGTCAAAGAGCGCTTTTACCGTTACTTCCAAGGAGAAGTTACTGGTGTGCATGCAGTCAACCATAGCCATAACTCCACTAATACTGTTTAGAATTACAAGAGCAAATTACCCAGCTAGAAACTTATTCCTTTATCGGTGGAGAAAGACAAGATGCAATTGACCATTGCCTTTCTGGGATCGCTAGGCTATCAAATGAAGTCACGGATGCCTCGGATCATATTCCAGCCTATGACCAAAGAACATATGGACAGGTAGGTACTATTATTTTGTGGAATTCCGAACTAAGCTGAATTTTCCAGGCTGTCAAAGCTCTAACAGAGAAACTTCAAGAGACTCGCTCAAAATTTGCACCTAAGTCGCGTTTCCAGTTCAAGTCTACTGGCAAAAATAACTCTGCAATATCACTAAATGATGCCGCAGAGCTTGCAGCCCAACAGCGACTACATCCATTGGCGTCCCGGCCCGGGTTTTTCTCCTCGAATGAGTCCTCCAAAGCAACTACACCGTCAAATCTTCAAACTCCACCCGGAGAACCACGAGACACAGTTGGGGATCTTCCCTCGTTTCCCAAGAACTACAATGAGGAAATGGGACGCGGAGACGGACCCATTCGTAAACCCAGTTTCTCACAGGCAACGAATGTAAACATTTCAGGTCATACGGGTTTACATATTATTCTACCTTCTTCGGCGTCGAGAGCTACAGCCTCGGGTTCGATTACCAAGATGAATAGATGCATTGTTGATATGTCCGTTCCCTCCACCAATGGTGCACCCTTCGCCGGCCTCATGCTGAAAAACATTAATGAATCCCTGATTATTGCGGGTCATGTAGCGGGTGCCGCTCACATTACTGCAGTTGAGAATAGCGTGATTGTTGTGGCTTCAAGACAAGTCCGTATACACGACTGCAAGAACGTGGATATATACCTCCTTTGCACAAGTCGGCCTATCATTGAGGATTGTACGAATATTCGGTTCTCCCCTATCCCAGAGTTTCATGTAAGTCTTGGGTGTGTTTCTAGGGTTTACAAAGGCTGACGTTCTGTATAGACAATTGCTACGGAAACACAGAATCAATGGGATCAGGTGGATGATTTCAAGTGGTTGAAAGCTGAACATAGCCCGAATTGGAGCATTCTATCAGAAAATGATATTTTGGGAGAGAAAATCTGGTCTGATGTTGTTCCTGGAGGGCCTGGTGTTGGTCTTGAGGATATCCTGAAGAAAGTGGGTATTGCTAAACGGTAATTGCTAAGTGCCAGGATTGGTAATCAGCTCAAGCTGATGTTTTAGATTCGGTGTATCTAAAACTTATGATCCAGCGGTGGGGTTGGAGTATGCATAGGAACTCTGTTTGTTGTCCATACAGGAAATTCCTGGAATCAAATGGGTATCATTTTGGCTACTATAACTTTTAAATATCCCACGCCCTAAGCAAGCTCCAAATCGAGCTCAGCAATGTCATAGTTTATTCTTTCCCCTCCACGAATCCATTCATACGCCTCCAAAACTCCTCTCTAAGCATGTATCTCTCTTCAGTTTCGTATTTAAGCCTGCCGCGCCCCATCCTTTCCCTCGCTTTTCATTGCTCTCTCCTTCCTCGCATTCTCTCCCACCGCTCTTAGCTCCTCCAGCACCTCCTTCTGTCTCTGGATCTTCTCCTCTAACCTCGCAATTTCCTCGTCCTGATCCTTCACACTGCGCTGAATATCCGGCAGCTCCCTGACCTGGCTCCTTGCCTTCTGTAGCTTATGTTTCAATCCATCCGTTGCAGTCGGCAAGTCTTTCGTCGTGACAACCCCGGCAGAGATAGCTCCTTGAGAGGGTGTCGCAGATGGCGTAGCACCGGTTGTGGCGTCGGAGGAGACGTTCTGTAATCGGGAGAGGACTTCGGCGAGGACGGGGATAGTGTCAATAGAGTCGGGGTTCAAGGCCTCGGGGAGGGGGATGGTATTGGGGTTTGGTGTCGCCATGCTTTGGGGGAAAGCTGTAATGCGTGTAGGAATAGCTAGTGCTTGTGTGAGGAGGCTAATTTGGTCTATCTGGAGTGATTGGGTGAACTCCGTCGACAAGGCGTTGAGATAACGGGATGCGTTGTTGATATTCGAATGTCACCAAGATAATCTATGCAGCGAATCAATCTATTGATAAATGAACACCTCTTATTTTTCAAAATCACCTTATCGATGTAAGTGTTCCAAGCCCTTCTGATTTAGTATATAATAAATGGTATATCAAGCGATCATGAGCGAATCTCGAGCTTTTTAATCATCGTCAGGAGGAATCTCCCAGTATTGCTGCATATGGGTTTTTATTGGTGCTGCTTCCTTTGGTTAGCCGGCCCTATTGCTATTCCTCCGACTTCAGTTTGCGATGCATGATTATATTGACTGAAATAACAGATTTTCAAGGTCAAGCTTATTGGTAGCTGATAAAAGTAATAAGAACCCTATCATACATTGCCTCCATTATATGGGAGGCTTGTTCAGAATAGTATATACTGGAGGATGTATACTATCAATTCCGAGAGGGTCAGTGTATCCACCACGCTCCGGCCTCGTCAACTTTCACCCCACCAAGATCAACACCCCACCTCAACTTTCTTTTCTCAGGCTCACCTATATACCTATCCAAGAACCCCAAAACAAGATCCCCCCTTTTGAAACTCTTCGGTCCTTTTTCAAACTATCTTCCAAACAGTCAGTGCATTCCAATTGCACCCTTTATAAAATCAGCAACCTGACATTTATCCTAAAGAATAGGCTCATTGCGTTGAACAACTTGACACATTTACTACTTACCAAAATGGTCGATCATAAGAGTGTCCTCAGTAAGATTCCCTTGTCCCCGGCCCGTCCGACCAAATGACCAGATAGCCGTTCCCCCAACACATCCCCTTTCAATGTCTTCACTATACAACAGCACATTGGAATGGCTTCACCAAGGGTCGATTGGATTCTCGTGTTATTGATCTGCCTCGTTTACCTCGAGGCAGCATGGCTCATAACCATGCTCTGGAAGAATAATAGTTTGCTGATAGATACCACCGAATAGTCGTTATCGATGGATGGGGAATTCCCGTCGAAAGCTCACCTAAGAATGGAGACGCAATTGCGGCGGCGGAGACGCCCGTCATGGATGCTTTCGAGAAAAGCGCAGACGGTGCAAGCTGGACTGAACTCGAGGCTTCATCTTTAGCTGTCGGACTGCCAGAAGGACTGATGGGAAACTCGGAAGTCGGACATTTGAACATCGGAGCTGGACGGGTTGTATGGCAAGATGTTGTCCGAATCGACCAAACAATTAAGAAGGGAGAACTCAACAAGAACGAGGTTATCATGAAGTGCTTCAAGGCTGCTAAGGAAGGCACCGGACGGCTGCATTTAGCAGGTTTGATCTCTGACGGTGGTGTCGTAAGTCTAAGCAAGTGAGATGTGCCCTATTGAAAGCTAATGATACTCTCAGCACGCCAAACAAGATCACCTCTATGCTCTTCTGAAAGTCGCCAAGGAGCTCGAAATCCCCCATGTCTACATTCACTTCTTCGGCGATGGACGAGATACCGATCCTAAGTCTGGTGCAGGATATATGCAAGAACTCTTAGATCAAATCAAAAGCATTGGAATTGGTGAGGTTGCAACCGTGGTTGGACGTTTCTATGCTATGGATCGTGACAAGCGCTGGGAGAGAGTGGAAGTCGGTCTGAATGCTATATGCGTTGGAGATGGAGAAGAGAGTACCGACCCAGTCAAGACTATCAAAGAGAGATATGAGAAAGGCGAAAACGATGAATTCTTAAAGCCAATCATTGTTGGTGGAAAGGAGGCCCGTATCCAAGGTAATTCTGATTCTTTAGGCTGCTCCGGGCCACTGTTAACAACCTTCAGATGGCGATCAGGTTTTCTTCTTCAACTACCGTTCCGATCGTGTCAGAGAAATCACACAACTTCTCGGTGACGTCGATCGTTCCCCAAGAGAAGATTTCCCATACCCAAAGAACATCACTCTTACCACTATGACTCAATACAAGCTCGACTATCCTTTCGAGATCGCCTTCAAGCCCCAGCATATGGGCAATGTCCTTGCTGAGACCCTTGGAACACAAGGGATAAACCAAGTGCACGTTGCTGAGACTGAAAAATACGCTCACGTCACATTTTTCTTCAACGGAGGTGTGGAGAAGGTCTTCCCTCTCGAGACCAGAGATGATAGCCAAGATCTTGTTCCCTCAAACAAGAGCGTAGCTACCTATGATAAAGCACCAGAAATGAGCGCTATGGGTGTCGCAAAGCAAGTCTCAAAGCGTGTTAAGGAAGGGAAGTTTGAGTTCGTCATGAACAACTTTGCGCCTCCCGACATGGTTGGACATACTGGTGTGTACGAGGCTGCTATCGTTGGTGTGGCTACCACCGACAAGGCTATTGGAGAGATCTATGAAACATGCAAGCAAGAGGGCTACCTTCTATTCATTACTTCCGATCACGGGTATGCACTCCCTACACCATCATTCACTTGTACCGCTCTATAGCAAGAATTGATACTAACAATAATCATGTAGAAACGCCGAAGAGATGAAGTTTGCAGACGGTAAACCCAAGACCTCGCACACCACAAACAAAGTTCCATTTGTCATGGCAAACGCACCTAAAGGATGGAGTCTCAAGAAGACAGACGGAGTACTTGGCGATGTTGCACCAACTATTCTAGAAGCTATGGGTCTCAAACAGCCATCTGAAATGACCGGCCAAAGTCTTTTGATCAAGAGTTAGACACCTTTGTTTCTCCAAGAAAAAAATTGGGCTAAATGACTATGTGTATAGGCAAGAAGCGTGAACATGAAGAGTAAAAAAGAATGGCGTAGATACAGGGGATGATAGACGGCTTTAGATATCCTTACGAATGAAACGATAAATCAAGTTCCATTGTGTCACATAATGTGAGACAATCTATTGTTAGTGGCGTTTGTGCTCTTCTATACCTTTCAAAGTTTCTCGATTTCCTTTGAATAATTTGATTGCTTTGAATATAATGCGTTAAGATACTTGATATTTTTAGCCAGCTGGCTATGCTTACAGATAACATATGTTATCATGGTTGATGTTGTTCACGACCAAGTTTGTTGAGTATTGAGATGCTATCAGATATAGAAGAGATCATGCCACCGAGGACATTCTGGTTATCTATGAAGTATTTCATACTATTGAATCCAATAGCAGCCTTTTTTGAATTGTATATATCATCGGGTCACAAGTCACGGCATTTACCATTGAGGTAGGATTGTGGTTAGCATCTGTTATTTTGTACTGTCCTCCATGTATAAGGTAAGGATATTCCGTTGGCTCCCAACTCCATCAATTCTTCCAGTCATCCAAGCCCAAACGCCCCGCCATCTCACGTCGTATGAGCAAGCAAGTAAGTCTAAGAAGCAAAGCGTTCCACCCACTGCTCCTCTCTATACATGCCCCTCTCAATGAGTAAGGCCTTCAACTCCTCATCCTTCAAATGACCGAATTTTTTCGATTGATATGCTCTTTTCTTACTAGGTCGTGTCAGCGGTTCTGGTGACGCATCGCGAGAACTACTCGTGCTTTGAGAAGAGCTACTAGAGTAGTGTTGGGAAGCAGAAGAGTGCTGTGAATCTGTGGAGCTTGTGGAATCTGAAAGGGTAGAGCTGGTCCGAGAGCTCGAATAGTCCTGAGAAGAGGCCGGGGAGTAGAGGGATCCAAGGACACCTGGAGAGTTTTGCTTCCGTCGGTTCCTACGATGGCATACTTTGATGGAACGTTCCTCGCGATCCAAGAGGTGGGCGTTGAATTCAAAGATGCATGGGCGGAGGATGAGGGGGGTTTTCCAGAATCGGTCCCAGGATTTAGGCATTGGGAGAGGGCCCATTTCGATGGCTTGCTTTGAAGGGAGATATGGCGCAACTAGTATATAAGTGCGAGAATCCTTCGGGGATCGGAGCTGCTGGAGCGTAGAGGAAAGCTCAGCCAGGATTTTTCGAGGTGATATGTCTGTTTTTGGGGCAGGGTTTGATGTAAGATGGAAGAAATTGTGGAAACCACACTGTATTTCTGGAAAACGGAAACAAGAGCAATAGCATGGGCTTGAGTTCAATTTATAACAATAGCCTGGCGCTAGGTTGGTCAATTCTTATGCAAACTGGAACGATGCGTGATATACGTTACGGTGAGATAGTGTGGTTGGAAATTGGACCAAGGATATTTACTCAATTGACTTGATTTTGTGCTAAACCAGATAGCGTTTAAAGAACCTTTGCTGTGATCAAGAGTGGTACTCAGAGAATTGGGACATGAAGAAGGCGATATTGTGAACCACTATGCAGGAAGGTTTCTCGCTTAACCCCCTATTTAACGTGGTCCATCAATGGCGACAAAGGAAGCCAACAAAACTGGTTCACTGCTATCCTTACCTACCTTATGAGGCTGATTAATTTGGTAAATGTGAATGAAAGGCGCTCAATAGAGGAGGGGCCTCTCAGAGGACTCGCTGGCTAGGCAGGACTGAAAGTTGGTCAGGTTTCTTGTGGTTGTGATTTTATCTTTTGTCTTTTCATGAGTAGAGAGAAATTTTATCTACAAACAGATAACTTGAGATATTTTAGTTGATCCGATCGTGATTCATAAATATGCCTCGGCCTTTACGCTATGCTTGAATTCATGCCACCATCATCAATATCATCAAAAATTTCCGGTCTAATTCACCCAGGTTCGCCTAGCCACTAATTTCCATTTTCTCCCCCTCCCCTTCGTCATCACTCTCTACGTTTCTCATCAACCAGGCCATCATACCCCACACCAACTCCATAGCTTCAATCCTCTCCTGCGCCAGAAACAGATCAAACCACTTACTCCTCCAAACCACCACCTTCTCCCATTCTCCCTCTCCACCTCCCAAAACCTCCAAAAGCGTATCTGGTACCCTCACCCTCAAAATTGATACATGATGGTTCAACGCACTAACCAGAAATATATCATCATAATCCGCATTCCCTGATTTACCAATGCTCATATACCGTGTTTTGCGGTCCCAGGTACTGGATGGTGGGAGCATCTTTCTATAGTTTTCACACATCTGGGCGTACGCATCTCGGTGTGCGGACTTTTTGACACGTTTCGGCATAGGTTTGAGACCTTGTGAGACTCTGGCAAGATTTCCTTGAGTTCCCGGGCTTAGCAGCGGTGCTGCAACATTTCTTTTCTCGGTCGACTCAAGTAGGGAAGGGTCGGTAGTTGCGCATATCTTCTCTGGGAGGTCAGATGAGGGACTAGATTCAACCTTGTCACCCTCCCGGCCAATTGGCCCACCGGAGCCTCCGCCCCAGCGAGGAGCAGACGTCCACCATTTACCTTCGCCAAACCGTTGCTCGGTTTGTGTTTCGCGGGTACGTTGTTGGGCTGTCAGAAGAATAGCGATGATCTCTCTGGCGAAGTCCAAACGCTCTTCTTCGGGAGTTGCAAAGCCCTTGAAACCATGTTAGCTGATATCGTAAAGTATTAAGCTATATTACGATTTGGCAGCTTCGCTAGTCTGCTTGGAACTCTCTTGGTTTCTTGGTATTGTATGTTCAGATCTGGGACTTACGGTGGTGGTTCGGCACGACACACTTGCAAGCGGGCCCTCAATTATTCCCGACCGTGCAGCTGAGCGATCGGTAGGCGTACGGTATATGAAGCTCGCAGAGGAGTTGAAATAAGAAGGCGGCTTAGTAGCATTTGAAGGCTTCAGAATAAGACGAGGTTCGCAACGGGCAAAATTAACGTTACAGCCAAAATCATAGGCAACCAGTTTGATGAAGGCTGTTAAGAGGTTCTGTCTATATTCGTGAGGAAGCTGTGAGCCAGTCCCAATGCGGTTGTGTGTTTGGAGATGTGTTGGGACTTGTTTATCGTCCTGGGACTCAGTATTTTCATTCGTCTTCGCATTGGTAGAAGAAAGAGAGAGCGATGTGTCTTCCCAAAAGCCAGAGAAGAGCTCGAGGTTCTTAAAAAACTCATAGGCATTCCCTAGACGTACTGGGGTCTCTCCCGCTGGAGGAGGGATACGACGTACTGTACGGAACGCAGCAGTGTTGTCAATTGACAGTTCTTTTCTTCTTTCTTGATACGTTGAGACGCCAGGGGAAAAGAGGCCATTGTTGAGTAATTTCTTCGAAGCTGCTGTAACGTCTAGAATGTCATCATGACTCACCATTCTCCAGTCCTCGAATGGTGGTAGAAAGCTTGCATCTGGTATGATATCCTGATGTGAAGCACCCGATATCACATGAACTCCTATGGCCTCGAAGTGGGACATTTGGATATCCGCCGGTCGCTGGATAGTTTGTAAGAGTGAGACTAAAGAACCTTTGCCACACCCCCGCGATGAACATAACTTGTCTGTGTGTGGTGCACACGATGGAAATTTAACCGGGGTAGCTGGTGGAACATCCTTCGTAGTGTCCGAAGTAGGCAGCGGGCCACCTAATAGAGCACGTATTAGAGTATGAATAGAATGTAAATCTACGTCCATAACAAGATGAAGTTGCAAATAGTAGATATCGCATATAGTATAGAACTATAGTGCGGAAAGTGGCTCATAAAGTAATATAGGAGCAAAGATCCATACACAATGCTGACATAAACAAGCTAGTCAGTTGTTCATATCTATAATATGAGCGC
>Ga0247807_10002069_pt1 | contig 11283 bp, 8 predicted proteins | sample UWRJL074202C1_FD_179931 | JGI IMG/M metagenome (GOLD analysis project Ga0247807, IMG submission 179931) | Plant litter microbial communities from Arlington Agricultural Research Station in Wisconsin, United States - UWRJ-L074-202C-1 | ecosystem: Environmental > Terrestrial > Plant litter >...
CTGCCGCTTTGAGCATTAATTTATACCTTTCATTACTTTGCTGTAATTCTTCGTTTTTACTAATAAGTTCTGTGATATCGGTAGAATTTGTCACTATGCCTGAAATAGAAGGATCTTCAAACATATTTATTGCGGTAGTCGTTAACCAGCGCCATTCGTTTTGGCCGGTCAGGAAGCGAAATGGCTTAATCTGAATACGGTGGATTTCAGTTAGCGTATTTATTTGTCTCATCACCCTTTCTCTGTCTTCAGGGTGTATAAAATCATAAGCAATTTTTCCCACCATTTCTTCAGGATAAATATTGAGCAGACTAATACAGCTTTCACTTAAAAACTGGTATCTGCCTTCTATGTCAATTACAGATATGATATCTGATCCTTCTTGCACCAGTGCTTTAAACCGTTTTTCGCTGAGCAATAAAACTTCTTCTGATTTTTTTGCTGCTTGTTCGTGTTGTAGTTGTAAAGTTATATCAGTTATAATAACAAGCTCAACAAGTCTGTTATTTAATTCAAACAGATTACTTTTAATTTCAACTGAAATAACATCTCCATTTTTTTTTAAGTGCTTATAGCGATTACTTGTAAAACGTGCTTTATATCTGTGAACGTTTTCCATAGCCTTCTCAAATTCAGGAATACTATCTTCTGGCCTTATTTCTTTAATGCTCATACTTAGAAACTCATCTCTGGAATATCCATAGTGAAGTATAGCTGCATCATTGACCTCAAGAAAGCATAAAGTATTAATATCATATACCCACATTGGCTGCGGGCTTATCTGAAAAATTTCTTTATAGAGGTTATTTAGAAAGTCCATAGGTTTATTGGTAAATAGTTAACAGTGAAAGTAAAGGCAAATTTGTTTCTTTTTGTAAAGACAGTCTGATATTTATTGAGGCTGTAAGCTCTGAAGGTACAAGAATTAAATAATCAGATAAGGTGATGTAATATTTCGTCGTATATTTTAATTATTAAGAGTTGTAATAGCTTGAATCAACTAATTAGTGATAGATGTTGATTTGTGATTTTATCACGAAGTTATTAAAAAGGTAAGTTTGGTTATATTTAATAATAGTAATGTATCATTTTTTTTAAAATATATAGTGACAAATCTGCATTTATTTTTCTCAAATAATATTATTATATGCTAAATACGAATTAAACCGATATAGTATCTGATTTGTAATAAACCCTTTGAAAATGTGGTTTTTTCGCGTGTATATTGCTGAATCAGTGCTGAAAATGATAAACAAAATATGATTTATAGTATGTTTTGTTTATCATCCGCAAAATATTGATATATGTTTTTTTAATTATTAATTAATATCAGGTTATTTGAAATAATACTGTAATCATGAAATTATTAATGTTCTCAGCCAATTGAATCTTACAGCATGTAAATCCGGGATGAGGAAGTTTATTGACTAACAATTAGTCTGTAAGAAGCAGGTTAAAGATTCCTGAATGTTTTCAGTATAAATTAGTATCAAAATATCAGTATTGATCAATTTTTATAGAAACTGATAATACATATATATGTGTAGTGAAATTTCATATCCTATAAGATTTGTTTTAAGGAATAGTATGCATACCGCATGAATTTTAATAAATCGATGTAGCTCAAAAGAGAAGATAAATCTTTTTGTGATAGTCTTTTTTTAATTATATTACGCTGTTAATGAGTAAAATAATAAACAGAATTTAGCTGAAATTGATGTTTTGTTTAAGTTTATTAGAGTTTGTACTATTTAAATTATTAAATAGTAGTTAATAATTTAATTGATTGGGAGCTAACACTATTTTTATTCAATATCGGGTTAAATTTTTTTCTATTATCAGGTATATATACCGTAATTATTGAGACACTAATCTTTATTTGTAATTATGATTTCTTTTCTTGAACTGGATAATATATTAAATAATAGTTTAGTTTCATTGGCTGTTCTGGACATGAATCTGAGATTCAAAACTGTGTCTAACCGATGGCTCCTGATTAATGGACTTGAAGGGGTAAAGGTGAATGGTAAATTACACGGTGAGATCTTTTCTGAGGATTGTGATAAATGGCAGGCTATTTTTGCAGACTGTTTTGCTGGTCACATATATGATGGTGAGGAAAAAAGGATTGATCCTTTAACTGAAACTGTGACATGGATAAAATGGCAGGTTAAGCAATGGACAACAAATGACCTATGTTCTGGTGGAATTGTATTATGCTGTGAAGATATAACAGAGACTAAAAGAGCTATAGATCACGAGGCACAGTTTCGTTTATTTATGGATTACATACCAGGACTTTGCTGGATTGCTAATACAGATAATGTCTTAATATATGCCAATAAACAATTTTTTGATATGCATCAGCTTCCTGCTGGAGTAATAGGTAAAAATAAGAGAGAGATTTTTGGTTATGATGTAGCAAACGATGCTTATGTTAATAACCTGGAGGTAATGAAAACAAAGCGAAGCAAAGAATTCCAGCAGACTATCCGTGATAAAGAAGGTTTTCTTCAATACTTTAAGACCTATAAATTTCCCATTTTGGATTCGTCCGGAAATATGGGTTTGGTTGGCGCCGTTAGTTTTAATATTACGATGCATAAGCAGCTTGAAGAGAATCTGTATCAAAGTGAGGAGCAATTTCGCCAGGCTTTTGAACACTCTTTAGTTGGGATGGCCCTGATAACTCCTGATGGGAGCTGGGAACGTGTTAACGCTAGTTTATGTGAAATGACCGGCTATAGTGAGAAAGAATTGCAGCTCATGAGTATACAGGATATTACACATCCGGATGATTTACTGGAAAGCAATGAAAAACTTGCTGAGCTTGCTCAGAACGTTACCGAACGTGTGAAATTAGAAAAGAGATATATTCATAAAAATGGCAATATAATCTGGGTGGTTATTGCAGCAACGATGCTGAAAGATAGTAACGGAAAACCACTTCATTATGTATCGCAAATTGAAGACATCACAAAAAGAAAAGAAATTGAAGGTGACCTGAAGCAAAGTGAAAAGAAGTACCGTTCTATATTTGAAAATGTACAGGATGTCTTTTATCAGGCTGATCAGGCTGGATTGGTGACTGAAATAAGCCCTTCGATTTTTCAGTATTCAGGCTTTTCCAGGGAAGCTATTATTGGCCAGCCTGTCTCTGATTTTTATTATTATCCGCATGACAGAGAAAGGATCATTAATAGTTTGAAAAACGAGGGGACAGTAATAGATTTTGAAGTGAGGCTAATGACAATAGATAAGGAATTAAGGTATGTATCTGTCAATGCCAGGCTAATTTTAGATCATGATGGCCGGGTTAAAGGTACTGAGGGCAGCATGAGAGATGTTACGGCCAGAAAATTTCAGGAAAATGCACTTAAAGCATTGAATATTGAGCTGACAGCATCTAATGATCAAAAAAATAAGCTTTTATCAATTATCGGACATGACCTTAGAAATCCAATTTCCGGTAGCCTTGGACTTTTAGAACTTACATTAACTGATCTTTATTCAATTTCGGTTGATGATATACATTTGCACCTCTCCATGATTAAACAAGAGTTGTCAAATGCTAATGAATTGTTAGAAGGTCTATTGATATGGGCAAAATCGCAGTTTAATGCGATTGGCTTTCGTCCTGTGGAAATTACTGATGTTTCATTCCATTTGCAGCGGTCAATTAAGAATGTCCTGCCAATGGCAAAAAAGAAATCTATTGAGATTGCTCAGATTATAGAACCCATACCGAAATTTTTCGCAGATAAGGAGATGCTGGAAACTATTGTGAGAAATTTGCTTTCCAATGCCATTAAATTTTCAAATAATGGGGGGGAGATAGTTATGAATATTTCGAGAAAAGGAAATGATATCCTCTTTGCTATTACTGATCATGGAATCGGGATACCAAAAGAGAAAACACAAGAGCTGTTTGATAGTAAATCAAATTATACTACCTACGGGACATACGGAGAAAAAGGTACAGGACTTGGATTAAATCTGGTAAGTGATTTTGTATTTAAACATGGGGGAGAGATCTGGGTAGATAGTACACAAGGTATTGGAAGCGTATTTTACTTCACTATACCTTTTAATGAAAGATTTGATGTCAGTTAATATTTAATGTATTAACTGATAGTGTAAACGCATTCAAAAATAATTTCCACTGCATATTGATTTGATTTGATGAGGCCTGTTCTGCTAATAAGTTAAGGTAAGAAGAGGAGGTAGTCAGTATGCGTAAGTGATCTATGTTGGGAAGGGGTTGGTAAGGCCATTGGCCTTACCAACCCCTTCCCAACATAGATCACTTACCGGCCACAACTTTATTCGTTTGTCTTATCCTAAAATAACTATACAGGTGTTGACAGATATCTTATTTTTTTATAATCAATCTGCGGAACTGCAGGGATAGATTTACAATAATTTTTTGCACAATACTATTGAAAAAGGCGTGTTTAAACAGGTTAAATGTGTGTTTTACTAAGTATTTAAATTATCTTTATTCCATGAAAATAGCTTTAGCTTCTCCTCCATTTCCGAAAAACATAAATGATGGTTTACAGACACTTGAAAAAATGGCAATTGAGGCTGCTGATAAGCATGCTGAAATAATCTGTTTTCCAGAATCTTATCTTCCGGGATATCCAGGAATGGGCTATTCAAAAATAGACCAGACAAGCGAAAACCTGGAGGCAGCGTTAAACAAAGTGTGCAGAATTGCGGCTGAAAACTCAATTGCTATAATTGTTCCTATGGATTGGTATATCAATAAACAACTTGTCAACCTGGCCTATGTTGTTTCCGGGGAAGGAGAAGTATTAGGTTATCAAACTAAAAACCAACTAGATCCTTCAGAGGACACTATTTGGATGCCAGGTGTAGACAGGTCTATATTTGAGGTTAAGGGTGTGAAATTTGGTATAACTATATGCCATGAAGGATTTCGTTATCCTGAGTCAGTAAGGTGGGCGGCACAACACGGTGCACAGCTAGTTTTTCATCCTCATTTTGCTGGCAGTAACACTAATGGATTACAATTAACTGAATGGGGTGATAAAAGTAATCCATACTATGAAAAAGCAATGATGATGAGAGCTTTGGAAAATACTATTTATTTTGCCAGTGTAAATTATTCATCACTTTATCCCGAATCAGCCACCTCTTTAATTGATCCTTCTGGAAATTGCGTTATACATGAAGTTTATGGGCGGTCTGGTGTTATTGTTGGAGACATTGATCCTGATCAAGCAACGGGTTTATTAGCCAAAAGATTTAACAACTATATATAGCCCGGGAAGCTTACACAGAATAGTTTGATCGAACGTTAACAACGCTGCATACGAGCTGATCGTCTGCAAAGCTTAATTAAAATAGAGGCGAGAAAATCTTAAGATTTTACCTCGCTAAAACACCTTAATTTAAATTTACTAAAACTCATTTAAACCATTTAATTTAAATAGTCGGTTAAACTGGCAGACGATTTAAATTAAATGGTTTATTTGTTACAACCAGACAAGTCCAGTAAAAAAAAATATTCGATTTATCTAACATCTATCGTACTGTTAAATACTTGATCTTTAGATGTTATAACAAAAGTTAATTTATTAGAAAGGGCTTTGCCAATATTGAATTTTCTAACCAATTTTTCTGAATCGTTATAAATATTCGTGTAAAGTTGATTGTTGAATTCATCGAAAATCATAATCTCAACTGGAGCCTTATTTGTATAATCTAAATTAAGGGTTACCACTCCATCTTTCTTTGTCAATACTGGTTTAAAGGCTTCTTTATTTGAGGCTGTAGAAAGCGAGGCTTTATTATTTTCAATGTTAATTTGATATTCAACCGATTTTAAATCCGTTTCTAATTTCATGGTATAATTTCCATCAGGAAAATCAGTTAAGTCGTAAGTTTTGGTGGATCCGCTTAATTCATGACCTGTTTTCTCATATAGGATTTCATCATTCAGGCCATAAAAGGTTACTTTCATGTCTTGCGTCTGATTTATAGAAAGACGAATGGTTTTTCTTTCTGCACTGTTAACTTTTAAGGAAAGGTCATCATTATTTGCATATGTATTTACACTAGCAAAAAGGATGGTAGCTATCAGGCTAATTTTGAGTAGATTTTTCATATCATTAATTTTAGAAGAGTTAGTAATTATTTGATGGGTCTAAGTTATTGACAATGAGTTGGTATAATTGACTGCATATTTTCCAATAGTTATGCTATATTAACATTGATATGTATTTTTTTTTGTTAAAACTCATAATAAAGTATATTTTTGATTTGATAATTGAAAAAATATGAAAGCAATAAAGCCTGGATACGAGGTAGTTGAGTCTTCTTTTGGAAGCTCTTTCTATTATTCTAAATATTTAATGAATTCCAATAACAAAGCTCATATATGGCATTACCACCAGGAAATCGAAATGGTTTTTGTAAATGGCGGAGCTGGAAAAAGACAAATCGGGAGTCATATATCTTACTATACCGATGGAGACTTAATATTAATTGGAAGCAATCTCCCGCATTGTGGCTTTACTGATTATAATACCGGTAACAAGAATGAAACGGTCATCCAGATGAAACCAGATTTTCTTGGAGCAGGATTTCTAGATTTACAAGAAACAAAGTGTATACAAGAACTTTTTGATAAGGCTCGGGGAGGAATTGCTTTTGGAAATGAAATCAAAAAAGTTGTTGGCAAAAAGATAGAGAAAATGGAGAATTTATTACCTTTTGAAAGGCTGTTAGCACTATTAGCCGTTTTAAAAGAACTTCAAAACTCTACAGATTATAGAATTTTAAATGCTTCCGGGTTTTCACTCGAAACACAGGTTCAGGATAACGATAGAATTAATATGGTTCTCAATTATGTTAAAGATAATTTCAAGACACAAATAAGTTTAGAAAATGTAGCTGCGATGGCAAGTATGACAGTGCCTTCTTTCTGCAGATATTTTAAAAAAATCACTAAAAAAACGTTTACTGCTTTTGTTAATGAATACCGTGTTGTACATGCTTCAAAACTTTTAGCTGAAAAACCAACTAGTATCGCAAATATTTGTTATGAAAGTGGATTTAATAATTTTAGTCATTTCAACAAGTCATTTAAAGAATTTACTGGTAAAAATGCTTCACAATACAGAAAAGAACTAAATTCAGTAATTTATGAAACAGTTTAGTTTTTGAAAATATAGCTTACTTCTTACACTCTTCATTTACTGTTTAGTCAAATGTAGCAGATCCAAACTGCACATTTTATTTTTTGACTTTAGATTCTATAATGATTGTAGGAGAGATTATCAGGTTAAGACATCGTTCTTTTTTTATACAATGGATTTTGCTGGTTATGTTAAAGGAAACGTCTGTTCTTCTTTAAACTCTGTCTATTATCAATAAAAGTTACGATCTCAAGAAGGTTTTATCTGGCTTTAATTCTGTAGACAATAGAAATATGAGGGATGATTACACCAAAGTAGGTGTTTTTAGTTTTATAGGTTCTGCGGGTGATAAAAGGTTCGCTACCCAGAATTCAAAATACTCGAATACTCTGGCAACAAACTTGTCAACTTCGTTCTGCGTCCAATTGTCTTTAAGATAGTGAATATTTCTTTGAAAAGTTTCACCTGCTTTTTGAGTATAAATAATTGTCATTATTTATACTCAAATCTGGTTTTTGGAGATTTTCATTCTGAAGGTGAATTCAATATGTCCAAGTAATACACAAATCTGATATTTATCGGATCAAAGTAAATTAACAGCATATCGTATTAAGCTGAAAATTAATTGTTATAAAGCAGTTAATGCAGAAATAGCTACGAATCAGATGAATAGCTGAAAAATTTATTTATATTTCAGAATATCTATTAAGAAAACCTAAATAAATTTGTATGTCATCATTTAACACACACCTAAGCTTCAAAGATAACCCTGTGGTTAAATACAGCGTTATGCAGTGCAATTATTCTTTTCATCAATTGCTGGATGATAAAAGTAGACCATCTACACCCGCTAGAGGTGGAAATATTATGGTTCAGATTAGCACTCCTCCTGACAACTTATTGTTAAAATGGATGGTTGATAGTTATAAAGTCCGTTCTGGGATGATTACCTTTTACAAAATAGATGAAGAGACAGCTTTTCAAAGAGTTGCTTTTATTGATGCTTATTGTGTGGAATATCATACTAGTTATAATGCAATTGGATCATCAAGTATGGTAACAACTATTATAATAGCAGCAAAGAACTTATCTATTAATGGAGTTGATCATAATAACGATTGGCCAGCCTAACCCCCAGTCACATGATTAACAAGGGAAAGATCATTTTTGTAAACGGATATTGGAATAGTGGCATTATTGGTTCTTTAATGGGATCTACTACTCCTGGTAGAAAATATTGGGGAACTGGAGAAGATAAATTTGAAAAGGCTGCTGAACATTTCCTTGGAATTCATGAAGCTCAAAATACACATCAATATCTTGACGCTTCATCGATACTGGGTATAGATAGTAGCGGAGTCGATCGTTTTAATCAAGCTATGGGGGACTTCCGTATTTTTGATGAAGCCTATTTTAAACGCTATATTGATAACTCCAATAAACAGGGTATATATGCTGGTTCTAACATCGGAGCTGTAGAGAAATTAAATAAAGAACATCAGTCAAAATACGATAATCTGACTTCAGGAATGGATAAAAGAAGGCATTCATTTTATATCATTACACACAGTGAAGGTGGAGGATATGGTGCTGGATTAGCTAAATTCTTAATTAAAGAAGGTTGGAAAGTCGATACTGTAATACACTTATCTACAGATGAAGCACAAGATTTTGATACTCCTACGGAACCAATGACTTATCAATTGGGCTTAAAATATAAAGGAGTACATTCTATAAAAAAGGGAGATTGGGTAACTGGAAATTATCGTATTAAAAAAGGAGTCGATAAATGGGGAATTATATATGATCCTAAAAGACTAGATTGGGGAAATGTACATGGATTTACTAAAAATGAATTTGTGTTTACCTATTTAGAGGACTTGAGACAAATTACAATCGGTATGTACGTGAAAGACGGGAGAATCCTTTGGAAACAAGTAAATAAAACTCCAAATGGAAGCATCTTTACATCATTCAATGGAATTAATTTAGATTAGACTATGTTTCAAAATATTAAAACAACAAATTGTAGGGGCAAATATTTAATTATATTAACTACTTTATGTTCAATCGCATACGGATGCGAGGGATGTTTACAGACTCGTGAATCTAAAACGAAAATTGAGTTGACAGATGATGAAATTAAAATGGAAAAACATCTTTCTAGTGAATACAGTTGTGATGTTCATCTAGGGCATGACGAGGAAGTGATTACGGGAAATCGTCATGATGGTAAATTTAAGATAGGTTTCGATTTCAGTTCTGTTAGGTCTTCCACCGAAAAAAACCTTTGTCAAAAAGATAGTGTATATTTAGATTCAGTGTCAAAAGTTATAGCAAAAAGAATTTTCTCAATTCTAAACCATAAAAAGAATTATAATATAATTTCTATTAATTATTCAACAGAAAAAAAATATGATGAAAAAATGTCATCTATTGATTGTTCTAAAGAATTTGAAATACCGATTAATGATTTAAATTAAATATCGGATTTTCTGGGATAAGCTATCCTAAAAAGGAATTAAAATAATATTTGATCAAAAAATCAAGAAGGATCACTTTGTTTATTGTTTGAATATTAGCTATTTAAAATTAGGACGTGACTGTTCAGGGTTTTGGCTTCTTCCTTAGTGCCTGTTACGTGTCCTGCTTTTGTATTCCATAATTCCGGTTCACATTCCCTGCTGGTACAAAGTTCTGCACATTTTCCATCAACGGTAATCCTTAAATAGATTGGTAGAGCCCCTTTAACATAGTTTTTTTGGTTTCTTTAAGTAGAAAAGCAGTGTGAAATTCGTTTTCATAATGACTGATTTAAGGCTAAACAAAGTTAGCCTTGCAGTCTAAACGTATCAAGTCGTTCAATAGTTTAAATTTCTGTAAATCAAGTATTTACATTTATTTTGGAGAGTTGAATTAGTCAAAATTTACTCATCGAATCACTCACTTTTTTTATGTGATTTAATGCTTATTTTGATATATCTCCTAAACGAAAAAAAAAGCTTGCAATCATTTGATTTGCAAGCTTTTGCGTAGTTTTGATACTATTCTCTGTGATCCCGCTGGGATTCACACCTAGTGTAAAAACCAACGTTTAAATAGTATTTGGGGCTGTTTTGTAATTCTACTCATTGAATTACTCACGTTTTTTTCGATACGTTTTAGCTGCAATTGCTATATTTAAATATAGTCAATTCTGCGGTAAAAACAAATATTAAAAATAATTAAAAAATTCAAACTGGATATTGTAGAATAGATTCACCAAATCAGATGTTAACCCCCTTTGTTTAAGTTGTTTTGTTTCGTGTATTTTTAGCTATGTGATTAATTTCATTGATGAAATACTATATACTTGGTAAGTGAGTTAATTTATACAATATTTAATTTAATTTCTAAATATCACTGAATTTTCGTCTTAAATTTCATCTAAATTTTCAATGATTTCATTTAAGTGTATACCGTCATTGGAAATAAGGAATTTCTCAATTGTAGTCCTATTTGAAAACAAAGACCAACCTGCCGTCTTTTCGCCAATCACTGAGAAATAGAATTGGTACAATTTGCTACGAAATCTGGTTTTTCCTGAAATGAAGTGGTGATAACCCTGTTTTTGTTTTAAATACTTTTGTGAAATGTGAAGGATGTTCGAATCCAAGCTCATAAGCAATTTCGCTGATAGATTTTGACGTTCCAAGCAGCAGATTTTTTGCCTTATCAACCAACCTGAGATGAATATGTTCAATCGTTGTTTTTCCGGAATATTTAGTGAGAAGGTCGGATAAATAGTTAGAAGAAAGATAAAGTTTTTCTGCAAAATATTTCACTTCGGGGATACCTTTGTCAATGAGATTTTCGTCATCAAAATAGTGATTGAGCAACTGTTCAAAATTATGAAGAATATCGTTGCTCACTTTTGACCTCGTAAAAAACTGCCTCTCGTAGAAGCGGTCGCAATAGTTGAGAAGTAACTCGATATTATTTAAAATCAAGCCTTGTGTGTGGCGGTCGATGTTTTTTGAATATTCTGTTTGAATGGCAGAAATTATCGTCTCGAGCGTTTTCTTTTCTTCATCAGAAACGTACAGCGCTTCATTGCTTGAGTAGTCGAAAAAACTAT
>Ga0247807_10002071_pt1 | contig 11278 bp, 11 predicted proteins | sample UWRJL074202C1_FD_179931 | JGI IMG/M metagenome (GOLD analysis project Ga0247807, IMG submission 179931) | Plant litter microbial communities from Arlington Agricultural Research Station in Wisconsin, United States - UWRJ-L074-202C-1 | ecosystem: Environmental > Terrestrial > Plant litter >...
GATCTTGCATTTGCAGATACAGAAATGGCTTTGCTTAAAGGAAGGGACAAAGCCGAATGGGCAACCCGTTTCTGGACAGCCAAAGAAGCTTATGGTAAATACCTGGGCAAAGGCTTGCAGGGCAATCCTAAAGCCTATGTTGTAGAAGAGATCAGGGGCGATGAACTGCGCATTAAAGACATATTTATAAAGACCATTAAACACCATAATTATATAATCGGATGGACACAATAGCGAAAAATCGGCAGTTAAATAATGAAGAGATCTTTGATTTGATGAAACAATTTATCACAGAGGTCATCGGGGAAGAATTTGTGGAAGAAATGGATATCACGCCAGAAAGCTCTTTTACTAAAGACCTTGAAATGGACAGTATAGAAATTGTATCCTTCTCAGAAAAGATCAAAGCACACTTTGGGGATCAGATTGATTTTACAGGATGGTTATCTGCAATGGATCTTGACCAGCTGATTCATCTGAACCTGGAAATGATTATAAATTATATATACGAATGCCAGTCATCAAAGTAAATCAAAGGGATGTACATATTCAGGAGCTGAACAAGGGGGCGGCCGAAACCGTTCTTTTAATTCATGGAATGTTTAGTAACCTCTCTGTTTATTACTTTAATATAGCACCGGTACTGGCAGCAGATTTTCATGTGGTCATGTACGACCTGAAGAGCCATGGAATGAGTGAGCGCGTACAGGAAGGTTATGACCTGCACAGTATGACTGATGATCTTTATGCTTTGATGGAAGTGCTGAACCTGGATAAGGTGCATCTGGCAGGCTATAGCTTTGGTGGTTTGATTGCCTTGAAAATGGCTGTACGTTTCCCCGAAAGACTGAAGAAACTGGTACTTATAGAGGTGCCTGACCCTAATGATGCTGAAACCCGTGGTATTATTGAAGAATACAGCCGGGAATTTCTGGAACATTACGTAGCTAATTTTACAGATACGACTAAAGTGAAAATGGGTAAAAGACAGATGGACCGTAACCACCGGATGTATGAATATCTGTTTGAGCAAACCAGTATCAAAAGTGATATGGTTCAGGAAAGCGGATTCTTTGACGCACCTGAAATCCACAGGATGGAAAAGGATACCCTTTTACTTTACGGATCAGCTTCTAATTGTCTGGAAGCAGGCAAACAGCTGAATAAAAAAATCAGCAGATCTGATCTGATTCCTTTGAATGGTGACCATAATATCCCTGTTCAGGAACCCATAATGATTGCGGAGCTTATTTCCGGTTTTTTTAAGAATTAATTGTCAACCTAATACGCGCTCAATGGCAAAATTTATATTTATTGTTCCCCCTTTAACAGGTCATATTAATCCTACCTTAAGTATGGGGGCTGTTTTGATTCAGCGCGGACATCAGGTAGGCTGGATTACTCTTGACCCTGATTTAGCTTCCAGACTGCCGGAAGGCGGTGAATTGTTGTTGATTAAATACAACGAGAGTGATCAGCAGAAACAGGATAGCGAGCAATATCTCGATATCATTACAAAAAAAATTGTCTACGGAATAGACAGTATTAAGTTTTTGTACGAAGAAGTATTAATTCCACTGAACCGTCACAGTTACGAAGGTATACTGGACTGGCTGGAAAAATATAAACCGGACCTGGTGATTACAGATCACCAGATGTTTGCCGGGGCTATTGCTGCGGTTAACCAGAAAATACCCTACGCAACTTCGGTTACTGCACCGGCTGCTATAAAAATAATGGATGAGCTGCCTAAAGTTCACGAATGGGAAGTGAACCAGATTGTTGCCTTGCAAAAGGAACTGGGTATTGATAAATCAACTTCTATCGCCTGTTCCTGCCTTTTAACCATGGTGCTGACTTCAAAAGCTTTTTTCGGAGCGTTAGAACTCCCTTCCTGCTATCATTTTGTAGGTCCCGTTATTAACCGCAAATCAGTGAAAACATATTTTGACTGGGAGCTGCTGCTGCAAAATGACAGGCCTAAAATATTAGTAAGTATCGGGACTACTTTTGACCACGAACATAAAAAGAACTTTTTCGCTAAAGTGATTGAAGCTTTTGCAGCAGAAGACCTGACCGTGGTTGTAGTCTCAGATCCTTCGCTTTTTGAAGCATGGCCAGCTAATTTTATTGTACAGCGTATGGTTCCGCAATTGGAATTACTGCCTCATTTAGATGCTGTAGTTTGTCATGGCGGGCATAATACAGTTTGTGAAACCTTAATGAATGGTTTACCCATGGTGGTGATCCCCATTGCTTATGATCAGTCACATGTAGCCGGCAGGGTAGCCCGTGTAGGTGCAGGCCTGCGTTTGAACTTTAATCGTTTCAAAGCAAGACATCTGCAGGAAGCGGTCAGAGAAATTATTCAGAACCCGGCTTTCAAAGCTGCCGCAGCTGAAATCCAGCAATCCTTTACAGCTGCAGGTGGTACTGAAGCTGCCGCTACTTTACTGGAGCAGTTTAGTGTCAATGAACCATTGTTTTTAATCAATAATTAGCAGGAATTATGTCAAGATTTTTATTCGTCGTACCGCCTTTTTTTGGCCATATCAGCCCAACTCTTAGCATAGGGTCCAGTTTAATTGCCCGCGGGCATGAAGTGAAATGGTTAGGAATTACGCCGCTGGCAGCTAAACATATACCTGAAGGCGGAGAATTTATCTATCCCGAAGCAGATTTAGTGGAATATCAGGAAGAAATTACCAGGATACTGAAACGTCAGGATGACGGACCTTCCTGTTCTGGCCCTGAGGTAATGAAACTGGCCCTGGAAGAGACCTATGTTCCTTTTGCCCGGATAACTATGAAAGGCCTCAATAATTTTGTGGATCAATGGAAGCCTGATGTAATTGTCAATGACTGCATTACTTTTGCAGGTGCATTATGTGCACATCTCAAAGGAATTCCAGCTGTAACCACGACTCCTGTTCCACCCGATGTAATGGGAGATACTGCAAACAGCGCCCCCAGAATATTTGAATGGCAGCAGCAATTAATTAAAGGTTTGCAGCAAGAGTCAGGTATAACTGAAGATGGGATTTTTATTCACTCTTCTAAACTGAACCTGGTTTTTACTTCTCAGGCATTCGCCGGATTTGATGAAGTCCCTTCACATATGAGATTTGTTGGCCCGGTAAAAGGCAGGCCAAATAACGCTGCTTTTGACTGGGAGAGGCTTGCACAGGCAAAAACGCCAAAGATCTTTGTGTCTTTAGGTACTTTACTGGTAGATATAAGAGCTGCATTTTTCCAAAAACTGATCGATGCTTTTGCGGGTGAACCAGTGACTATTATAGCGGCTACCAATCCTGATATTTTTGAGGTATGGCCGGATAATTTTATCGTCAATAGTTTTGTGCCACAGGCAGAGCTGATGCCGCATATGGATGCTGTAATCTGTCATGGTGGTTTTAATACCGTCAATGACACTTTTACCAACGGTTTGCCCATGCTGATCACACCCATTGCCTATGATCACTTTCATACCGCAAAATTAATTGAAAATGCAGGCTGCGGAATCAGTATCCGTTATAAACGATTAAAAATTGCAGACCTGAGAAACAGCATTTTCGAATTATTGGAAAACCCGAAATACAGAGATGCTGCATTGAAAATCAAAGAAACTTTTACCTCAGCAGGAGGGAATGATAAAGCAGTACAGCTGCTGGAGGATTTTGCCGAAACAGAACAATTAGTGGAAAGAAATAATTAATGCTGATGAACAGAAAACTACTATTTGGGGAAAGGCTCATGCTCGGTGATGGAAAAACACCGTTTAACGGAGTTGTTCCGGTAAAAATCCGCGGAGAATTTTCTGAAGCAGATTTACATCATGCATTACTGAGGTTACAGCAGAAACATCTCTGGCTCAATGCAGTCATAACTTATGATGAGAATAACAGGCCCTGCTTTACAACAGATCAAGCCAGGCCTGTTAAAATTCCTGTAAAGATCATTCCCCGCGAGCGGGAAGATCACTGGAAGACTGAGGCAATCAATCAGTGGCTGGTTCCCTTTAAAACAGATCAGGAACCCATGCTGCGCATGGTCTGGATTAAGGGTGATGGAATTTCTGAGCTGCTTATGGTTCTCCACCACTGTCTGATTGATGGCGGGTCCATACTGACTATTCTGACTGCATTATTCGAATTGATTGACAATGGAGATGCTGATATTGGTCAGGAAAACCCCATTAAAGGGCTTGCGGACATTGTCCCTCCGGAGATTCTGGATAATAGAAAGAAAAAGATAAAAGTGAACCTGATCGGTAATATTGCCGTATTGGCTTTAAGACTGATGCCGGCGGGAAGAAAAGCTGTAGAAAGAAAAAAGGATTATTTGATTCACTGGAAACTTGATGAAGAGATGACCTCACAAATTTCCGGTTTCTGCAAACGTGCTGAGGTAACGGTCAATACGCTTTTATGTGCAGTGCTGTTACAGGCTTTTAAAGAGGTAAGAAAAGAAAAATCACATAATAAGATTTCCTGTCCGGTTGATCTGCGTAATATTAATCAACATATAAAAAAGGACAATATTTTTGCTTTTGGCTCTATGTTCGTTGTCAGCTCTTATCCGGAGCTTGATTTTATGAGCAATCTGAGGGCTATACATCAGGATATTAAGCAAAAACTCAAAAAACTTGATCCATATCTGATGCTGATGGTACTGGAAAAAGCACATCCCGTACTCCATAAATTCAGTCGCTTTTTAAAACACAGCAGATCAGGTAACGATTGTATGTTCTCTAATATGGGCAGGATAACTATGCCTTATCAGTACAAAACATTTGAAATAGAAACTATGTACGCACCTACTGCAATCGGTCCTCTGGGTAATACCACCTCACTGGTAACTTCTACCTACCGCGGGCAGATGGACTTTTGCTTTGTAGCAAGCGAAGGATTTGTGCCTTATGCAGAAGCCAAAGCTATACAAGGCAGAATAATCTCAATTCTTGAAGAGCAATTACAGACAGAACTTGAATCAGTATAAAAATGAACCCGGTAGTAAAGGCTCCAGCTAATAAAAACAATAAATAAATGAAAAGAAAGTTGATCATCGGAGAAAGGATTATGTATGTGGATGCACTTACACCAGTTAACTGCGTTTTTACCGTAAATATCCGTGGTAGTATTGATCCGGAAATTTTACAGTCTGCACTGCGTAAAATACAGCAGAAACATCCTTTATTAAGGATGAAGATTGATGACGAGCAAACCGGGGGGCCTTATTTCGTTTTAAATGAAAATATAAAGGAGATCCCGGTACGTATAACTGAGCGCAAAAGTGAGTACGACTGGTTGGAGGAATCCAAAGCAGAATGGACTAAACTTTTTGATGGCGAAAATGAGCCACTGGCCAGAATAGTCTGGTTAAGATCGCCTGAAACATCAGATCTTTTGTGGGTGCTTCCGCATTGTATCTGTGATGGTTCAGCACTGGTTGCACTGATGCAGGAGCTGTTATCTCTGCTGGATCAGCCGGATCTGGAGCTTACACCTTATGCTTCTTTCAATTCTGTAAGAGAATTAATGCCTGCTTTTGCTGTTTCTATGGCAAAAATATTTAAAGCACGTATGTTCTCTTTATTAGGAAAGGCTTTCTTTTATTTTAAACCATCCCATCGCAGGATAGCGGCAGGCCATAACTATGTATTGCACTGGAATCTTGAACCAGAGCAAACAGCAGAACTGGTTGAATTAAGTAAAATGGCGGGAACTAGTATTCATGCTGTTTTATGTGTCGCTGTGATGAAGGCTTTTCAGCAGGTGAAGATTACAAAAGCACATGGAAAAGTAATTTGCCCGGTAGATATCAGGCAGTTTATTCCAGCGATTAAAACTGATATGATGTTTGCGTTTGCACCAATTGTAGAACTGAATATAGACAACAAGACCGAAACAGATTTCTGGACAATGGCAAGGAAATTGAAAGCCGACCTGACTGCCAAAGTCAAAGCACTGAAAGTAGAAGAGTTATTGTGGATGAGTGAATATTTTCATCCGGTAGTCCATAAAATGATCGGTTTTTTAAAAGCTACTGATGGTACACATGATGTTACCCTCTCCAATATGGGTAAGCTCAGGATCACAGAAAACTATCAGACATTTGAAGTTACTGCTATTCATAGTCCGACGGTAGCTTTCCCATGGAGAAATCCAAATACACTTATCGTCAGCACTTTCAAAAACAGAATGGATTTTACATTGATGTCCAATGAAACTTTTCTGACTGAACAGGAAGCGCTGCAGATTAAAAAAGGAGTGATGCATTTAATATTTCAAGATCTTAAACAATTAGCTGTTGCCTGATATGTTAACCGGAAAAATTAAAAAAAAGGAAGTTTTGCTAAAGCGTTTTCTAGGTAAAAATCTGCTGTACTATATTGTTCCGAATGTTGTCTTTAATACAATTATTCCATACTTTAACTTTACAGATTTAAATGCAGTTCATTTGTTTGCCGGAGAACAGAACCTGGCGAGGTTCATTTTGCCAATGGCATTTTTTTTACCTCTGATCATCACTATTGATATACTGAAAAAAACAATAACACTTTCAGAGAAAGGCCATTCCGAAATTGTACTGCCTGAAGGATTTAAAAAAAATAGGTTTATCTTTCAAATGGCCGCTATGAATGGCTTATGTAGTGTATCTTTTGTTTTTGCCATCCTGTTAGGGCTGCATTTTGGCTTTCCTGAACTTTATAATTATAACGGTACTGTTCTGGCAGTTCTTTTAGGAATGACCGCTGGATTGTTCTCGGTTCTTTTTACCTATCTCCCTGTTAAAAAGCTGAAAGAACATCATTTGCCTTATCCTGAACAGGAGCAAACTGATCAGCCTGTTTTACTAAAGGACTAAATTTTATTTTAGCATATCCAGATCAAATACTTTTTGTTCCTTAGTCTGTGTAAAGCCTATCTTTTGATAAAACCGATGTGTTTCAGTTCTTTTAGTCTGGCATCTTACCCTGAGTTTATTGATGCCCTTTTTTAATCCCCATTCTTTTACTTGTTCTACTAACTTTCTTCCGGTCTGTTGATTGCGGTAATTTTCATCTACGACCAATCCTCCAATCTCAACAAATGGTTCAGATTCTAACCGGATAGTACATAATCCATGAATCCATCCTATAATTGTTTGTTCCATTACCGCAACAAACGCACAGTGGTCGGGATGTATTAATAAACTACTGATTCTCGCTTCAGTTTCTGATTTTGTACCCGGATAACCCAATTGTTGTGATAAGCTGGTAATTGCTTCCGAATCTTCAATTTTTAGATTTCTAAAATATAGTGGCATAATTGTCGGTGTTTTTAAACAGGCTCTAAATTACAACAGATCCTGATTATAATGGGTATGCTGTATCACTCTTGGTTTCAGACAAAACAAAAAAGCTTTGAACAGTACTGATATTTGGTAATATTGCCAGCTTATTACGGAGAAACAAATGATAACTTTCCATATCACTGGTGGCAACGCGGATAATAAAATCAAAAGCTCCGGTCATTTGAAAACATTCCATCACTTCGTTGAATTTTGCTACTTCTTGCTCAAACTGGTTTAAAGAGTCGGCTGTATGCTCTTTCAACAAGACTTGCGAAAAGGCAATCAGGCTTTTATTAATTTTCTGTCTGTCCAGGATAGCCACAACTTTTTTAATATAACCTTTCTCTTTTAGTTTCTTTATTCTGTCGTGAACGGTAGCAATAGATTTATGCAGCTTAAAAGCTATCTCTTTATTGGTCAGCGTCGCATCGATCTGTAAAATCCTTAAAATTTCAAGATCTGTAGGGTCTAATTCTGTATGCATTTTTTTGACGGATAAAATTGTGACCAGAAAAATACTATTTAATTCGCTAAATAAATGGTCTTAAATATAAAAATGAAAAGTTTATCTGCCTTTTTCCGTAAAATTTACGGATTTACGGTTATCTATTGTTATTAAAAATTGAATTATAGAGTTTTACTGAAATATCAGTTAAGATTAAATAAGATAATTATGTCAGTAATTACGGAAGAAAAAAATGCTTTAACAGCAGAGCTTGAAAAGAAATTTGAGCACTTATGGCATTTGGTTGGTAATACCCCAATGTTAGAATTGCATTATACTTTTAAAGGGAAAGCCGGAAAAATATACGTAAAGTGTGAGCATTATAATCTGACCGGAAGTATAAAAGACAGGATTGCCTTATTTACTTTATACCATGCTTATAAAAATGGCATAATCAAACCTGGTGATGAAATTATTGAGGCAACCAGCGGCAATACAGGAATTGCTTTTGCTGCTATAGGTAAAGCAATGGGGCATCCGGTAAAAATTATTATGCCAAACTGGTTGAGCAAAGAACGGATTGATATTATCAAAAGTTTAGGTGCAGAAGTCGTATTGGTGAGCAAAGAGCAGGGCGGATTTTTAGGGAGCATCAAATTAGCTGAAGACCTGGCTTTAGAGAATAGCCATACCTTTTTGCCCCGTCAGTTTGAAAATACAGATAATCCAAAGGCCCACCAGGAAACTACCGGTGTCGAAATCTGGGAACAGCTCAGGCTGAATAACCTGGTTCCGGATGCTTTTATAGCTGGGGTAGGTACCGGTGGAACTATTATGGGAGTGGGCCGGTATTTAAAAATAAAAAACCCGGCGATAAAAATCCATCCTCTGGAGCCAGCAGAATCTCCAACACTGACTACAGGTTATAAAGTAGGGAGTCACAGAATACAGGGCATATCAGATGAGTTTATTCCTGAAATCGTAAAACTGAATGAAATGGACCGGGTGATCCAGGCCAATGATGGGGATGCTATATTAATGGCCCAGAAATTAGGCAGCCAGTTAGGTTTAGCAGTCGGGATTTCTTCGGGGGCCAACGTAATCGGCGCAATCAGATTACAGCAGGAATTAGGAATGGATAGTTGTGTGGTCACTATATTTTCTGACAGTAATAAGAAATATCTGAGTACTGATTTAATGAAAGAAGAACCTGTTAAAGAAGGTTATTTAACACCGGAAACAGAATTTATTAATTATCACCCGATATGCAGGCTTAAATAAGAAAGCCTGCACATTAACAATAGACTGGATTAACCAAAAAAATATCACCAAACAACCAAACCAACCGCTTAAAACAAAATGAAAAGATCACTTTTACTAACCATCATTATCTTATTTACGCTGGCTGCACACAGTCAGATTTTAAAACCGGTAACCTGGAGTTATGCCGCAAAACGAACCAGTAAAACAGAAGCTGTAGTTTTTATCAAAGCAACTATTGAAGATGGGTGGCATTTATATTCTCAGTATGTCAAAGAAGGAGGGCCGGTTAAGACCACTTTTACATTTCCTGCTGCCAAAGATTATACTTTAAGCGGGAAAACTATGGAATCGAAACCTATCCACAGATATGAGGATACCTTTAAAATGGATGTGAGTTTTTTTGAGAAAAGCGTTTTGTTTCAGCAAAAGGTAGTCTTGAAAGGAGCAAAAACAATAGTTAAAGGAACAGTAGAATTTATGACTTGTAATGACAAACAATGTCTGCCTCCTGAGCAAGTTGATTTCAGCATTCCTGTAAAGTAAAAAAACATGAAAAGACTTAAATTAAGCCTGAGAATATTCTTTTTTGGAATCTTCATATTGCTTGCTATGCCAAAAAATCACGCTTATGCAGTGCAAAAAGCGGATACGGCTTCAGCAGCAGGACTGGAATTTACAAGTATTAGTGATGTGCCGGAAGATGGAGCAACACCGGTAACAGTAAAAAAGGCAGCAGAGGTACAGGAATCATCAGAAATAAAGAAAAATAAATCGGAAGGCACTGTGAAAACAGCTTTAACTGCTCCAAAACCAGTTGCAGTGCAACAATCTTTATGGGGTGTTTTTATTGCCGGTTTTGCAGGCGGACTTGCTGCCTTACTGATGCCTTGTATTTTCCCTATGCTTCCGCTGACAGTAAGTTTTTTTACCAAAGGGTCTGAAAAAGGAAAAGCATTTGGAAGGGCAGCACTTTACGGATTTTTTATCATCCTGATTTATGTTGTGCTGGGCCTGCTGGTCACCATCATATTCGGTGCTGATGCATTAAACAGTTTATCCACCAATGGCCTGTTTAATATGCTGTTTTTTCTGCTTCTGGTGGCCTTTGGGATCTCTTTTCTTGGCGCTTTTGAAATTACACTGCCTTCATCGTGGGTCAATAAAATGGATGCAAATTCTGATAAAGGAGGGATAGCTGGTCTTTTCTTTATGGCGGGTACGCTGGCCCTGGTTTCTTTTTCCTGCACCGGGCCAATTATAGGAACATTACTTGTCCAGGCAGCTACAAGCGGAGCATTATTAGGCCCTGCGATTGGGATGTTTGGTTTCTCTTTTGCGCTTGCCATACCATTTGCCTTATTTGCGCTGTTTCCATCTGCTTTAAATAAGCTGCCAAAATCAGGAGGCTGGCTGAATAGTGTAAAAGTTGTACTGGGTTTTCTGGAGCTTGCTTTTGCACTAAAGTTTCTGAGTAATGTAGACCTGGCCTATCACTGGGAATGGTTTGACAGAGAGATTTTTCTGGTTCTGTGGATTGTGATTTTCGGTCTGATGGGATTATATCTTTTGGGTAAGCTGAAGTTTGCGCATGATAGCGAGGTCAGGTATATAGCTGTTCCGAGATTATTGCTGGCAATTGTTGTACTGGCATTTACAATTTATATGATCCCGGGATTATGGGGAGCACCGCTAAAATCAGTTTCTGCTTTTCTGCCTCCACAGCAGACACAGGACTTCGATTTATATACCCCAACTTTATCCGGTGGTCAAACTAATGGAATACGTACCAAACCATCATCAGGCATACATAAGTATGCAGAGATTTTCCATGCCCCTTTAAACCTTGATGTCTTCTTTGATTATGACGAAGGTATTGCTTATGCAAAACAGGTAAGTAAACCGGTTTTAATTGATTTTACCGGACATGCCTGTGTGAATTGCAGAAAGATGGAAGCAAATGTATGGCCGGATAAAGAAGTCTATAAACTGATTAGTGAAGACTATGTTTTAATACAGTTATACGTAGATGATAAAACAGAATTAGCACAAAAAGATATTGTAACCACCACAAAAGGAAAGGTTTTAAATACAATTGGCAAGAAATGGAGTTCATTACAGGCCTCTAAATTTCAAGCTAATTCACAGCCATTTTATGTTCTGCTTGATCCGGAAACAGAGCAGTTGTTAGTGGAGCCACAGGGCGCAGATTATGAAGTGTCTCATTACCTGACATTT
>Ga0247807_10002072_pt1 | contig 11274 bp, 12 predicted proteins | sample UWRJL074202C1_FD_179931 | JGI IMG/M metagenome (GOLD analysis project Ga0247807, IMG submission 179931) | Plant litter microbial communities from Arlington Agricultural Research Station in Wisconsin, United States - UWRJ-L074-202C-1 | ecosystem: Environmental > Terrestrial > Plant litter >...
TGTGCAAAGTGCAAAGTGGTTTAAACGCGTAGACTTTTTTTTTGGGCTGCTGGGACCACGCAACAGGCAAATACACACCAGGCACGCGAGAAAGTTGCGAGCCTTGCATCCTTCACTAGCCCAACTCCTGTTGACTGCAGCCAAACATCATCTAGCTGAGGTAGCTAGTTGCTATATCTCTTCCTAAATGTTCTGGAGCAAGCCCGGCTGTATCTTTTCCAATATCTCTGACAGCTATCCACAGTCGAGTTAGCATCTGTACCAAACCGTGGGTGATTTCCACCCCAGTTCAAGGTTTCTTTTATGAAAATGAAGACTAACCTCTAGCCACAGTCGTTTCTGGGTTTTCAATCCTTCCTCACTCGACACAAAGTCCGATACTCTGCTCGCCGGTCAGCATAAATCCACTCTCCAGATTTAGGATATCATACTGTCCAACTTTACAATCATTCAGATACTTGCCATGCGTTTCATCACCACCTTCCGCCGCATGCACCAACGTCCGACTTCCGACTTCACAGTTTCTAGACATAACGTACTTCAATGCAGTTCCCCCAATGGCAAATGCACCACTCGCATGGCGCATGATGTTCGTTGCAACGAAACCCGGGTTTACGGTTGAAGCTATGATACGGCCTTCTTTGCCAGAATCAGTGAGTCTGTCAGCAAGCTCTCGTGAACAAAGCAGTTGGATGAGCTTGGAGACTTTGTAACTAGGAGTAAGATCAGCATTTGCACGAGCTCGATATATATTATGTCATTGGTTGAAATACCGGTCTTCTTTCTTCGCGGTCTCTTCCTTGGTCAATGCTTCCAAGATATGCTCATTCTCCCGCTCGGGAAACGTGGTCATGAAGTGCGTGAAGGATCCGGTGAAGGTGAGCACCGGAGCTTTACTGTATTTCACAGCCGTCTCCCTCAATTTCGGGATAAGCAGTAGAGCAAGTAGAAATGTGCTAATAACATTCACAGTCATCATCTTTTCATGCCCTTCCGCCAAGTTGAATTCTTGAGTCATCAACCCAGCATTCAAAATTACCACATCGAGTCTCTCAAGACCCTTTGCCCTGTCGGCAAACGCCTTCACCGAGCCATAATCCTCCTGATCCACCTCCCAGACTTCAACGACACCGGTGCGCTTTGTGGAATCCTCTATCGACTGTTTGGCAGTTTCTCCCTTGGAGAGTGTACGAACTGCTAAGATGACCTTTGAGGCATCGAGACGAACCAGGTGACGAGCTGCTTCGAAGCCCAGCCCGACATTTGAGCCCGTGACGATCACAGTCTGGCCCGTGAATTTCTTGTCTGGATAAGGAAGCTTTGTGAATTGGGACTTGAGGAATCCAGGGGGCTGCATGATTAGACGCTATACCTCGATAGATACGTTGCTGATACTTGGTCTCCAATTTGCTAATAGACAACAGGGGTATCACCGGGGTATGCCCTTACAGTTTACAAGTGAAGTATAAACAAATCTTTCGTTTTTTGGAAGAGCTAAAAGTCAGAATAGTTGCAGTCTCAAAGGAATATCTTTCTATTATATGTTAAACAACATGGAGTGATGGTTGTCCCGAGTCCCTACAACTGACTCGCGATCGATCTATGATTGGAGCGCTGCGAGAGGACGGGACAATGATTCTCCGAGCCGCAAGCTCTTTCTGCGTTTCGGTCTGGTTTGCATTTTGTATGGTAGCTCCTTTATCCTTGTGTTTACTAAACAACTGCTATTCTACAAGAAATAAGTTGCAAAGCGTGCGTACCGTATTATTTCAGGATGCATGTCATGTCAGATTTTAAACGAAGCCCCACTTTATAACTCACCTGGAATTCTACCTTGACTACTACTACCTCAACAATCTTGAAATTTGGGTAAATATGATAAATCGGGTGATATCGAGAAAGCACTTAATATAGATAAAAGAGGCGACTTTATATATTATCCATAAGTAGTAGCTTTTTCCTATAAATCGATCGTAAGTCGAAATTTAAAAAGAATTATATGTCTATAACTGAGGTTCCACTCTCTTACAAACGAAGAGTGACCTGAAACAAAAGAAAAGCACAAGGGAATGACTTGAGAAACCTATTTCTTTTCAAGAGTAGCGAGAAGGAAGTTTGTTAAGGCAATTTTGCATTATTGGCTTGACAAAAACAATCGACGTGGTCTTAGACCAATGGAACATTAACACTTCTATGCTCGCTTTTTCCAAGCCAACGGAGCTCGTTCGTGATGCAACATTTGCAGCAACAAAACTTGACCTGTATCGGACTCCACAAGCTTCATAACCCTTTCTCTTGCACCTACCATAGTCTCGCTCCGGTTCCTCACGGGCACTGGGTCAACTCGCCATTCCCGAAGAATTCCCGCCATTGCAGCGACAAATTCTATTTGGGAGAACTTTTTGCCAGGACAAACTCTAACTCCTTCAGACCAGGCGATGAAAGAACCGCTCTGTGGGACAATGGGACTTTCGTCACCAATCCCAGATTTTGACGTGTCGGTGTCATGGCCTGCGAAATTGAAAATGAATATGTTACTGTAGATCTCACTCTCGGTCAAACCAGCCATGTCAGTATCTGATCCATTCTTGCTTTCCTGAGAAGCGCGCGCGCAGATGAGCGAGGTCATGAGGTTTTTGCCGGTTGATTTTCTATCTAAAAATGCCGCCTTCTCCTTCTCGTACACTTCTGTCATGTATTGTTTCAAGTTCACAGTAGCTTGGTGTAGTTTTCTGAGCTTACTAGGTAACCATTTGACAGACAAGAACTTGGTACCTAATATCATCAAGAGTATACAATTGTTTAATATTGTCCGCAACGATTCCTTGTAGTTGGAAGCTCCTTGAGTGGGACAATTATCTTTGACGCCTTGGAACTGATACGACTTTCCAAATCCAGCGCGCGAAAGTACATGCAACGAAAATGTCCTCGTATCATCGGCTGTGCTGTTGATAAAGTCGTCTGACCTCCAGGCTTGGAGTCCTTTGTATATCAGCCTTCTGTCAGAATGCATTTGCAACGAGGTAGTGTGAGATCACTTCTATAACTCTTTTAGTCACTAATAGCATCGCTATAGCTACTTACGATGACATTCAGTCGGCTCTGCCAAGTAGTTGTTATTAGGAGCACCCGTACTCCCAATATCTTGATCTCCTATTGAATACTCTTCCATGGATCTATATCTTTGTTTTACAGTCGTAGCTAAGGTAATTGTAGATTCGTGACTCTAAGTAACTCTGATCTCAATGTAACATGTCTCATCTACTAGTATATGGCAGCCAGTTATACTTACATGCATGATTGGTTGTGAATTTTACTCTATGTGTTATAGCACATAGGTAGCCATAGGCTTGTAGGATCCAGAGAAAATAAAGAAAGAGAAAGTAAATAGGCTTGATTTAAAAGAAACGGACCGCAATATCCAAGACAAAATGATTGAATTGACAAGGTCATCAAACCAAGAACTACTTGCGCAGGCCTTTGGTATAATCGAGCCTCGGGATTATCACAATTGTGAATATGTTTGAGCCAATAATGTCATATCAACGAATAGAGATAATCTTTTCTTCTTAGCTTCAGCCAAATATTCATTTAATGTCTAGTGGTATGTTATCTACCGCAATGAAAGCGCTGAGACACGAAATTGGCCACTAGTTGTAGGTATGATGTGCCACTTGAAGGTCTCGATGCCACCATTTGGTCTACAGAAAATCGATGCACATAGGTAAAGTTTACCTTTTGCTCCAAACGCAATTTGGTTGACTGGCTTCTTTACCCTTAGGTCCAGGGTGTATATTGACATTGCCTCCGGATCTGCTTTCCAGTTTAGGGAAGAGTAGCGAGCTTGCTACATACCACGCAGTCCTCCCTGGGACAGTATGTGCTAAGATGAGGCTGAAATCACGCTATTTCTTCCTGGTCAGGATATCGCGAATCCCGACAACGCCGCCCGCTGGGTCTGCGGCGACTTCTTCTTGGTGCTTGCTGACTCTTATTAGATGCCATTCATACGCTCAGTTGTGCGTGGTTGTGCAAAGTCAGCAAGCTGAGGCTTCATCCGGACCACAAAACTAATAAAAAACTAGAACTACCAAGAGATTAATCCTCCGTAGTGGGCCTTGGGTGCATGTCGCATCATCATCATGGTCGATTCTTGCTGTCACGTAGTGTTGGAGCAAAGTGATTGGTAGATGGGTCGATCGTCGTATATAATGTGTAAATATAAACATGAATGTAATAATGTTGATATTTATGTTTGTTTATGTATTTACTGTACTGGCCATATTGGTGTGGTGCGTGTGGGATGATGATGGATCATGATGATGGCAATTCATCTTTAGCATGTTGCCCCCCCCCCGCCAATCCCACATCGCAGCCATCATGATCCCAACCAGCCATAACCTTTGCTGACCGGGATCCTTTTCTCCCCCAAGCACGTCATGGCACCAGTCGCAGCGTCTCCAAGAAAACCAAAGTCAACTTGGCTCTGTGACTTGGCGCCTTGTTTGCGTCCTCAAAGCTTGAGTTGATCACCAAAACGTCCAGCAGACGGCTGTCAGAATGTCGCTTCGCACACCTAGTTGGAATCTCTGGATCTGACCGTGGGAAGCCATGTCAAGAGAGTCATGGTAAGTACAGTTCGCGACAGCTTGGATCCCCGACAGACATGCCAGTAACGGTACCGTGCTTATAACAACCGCTGGGGGGCTTACGAGACGGAATTACTCGAGTAGACTGCATGTCCCCCCAAACTAACTCCAGCGGCCTCGCCGTACGTCGAATCATAGCCACCAGTCCCCCGGTGCACCGTTCCATCTCTGCCCGCATCGCTGGCTTTGCCTTTGCTGCGCTCATGGATCACAAACTATGGAACCTACACTATGATAGGACCGATGTAACCTAGTGCCGTCAGCAGAGCCAGAAGTTGGGTTGTCGTGGTGCAAAGTTGAGTGAGTTAGTGCCAGGCATGGCATGGGGGGAAACAGTGCTAGCTCCTCGAACTCTTGCGATGCTTGCTAGCGCAGAGCTATCGCATACGCTCTCGATCTAATAAATACCTATCTTTTCCCTCTCCATCATCACCAACTTGGCCATCAGCTCTGACATCCGCATCACCAGTACAGTTCACTCCTGTACAGCACCTGCTACGGGCCAATCTACCGATCCTACCAAAGAATCGCCAGCCATTAATGTTGCCCTTGCAGCCACTCTCACACCCCGTCCATTGCGCCCCGATTGTACACTTCCCATCACGAAAATGGCGTTGAAAGAAGACCACTCGTCTAGCGACGAAAAGAACTCACCCACCCGCAATGCCAACTTGGATGCCGAAACCGGAAATCGAAGCAAATACGGCCACAGCAACGGGGCTGCAGGAGGCCGAATCGCTCCCGTACTCCCCCATCTCAGCAACTATGATTTTGGAGATGATTCAGGATCGGATATCCTGGGAAAGCAGATCGAATTGGAGGCCGACAATGCGATTAAATACCGAACATGCAGTTGGCAAAAGGTACGTTTGGGGAGTGTTTGGTTTGCTATCGCTAGAGCTAGAGAGAAGCGCTTTTGGTGGCAAGACGATGAGGACAAATACTGACTGAAGCACATAGACTGCGGCGCTCCTATTCTCGGAATACATTTGCCTAGCCATTATGTCTTTCCCATGGTCTTACAGCATCCTAGGTCTTGTTCCGGGACTGATTTTGACTGTCGTGATCGCTGGTTTGGTTCTCTACACATCTTTGGTTGTCTGGTACGGATCCTCCTCCATTCCGATTAACAACGAGCTAATCGCCTTCTAGGGAGTTTTGTCTCCGTCATCCAGAGGTTAGAGATGTTTGTGATATCGGACAAATGCTTTTCTGGGGAAAGACTTGGGCATGGTACGCAACAGCTGTGATGTTCATTCTTAACAACTGTTTTATTCAAGTATGTATACAACTCTGGACTTCAAACTCTTCAGATATTGACTAGATTCAGGCACTGCACGTCTTGGTCACTGCCAAGTACTTAAACACCATTACAAACCACTCCCAATGCACTGTTGCATTCGCGGTTATAGCTGCGATCGTTTGCTGGATATGCTCTCTCCCAAGAACTTTCAGCGCATTGTCAAAACTCGCCCTGGGTTCGGCCATTTTTACTTTCATCTCGGTCTTGCTTGCCACTATCTTTACGGGACTGGAAGATCATCCTTTGGGGTACATTGCTGATCCCAATGCGGTTGATCCTGCCACTGGCCTTGCTGTTCCGAGCGGCAAGCCAATCGTCACTGCACTGCCAGTTGCAGGAACCACATTCGTACTTGGAATGAACGCCTTCCTGAACATCAGCTACACATTTATTGGTCAGATCACGCTTCCCAGCTTCATCGCCGAAATGGAGAACCCAAGAGATTTCCCCAAGGCTCTTTGGGCTGTCACAATCTGCGAAATCATTGTTTTCAGCATTGTGGGTGGTGTCATCTATGGCTTCACCGGTAATCAGTACATGACAGCTCCAGCTTTCGGGTCAATCGGAAACGACGTCTACAAGAAGGTTTCGTTCTCCTTTATGATCCCGACTTTGATCTTCCTCGGAGTCCTCTATGCCTCAGTCAGCGCTAGATTCATCTTCTTCCGCATTTTTGAAGGTACCAGACACAAGACCAGTCATACCCTGGTTGGCTGGGCTTCATGGGCTGGTATTCTTGCTGCAACATGGGTTGCTGCGTTCATCATTGTTTGTCCCCCCTCTTCCTCACAATATGGGTTCGAAACTAACTCATGTAACTTAGGCCGAGGTTATCCCCTTCTTTTCTGATCTGCTTTCTCTGATGTCCTCCCTCTTTGACTCCTTTTTTGGATTCATTTTCTGGGGCGTCGCCTACATTCGTATGCGTCGTGTAGATGGACAACATGCTGGTCTCATCCACCCCAAGACGCCTTATGGATACGCCATGTTTGCTCTGAACATTGTCATTATCCTGATTGGTCTGCTCTTCCTGTCCGCCGGTACTTATACCAGTGTACAGAGCATCATCGATGGGTACAAGGCTGGAGCCGTGGGTGGTGTATTTAAATGTGCTAGCAACGGTATCTAAGAGCTACCTTGGGGATATGTGTCTGGAAACGCTAAAGTAAAACGAAATGTTCTGAATATTACTGGCTGGTATTGCTTTAATAAATTGTAGCTTTACCATATCGAACGTTGAACCTAGAATACCTTGTACCCCGTTGATTTGATACCAATACTGCTACAGCGCAGGAGCCATGAAATTAATATGGCACCCCTATACTACTCGTGTATGGATCAGTACCGACGCGTAGCCTAATATCAAACGTGGCATATGATAATGTGACTTTTCCATCTACTAACCTCAGTTTTTGCTAGATAAGGTTTACATCATCAATATCAATGGTTTCACTGGTAAATATTGATCAGTATCTATAACCTGAATCACATTAGTCTTCACCTACCTGAGATGATTATGATATTAGAAGTCATAGAAACTGAAGATGACCACAGCAATTAGTGGCATGATTTGAAAGCAAGAAACCTTCAGATGAAACCTGGTCCAATTTTGTGTTGCCGATATAATAATACAGTTATAAACAAATTGCACGACCTCAATCGGTATCCATGGAACTCCAAAATACAAAGCCGCCGTCGCCTACCAGTCATCGTCGTCCGAACCATAATCAACCAGCCCCAATCCGGATTTTGGTGTAGGAGCCGAGGTCTTTGGTGGTAGTTTGGGTGGACTCGTAGGTTCAGGTGCTTGAGTCTTTTTTGCTATATTCCCAGGAGGTGGCTGTGTTTTCTCCACCTGTTTCTGCGCTTCATGTCCTGATTTCGAAACCTCAGCATTTGCTGCCTCGTCGTTCTTAGCAAGTTGCTCAGCAGTGCTCGTCCTTCTAATCTTGACGCCCTTCAACACTTCCTTTTCCTTCGCCCTCTTCCTCTTCTTGACGCCTGCCACCCACTCCTCCCTTTCCCCTTCTCCATCCTCCGCCACGGCCTCTCCCCCGCGTGCCTTCTTGTCTGCTTCTTCCTGCTGTTTCCGAAACGCCTGTAGCCCCTGCTGTGTCTCCTTCCGAACCCGCTCCTCTTCCTTCCTCGTACTCTCCAGCACCGTGTCTAGGAACTCGATCTCATCTTCGTCCAGGGACCGGAATTGGTTTTTGAGCCGGTTGGCTTCTTCAAAGGCATCTTGTTTTGCCGCTGTATTCAGGGAATGTCTACGTGATCAGTCTACTTTGTCTGCTACCGGTAAAGAGGAGAGAATGCGAGAAGGAGGTTTTGACAGCGATGTAAGAACAAATGTCGTTGGAGGAGGAAAAGCTACCTTTGTTAGCTTCCAGCGTCTCGAAAAGACTCCGTCCGTCTGAAGGTTTCGAGGCAGCGGCTTTGCGGGCGCGGTTGGCCTCGAGCTCTTTTTGTGCTGCTAGCCAGGCGTCATCGCGCTCGATGGGCTGCTCGTTTGTGCCGCCTGAGACAAAGCCCGAAGACATTGCTTTGTGTTACTGTTTTGGAATTGATACATAAGTTGGATTGGCGAACACTGAGGGAGCTTCAGCTACCAGAGATGTCCATAGTGACTTTAGCCGTGTCGTTAGCGCTGCCGCACTGTCAATGAGGGGCAACGAGTCCCGACGTCACTTTGTTTACATCTCTCTCATCTCAAGCAAGTGAATTTGATTCAAAGAAAAGCAAAAAAACTACAAGCGAGAACAAAGTACTGCTAAAGGGGTAGAGCAAAGTAAACATAAGCCACGCAAGCGTGTCGAGGATTAACCGTTTATTCAAGCCTGCGTATAAATGATGGGATATCGCAGCTACAATTTTCCGCCATACACAACCGCTCATAACAGCTTGGTTTGATCACGACCTTCCCAGCTCTTCCCTCGTGTTCTCTTTGACACTCGTGAACCCCGCCTGAGGGGCACATATAGCAAGCAAACTCCACACGTTTGCGAAAAGCAATTGACCGGGCGTGCCAGCAGCATGATTGGCGCGCATGTCGAGCAGTGACGGTTCAATGGTGAAGGCGTAGTCTCCAAAGTGGGATCTCGACTCCGTACTCCACCATTCTTCACCCACGGCCTTATTTTGCCCCTCCATACCCGATCAATTGTATAGCATTGACCAATGATGACGATATAAATATATGAATCTAAGAAATTCGCCTGGCTACAAGTATCTCCTTGCCTCCCAGTTTTACACTTCCTAAACATCATTGAACTTTGGCCTCTCACATCCTATCCAATTTCACCCCTAAACCTTATAGAACAACTTACGCAAAAATGGCATCCGTTAAAGCAACCGAGTAAGTACCCCCCCTTCTTGTCCCTTTCGTTTGACTTCATTGAGATTAAGGCTTTGAGGTTCTCTGCCCTCCTAGCTCTTGGTTGTAAGAGGATCCAACTCTGTAGAGCTCGAGGATTCAGTGGTTCGGGTCTGTCGCGTTCGCAGATGTCAAGCTATGTGTTGACCCGCGGAATGAGCTCCAGCCGCACCTCGTACTATACAGAATGCTTCCCATGTTTGGATTGTCGAGCTAACGCATCTCTTCCTCTCCAGGAAAACCTACACCCTCAACAGCGGTGACAAAATCCCAGCGCTCGGACTCGGTACCTGGCAGTCAAAGCCAAAGGAAGTCGAGAAGGCCGTCGAGTATGCCTTGAAGAAGGGCTACAGGCACATCGATACCGCTCTGGCATACGGAAACGAAGCCGAAGTAGGAGCAGGCATCAAGAACTCGGGTGTTCCCCGGGAGCAGATCTGGCTCACCACCAAGCTCGATAACCCATGGCACAAGAGAGTCGCTGAGGGCATTGATGCCTCTTTGAAAGCCCTAGGCACCGATTACGTAGACTTATATTTGATGCATTGGCCATGTTCTTCTGACCCAGAGGATGTCCCCAACAAGGTCTACTCCGACTGGGACTTCGTCAAGACGTAAGTGGGCAGTGGGAATTAGCTCCTCATCAAAGTCGAGCAGCGCTTGATTTTCAAGATAATGGACTACAAGAGTCCTTGGAAGCTCCAATATCTTGAAAGGAAAGGCGACGCTTATGCTACAGGTTCACCCTCTCTGAATTTTTAATTTGGGCACTTTACTGATATCCTATGTTACAGGTGGCTAGATATGCAAACAATTCCTAAAAGCAAGGCGAGAAACATTGGTATTTCGAACTTTGGCATTAAGAATCTAGAGATCCTACTTAACGACCCATCTTGCAAGGTATTTACCTCCAGGAAATGTTATATTTGAACTTTGGCTCATTAAATCTAGATCGTTCCAGCAGTAAACCAGATCGAACTCCACCCCAACAACCCCTCCCCAAAGCTCGTCGCATACAACACATCGAAGGGCATTCACTCCACCGGTTACTCATGTCTCGGTAGCACCGACTCCCCACTATACAAGGACGAGACTCTCCTCTCTTTGGCCAAGGCCAAGGGAAAGACTCCTCAACAAGTCCTGCTTGCGTGGGGTCTCCAGAAGGGATGGTCAGTGATCCCCAAGTCGGTCAACAAGGACCGTATCGAGGCAAACTTTGAGCTTGATGGTTGGGAGTTGACCAGTGATGAGGTGACCAAGCTGGATGGGCTTAAGGATAGATTCAAGGTCTGCGGTGACGACTGGCTGCCAATCAAGGTGTTCTTCGGGGACGATGAGTAGATTATGATTTTGGGCAGCTAAATGGCTGTGACTTGACATACACTTGAATACAGGAAATATATACCAAATAAAAGTCTTTCAGCTCAAGCAAGAGGTTCTCAGTTGTTGAAAGGTGAAAGTCACTCATATCCTGCGAGATGCTGCAAACCTGCATGTGGTTGCAGCCAGTGGTTAATTTTGTCCTTTGGCTTGTTGGGAGGTGAATGTTCATACCTACTATAGAACTAAGGTAACACTAAGCAATCAAAGTATCTGATGTCTCGAAAAAAACCTACACTTCTAGCAAATAGACGTGGCAAACGTGACAATATTAATAATATAGATAGATGAACTACCCGTCCGTAAATTGAAGAGTTTCTAATATATCGAACAAGTCGTATGTGAATACAAGATGCCTGCCCATTTTAAATTCTATCGCCGGGAGGTGGTTGAAGGGATTTTGCATGCATCTTTTCTGGTGAGATGATGACGGTGAGAATAGGTTCTCGGGATTTCTCTTTCGTCTTGCCTCTCTAATATACACGTCTTCGAAAATAACGGACATATATTGCCAAACTACTGACCGAGCTCAGCGAAGGTCATGGATGGATGAGGACTGAGGACCAGCA
>Ga0247807_10002073_pt1 | contig 11269 bp, 10 predicted proteins | sample UWRJL074202C1_FD_179931 | JGI IMG/M metagenome (GOLD analysis project Ga0247807, IMG submission 179931) | Plant litter microbial communities from Arlington Agricultural Research Station in Wisconsin, United States - UWRJ-L074-202C-1 | ecosystem: Environmental > Terrestrial > Plant litter >...
TCCGGCCAAGCGATTCGGCGTACATGTCGGCCAATACATGATCGGCTTCGGCAAGACCCTCTGGTCGCGGAAGTTCGGCGAGACCGAGTACGGACTCAAAGCGATCCCCCTGGGCGGCTACATCTCTATGGCGGGCATGTACCCGCCGGCCAAGGGCGAGACGACGCCGCGCGATGCGAGCACCGGGTACATGGACACCCTCATGCAGGAAGCCCGCGACACCAGCACCCAGGCCCTCAAGCCGGGCAACGAGCACCGCATGTTCTACAACCTCCCGAGCTGGAAGCGCATCATCATCATGCTCGGCGGGCCGACCATGAACCTGCTCATCGGCCTGCTGCTCTACACGATCGTGCTCTGCGGTTTCGGCGTGGTGCAGACCACAACGACCGTCGGAAGCGTCTCGGAGTGTGTGCTGCCCGCGACGAGCGACCGACAGACCTGCGAGACGGGTGACACGACCGCCCCCGGAGCAGCCGCGGGGCTCAAGCCCGGGGACGTGCTGCTCAGCATCAACGGCACCCCGATCCAGGAGTGGACCGACGCCACCGCGATCATCCGCGACTCGGCGGGGGAGCCGCTCAGCATCGTCGTCGACCGCGACGGCAGCGAGCAGACGCTCGAGGCGGAGCCGATCCTCACCGAGCGCTACGTGGTCGGGGACGACGGCAAGGTCGTCGAGAACGCCAAGGGCGAGCTCGTCACCGAGGAGGTCGGCTTCCTCGGCATCGGCTCCGCGACAGCGGCCGTCCAGCAGCCGATCACCGCCGTGCTGCCGGCCGTCGGAGACAATATCGTGCGCGTCGGTCACCTCATCCTGAACCTGCCGCAACGGCTCGTGGATGTCGTCGCCGCGGCCTTCGGCCCCGGCGATCGCGACCCCAACGGCCCGATCAGCGTGGTCGGGGTCGGTCGCATCGCGGGCGAGATCACGAGTCTCAACACGATCCCGGTCGAGACCCGGGTGTCGGCTCTGCTCGGGGTGCTCGCCTCGCTCAACGTGGCCCTCTTCGTGTTCAACCTCATCCCGTTGCTGCCCCTCGACGGCGGTCACGTGGCCGGCGCCCTGTGGGATGCCCTGCGCCGCTTCATCGCGCGCGTGTTCAAGCGCCCCGAGCCACGGCCCGTGGATATCGCCCGCCTCATCCCGCTCACGGTCGCGGTCTCGATCCTGCTCGGTGCGATGAGCCTCCTGCTCATCTACGCGGACATCGTCAAACCCATCTCGGTGCTTTAGCCGTGATTGCGCCCGCGTACCAGCGGGCGCCCGGACGCTGCGGGTAAACTCGTTCCGTGCCTGCCATCAACCTGGGACTGCCCAAAGCGCCCGAAACACTGACCCCTCGCCGCAAGACCCGCCAGATCAAGGTCGGCAAGGTCGGCGTGGGAAGCGAGTCGCAGGTCAGCGTGCAGTCGATGACCACGACCCAGACCACGAACATCAACGCGACCCTCCAGCAGATCGCCGAACTCACGGCCACCGGTTGCGACATCGTGCGTGTCGCGGTGCCGCATCAGGATGACGCCGACGTGCTCCACATCATCGCCTCGAAGAGCCAGATCCCCGTGATCGCGGACATCCACTTCCAGCCCCGCTACGTGTACACGGCCATCGACGCCGGCGTGGGCGCGGTGCGCGTCAACCCGGGAAACATCCGCAAGTTCGACGACCAGGTCGGAAAGATCGCGGCCGCGGCCAAGGCCGCGGGCGTCTCGATCCGCATCGGCGTCAACGCCGGGTCCCTCGAGCCGAGCCTGCTGCAGAAGTACGGCAAGGCCACCCCCGAGGCGCTCGTCGAGAGCGCCGTCTGGGAGGCCTCGCTATTCGAAGAGCACGACTTCCACGACTTCAAGATCTCGGTCAAGCACAACGACCCGGTCACGATGGTGCGCGCCTACCGCCTGCTCGCCGAGCGCGGCGACTGGCCCCTCCACCTCGGCGTGACCGAGGCCGGCCCCGAGTTCCAGGGCACCATCAAGAGCGCCACGGCGTTCGGCGTGCTGCTGGGGGAGGGCATCGGCGACACCATCCGAGTCTCACTCTCCGCGCCGCCCGCGCAGGAGGTCAAGGTCGGCCTGCAGATCCTGCAGTCGCTGGGCCTCCGTGAGCGCAAGCTCGAGATCGTCTCCTGCCCGAGCTGTGGTCGCGCCCAGGTCGACGTCTACCAGCTCGCCAACGATGTCACCGCCGGCCTCGAGAAGATGACCGTGCCGCTGCGCGTCGCAGTCATGGGCTGCGTGGTCAACGGGCCCGGCGAGGCACGCGAGGCCGACCTCGGTGTGGCATCGGGAAACGGCCGCGGCCAGATCTTCGTCAAGGGCGAGGTCATCAAGACCGTTCCGGAGTCGGAGATCGTCGCCACCCTGATCGAAGAGGCGAACCGCCTCGCCGCCGAGATGCCCGTCGGCGCAACCGGGTCGCCGGTCGTCACCGCCTCCTAGGGCTCCCGCTCCCGCACGACGCCGCCGTTCTCCCCCTGCCGGGCGCGGTTGCTCCCGACGTATCCCGCAACGGACTCAACCGGATCGAAGCGGACGCAAACGGGCGCGCCAATCGCTGAATAAGCGTTAACCGGGCTACGGCGTGGCAACGCTCCCATGGCACTGTCCAACGACTGTTGGTAAATACCCGTTAAGCGAAAGCGATTCGCATACCCCCCCGTACAGGGGTTCGGAGGTTTCCCCACACAGAGGCGCGGAACTTCTGTCGATTTTCTCCAGAAGCAGGTTAACCGACTGGTCGGTATCCCCCTTACTGGGGGATAGAACAACCCTCATTTTTCGCGATTAGGCGTCGCGACTACCCGCAACCCGCGTAGCGTTTTCGAGCAACAAAACAGAAACCGGGTCACTTTCTCGTCGATCTGAGCGCCGTAGCTGGCCACGCTCAGCACGCTGGATTCGACCACAAGCCCGAACGGAGAAACGGACATGACACAACAGGGAGCACACGGTCGCTCAACCTCTCGCGGCCGCACGGCCAAGCGGAACCAGAAGGTCGCTGTCCTGGCGGCGACCGGCCTGATCGTCGCTTCGGGTGCGACCATCACGTCGCTCGCCGCCTGGAGCGACACCGAATGGGTATTCGGTGGAGCGGGAACACAGAATTCGATCAGCGCGTCGGTCTTCGAGGTGAACCAGAACGTCACGGCAGATCTCACCGACACCAACTGGACCAACGACCTCGCGTCCCCCGGCGGACGGATCGACTTCTCGATCGCTGCACAATCGCTCTACCCCGAGGTTCCGGTCTACGGTTACGTCCGCCTGCGCACGACGGTGAAGTCGCTCGCCGGCGACCTGACGCTGAACGCCCCCGCGTTGGCTCCGGGTGGCGATGCAGACCTTTTCGCTGCCCTGCAGTATGGCGCGAAGATCGTCCCCTCGCCGGCCGCATGCACGAGTGCGAGCTATGCGGCCGCCGCGAACCCCGTGGTCGTGACGTCCGGAACCGCCACAAGCGTCGGCTCCACCCCCGGGGCCTTCGAACTCGCTGCCGGGACCGCAACACTGCCCGGCGCCGAGAAGGTCGTGTGCTTCGAGTTGGTGCTCCCCGCCCAGCTCACGGACGCCCTTCAGGGAAAGATCGCGCAACCGATCTGGAACTTCACCGCAGAGTCGAAGCTCTAACCCCACCCCTGACAGCCGGAGACCGTCATGACCAGCACGCTTCACGCCGCCGACATCGGCAGGCACCGCGACACGATGCCCCCCAGGCTCGTCTCGGTGTCCTCCGGTCTCGGTGGCGTGGGGCGTGCGATCGGCACGATGTTCGTCGCCGCAATCGTGATCCTCGGCATCACCGGCTTCGGGATGGCCTTGCTCCCGTTCTTCGGATGGCAGTCGGTCGTTCTCGCCACGGGCTCCATGTCTCCCGGCCTTCCCGCCGGCTCGCTCGTGCTCGAGCGGAATGTGCCCGCCTCCGACATCGCCCTGGGCGACATCGTGACCCTGACCCGCGAGGGGAAGGTCCCCGTCACCCACCGCGTGATAGCCATCGCGCCCTCCGCCGGCGTGCTGCCCACCCGTGAGCTCACGCTCAAGGGCGACGACAACGACTCGCCCGATCCTCGGCCCTACGTGGTCGAGCGGGCGGGACTCGTGGTCGGCGGCGTGCCGTGGGGTGGACAGGTCATCGAATTCCTGCGCACGCCCCTCGCGCTCGGGATCATCACGATTCTCATCGCCGTTCTTGTCCTGCGGGCCTGGTGGCCCCAGGGTGCGGACGACGACTCCCTCGATGAAGAGGATCCAGCATGAAACGCCTCCCCACCCCCGTGGCGACCATCGGTTTCCTCGTTGCCGCCGCCCTCGCGACGGTCGGCGGGCTCGCCATAGCCGCCCCCGCCTCCGCACTGATGCTTCCCGACCCGGATGGGATCCTGTCGATCAGCGTGTCGGCCGTCCCGCTCTGGGAGTCCGACATCCAGCCCGGTGAGACCCGCTACTGGCTCATCGACACGGAGCTCGATTCCACGGAACCGGGAGAACTCACGCTGGTCCTCGACGCCGACGGCGAACTCGCCGCACACCCGCAGGGCCTGCAGATGTCCTTCGATCGCTGCAGTGAGCCCTGGACCGCGGCCACCACCCCCACCTGCGCAGGCACGGCTTCGACCGTGATGGACGGCGCGCTCGCGACCATCAACGAGTCGCACGTTCACGACCTGGGCGTCATCCGGCCGCATGACGGCCCGTACTTCCTCGCGACCCTGTCGCTGCCGGCGGTCACCCCCAACGACCTGCAGGACACGGAGGGCACGATCGGGTTCGGCTTCACCGCGGCCGAGGACACCTCGGTGGTGATCATCGACGGCATCGGGGGAGGCGGTAGCGGCGGTGGCGGACTGGTCCGCACCGGCGTCGACCTCGCCGGACCGCTGATGCTCGCCGGCGGCTTGATTCTCGGCGGCTTCATCCTCGCCCGCCAGCGTGCGGGGGAGCCGCGGTCGATGCCCGCTCCCAAGGCGGTGCTCGCATGAGGCTCCACCACCACCGCTCGGTCCTCTCCATAGTCTCGGTCGCCGCGATCGTGGCCGGCGTGCTCACCGGCGTGACCTCGAGCAGCGCGAACTGGAACGACGACGAGTTCGTCGCCGGCGAGCTCGGCACCGTGAACTGCGTTCCCGAGGAGACCGGCCTGCAGTCCCGGGCCACCGGTCGCTTCCTGAACGGCAACATCCTCGGCGTACCGCTCGACCCGCTGGTCGGTGTGAGCGGCGCGACGGTGACCAACAACGGCTCGACCGTCGCGTACGCCCCGGCCTCGTCGGTCGCTTCGGGCCCCGACGCCTGGGCCGCGCCGATTCCCGCCGCGGTGCTCGCGAGCGCGGTGACCGCAACGGTGGGTGCAACGCTTCCGCTCAACTGGGGCCTCGGTGTCTACAACCAGTACGGCCAGGCGCACAGCTCGGGCATCTCGACCGGTGCTGCCGGGACGGTCAGCAACGCCGGCGCTGTGGACCTCGCGGCCGTAGCCGGAGGCTCGGCGGCGAAGGTCGGTACCCTGCGACTCAGCGACCTGACCGGTCTCGGCAGCACCCTCGCCGGCCTCGCCGACGTCAATCTCGACATCGGCGCGGTGGCGGCCGTCGCCACCCTCGACGGCTGCGAGGACACCTGGATGGCGGGAGCCCCCGGCACCGCTCTCTCGCGCTCCTACCTGTTGACCGAGCTCAAGGCCCGTTTCACGAGCAACGCCGTGCGGGCGCTCATGGGTCCGGGGGGCACGGTCCCGACCACCGTCGGCCTCGTGAACACGCAGCTCAACACCCTCATCGGCTCGTCCAGCACGACCGGCACGGCCGAGGCGAGTCTCGCCACGACCCTGCTCAACGGGTTGACCGGCACGCTCACCACCGTGCTCGCGTCGCTCAGCGGGCCGCTTCTCGAACTGACCATCGTGCCGCCCGGCACCACCCCGGTCACGGCCACGGTCGATGTCGACCTCGCCCCGGTGACCGCACTGCTCACCGGCTCGCTCAGTGACGGCGCGGTGACGGTCGACCTCGGCTCGGGCCTGATCTCCTTCGACATCGGCGCCCTGAGCGGTGGGCTCGAGAATCGCGATCCCAACACCCGGCTGCTCACCGCGGCGACCCTCAACGACGTCGTCGACCGTGTCGATGCCCTCCTCATCGCCCGACTCGCGCAGATCGACACCGCGCTCACGACCGTTCTCTCCGCGGCGCACATCGTGCTGAAGGTCGACCTCCAGGTGCAGCTGACCCTGTTGCCGGGAGTGCTGGCTCCCATCCCGATCCTCAACGTGCACCTGGGCTTCGACGGAACCCTCGCCCAGTACATCGCGACCCCGAACGCCGTGGTCAGCGGACCGACGGTCTCGATCCTCCCGGGATCGGGGTTCGTCGGCACACTCCTCAATTCGCTGCTCGACGGTGTGACGGCCGGCCTGCTGAATCCGGTGCTCACGGTGCTGGTGCCGAGCATCGTCACCGCGGTCACCACCCAGCTGCTCACGCCGATCTCGGGCACCATCGCCACGGTGCTCGCATCGACGACGGCCCTGCGCACCGCGGCGATCAACGCCCTCGACGGGGTGCTGCAGGTGCTCGCCCTCATCGTGGACGTGACGATCAACTCGCGACCGGATGTCCTGCCGAATCCCGCACCACCCCGACCCGCACTCGCGGGGGAGTACTTCGTGAGCGCGCTGCGGATCGGGGTGCTGAACGCCCCCGGCGGCACGTCCCTCCTCTCCCTGTACCTGGCCAACGCGAGTGTCGGGCGCAACGGCTGAGCCGCCCTCGCATTACTGGAGGTAAGCTCACAGCCGGGTCGAGGATAGGCTTGCATCCGTGTCCACTCGCCTTTCGCAGCTCTTCGTCCGCACGCTCCGAGACGACCCGGTAGACGCCGAGGTCGCGAGCCATCGCCTCCTCGTGCGCGCCGGTTACATCCGTCGCCAGGCACCCGGTGTCTTCGCCTGGTTGCCATTGGGATTGCGCGTTCGCCGCAAGATCGAGAACATCATCCGCGAGGAGCTCGAGGCCTTCGGAGCGCAGGAAGTGCACTTCCCCGCCCTGCTGCCGCGCGAGCCCTACGAGCAGTCCGGTCGCTGGACCAAGTACGGCGACGGCATCTTCCGCCTCCAGGACCGCAAGGGTGCCGACTACCTCCTCGCCCCCACGCACGAGGAGGTCTTCACCCTGCTCGTGAAGGACCTCTACTCCTCCTACAAGGACCTCCCGCTCTCGCTGTACCAGATCCAGGACAAGTACCGCGACGAGGCACGCCCCCGCGCGGGCCTGCTGCGCGGGCGCGAGTTCACGATGAAGGACTCCTACAGCTTCGACTACACGGATGCCGGTCTCGATCTCAGCTACCAGCAGCACCGCGACGCCTACGAGCGCATCTTCACCCGGCTCGGGCTCGAGTACGTGATCGTCAATGCGGACAGCGGCCTCATGGGCGGTGCCCGCAGCGAGGAGTTCCTGCACCCGACCCCCGTGGGTGAGGACACCTTCGTGCGATCGGCCGGCGGCTACGCGGCCAACGTGGAGGCCTTCACCACCGCCGCCCCCGCCGCGGTCGCATTCGACGCACTGCCCGAAGCGGAAGTGCGCGACACTCCTGACACCCCGACGATCGACACGCTGGTCGCCGTCGCGGACGAGCTGTACCCCGACCGCGGCTACACCGCCTCGCACACCCTCAAGAACGTCGTGCTCGCCCTGACCGACCTCGAGGGCAACCGTTCCCTCGTGGTCGTCGGCCTGCCCGGCGATCGCGGGGTCGACCTCAAGCGTGCAGAGGTCGCGTTCTCGCCCAACGAGGTCGAGGCGGCGAACGATGGTGACTTCGCGAAGAACCCGGGACTGGTGAAGGGCTACATCGGCCCCTGGTCGCCCGCCGGCTCCGTGCTCGGCGAGGGATCGACCACGAAGATCCCGTACCTGCTCGACCCTCGCATCTCGGTCGGCACCTCGTGGGTCACCGGTGCCAACGAGCAGGGCAAGCACGTCTTCGGTCTGGTCGCGGGTCGCGACTTCGCCTCCGACGGCACGGTCGAAGTGGCCGAGGTCACCGTCGGCGACGAAGCCCCCGATGGATCCGGCCCGGTCGAACTCGCGCGCGGCATGGAGATCGGACACGTCTTCCAGCTCGGGCGCTTCTTCGCAGAGGCCCTCGGCCTCAAGGTGCTCGATGAGAACGGCAAGCTCGTCACCGTGACGATGGGGTCCTACGGCATCGGCGTGACCCGCATCATGGCGGTCATCGCCGAGAGCAACAACGACGAGAAGGGCCTCATCTGGCCCGCAAATGTCGCACCCTTCGACGTGCACGTCATCGCGGCGGGCAAGGACGAGGTCGTGTACCAGGTCGCGGAGCAGCTCGTTGCCGACCTCGAGACCGCCGGTCGCGACGTGCTCTTCGACGACCGCCCGAAGGTCTCGCCCGGAGTGAAGTTCGGCGACGCCGAACTGCTCGGAATGCCGGTCGTCGTCATCGTCGGCCGAAGCGCCGTCGACGGCATCGTGGAACTGTGGGATCGACGCACGGGGGAGCGCGAGCAGCTCGCCGTCGCCGACCTCGTCGCCAGGCTGGGGGGCACGGCATGACGGAACGACTGAGCGCGGCCGAACTGGAGCGCGCGACCGGCATCCTCTCGACCATCACCTCTGCCTACGAGGAGAAGGTCGTCGGACAGAAGGGCCTGCGTCGCAGCCTGCTGATCGCCATCATGACCGGCGGGCACATCCTGCTCGAGAGTGTTCCGGGTCTCGCCAAGACGACGGCCGCGAAGGCCCTCGCCGACGCGGTCAGCGCCAGCTTCTCGCGCGTGCAGTGCACACCCGACCTGCTGCCCAGCGACATCATCGGCAGCCAGATCTTCGACGCGGCCACCGCGACGTTCTCGACCCTGCTCGGGCCGGTGCACGCCAACTTCGTGCTGCTCGACGAGATCAACCGCTCGAGCGCGAAGACGCAGAGCGCCATGCTCGAGGCGATGCAGGAGAAGCAGACGACTATCGGCGGCACCATCTACCCGGTGCCACACCCCTTCCTGGTGCTCGCCACCCAGAACCCGATCGAGCAGGAGGGCACCTACCACCTGCCCGAGGCACAGCTCGACCGCTTCCTGCTCAAGGAGGTGCTCGACTATCCCGAGTTCGACGAGGAGATCGAGATCATCGCGCGCATCGACTCGGGTGTCTACGAGGAGGACGGCGCGAAGGCGGGAACCGCATCCATCGAGGACGTGCTGTTCCTGCAGGAGGCCGCCAAGCGGGTATTCGTGGATGACTCGATCACCAACTACATCGTGTCGACCGTGTACGTGACGCGTCACGCCGGACAGTACATCTCGCCCGAGCTCGCCGGATGCATCGAGTACGGCGCCTCGCCGCGCGCCTCGATCGCGTTCAGCAAGGCCGCCCGCGCTCTCGCGCTGATCAACGGCCGGGACCACGTGATCCCCGAGGACGTGAAGACGCTGCGCCACGTCGTGCTGCGCCACCGGATCATCCTCAACTTCGAGGCCATCGCCGACGACATCGCCCCCGAGACGATCATCGACGCCGTGTTCGATTCCGTGCAGGCGCCCTAGGCAGTCTGAGTCCCGCCATGACCAGTCTTCTCCGTCGCGTCAAGACGACGATCTCGATCCACGCACACCGCCGGGTGCGTGGGTTGCTCGAGGGAGAGTACTTCTCGGTGTTCCACGGGCGCAGCCTCGAGTTCGACGACCTGCGGCCCTACGTTCCGGGCGACGAGATCAGGGACATCGACTGGAAGGCGACGGCTCGCCTCGGCTCGCCGATGATCAAGCGCTTCATCGCGGCCCGCAAGCACACCCTGCTGCTCATCGTCGACACCGGTCGCGCGATGGCGGCGCTCGCGGAGAGCGGCGAGAGCAAGCGCGACCTGTCCGTGCTGGCCGCGGGCACGCTCGCCTACATGGCGACCAGGCACGGCGACCGGGTCGCCCTCGTCGCGGGCGACACCGAGCACACCGTGTTCGTGAAGCCGGGTTCCACCGAGGCACACCTGGAGCGCATCCTGCAGCGCATCCACTCCTCGACCACGACCCAGTCCCCGGCGAGCGGGCTCGCCCGCCAGCTCGAGTACGCGAGCACCGCCTTCCGCCGCCGCATGATCGTGATGGTCATCTCCGACGACCGCGAGCTCGGTGCGACCGAGGTGCGGCTGCTCAAGCGCCTCGGGGTGCAGCACGAGGTGCTCTGGCTGACGATCGCCGATGCCGACCTGATGAAGGAGAGCTGGGCCGAGCGCTCGATGCACGACGTCGAGCACGCCGCGGCGCTGCCCGGCATCCTGCGCTCCGATCCGAAGCTGCGCGCCGAGTTCGAGGCCAGGGTCGAGGAGCGCGTGATCACCCACAGCGACCTCTTCGACGGCCTCGCGATCTCGAGCGGTCGCGTTGCCGCCGAGAAGGACGTCGTGTACGGGCTCTTCCGGCTGCTGGAGGTGCACCGTCATGCAAGGCGCTGAGGTCTACTACCCGCCGGTGCAGTACTCGCCGCTCTGGCTCCTGCTCGGCATCGGCATCTTCCTGCTGATCGCGGTCGGCTACTTCCTCATCTGGTTCCTCACCCGCAAGAAGCCGCAGCCCGTCGAGCAGCCACGCGGCCCCTGGGTGCCGCAGCTCACGCCGACGGTGCGCGAGCGCTTCATCGGCTTCATCGACCAGGTCGGTGCCCGGCACGCCTCGGGGGAGACCAGCTACGTCGACGCGCACCACGAGCTCAGCATCATCGTGCGCTCTTTCGCGCTCGAGGCGCGCGGCGTCCGCGCGCCCTACATGACCCTCGACGAGTTGAAGGCGACGAGGCACAAGCCCCTCGCCGACACGATCGAGGACTTCTACCCCGGCGCCTTCTCCGGCCTCGAGGGTGAGCCCGTGGCATCCGCCGTCCAGCGAGCGAAGAGCCTGGTGTCCGAATGGAAGTGATCTTCTGGTGGATGCCGTTCCTCTGGCTCGCGGTCATCGCGGCGGTCGTGTTCGTGCTGCTCTGGCTGCGGAAGAAGCGCGGGGGTACGGACGCCGCGAGCCTGCCGATCGCGAACAGCGAGCGCCTCACGACCCTGCCCGGCTACGCGCGCGCCCTCGCCCGCTACCGCGCCCTGCTGGCCGGCGTCTGCGCGTCGATCGTGGTGTTGCTGCTCGTCGGCATCGGTCTGACGATGCGCTTCGCGAGCGTCGACGTACGCCAGCCGGAACTCAAGAGTCGCGACATCGTGCTCTGCCTCGACGTCTCCGGATCGATGATCGACTACGACAGCG
>Ga0247807_10002076_pt1 | contig 11256 bp, 9 predicted proteins | sample UWRJL074202C1_FD_179931 | JGI IMG/M metagenome (GOLD analysis project Ga0247807, IMG submission 179931) | Plant litter microbial communities from Arlington Agricultural Research Station in Wisconsin, United States - UWRJ-L074-202C-1 | ecosystem: Environmental > Terrestrial > Plant litter >...
GTACACGCCGATAGATGCTAAGAACTTCACGATATGTAGGGGCTTGGCCATTCGAAGAAAGCAGCGGAAACAATGTCTCGGACGGCATATTTGGGTCGCAGTTGCACAGCTTTCATGAGGCCTGTGGACATAGGCAAAAAATAGAAACCAAAAATTAGGGGTTGTTCATATCGAAATTGAATGGTGCCATGTTTGTCGCATTGTGCTAAAATGTTCCAACTTGTCGTTGAAAATGACCAATGACGTCAAGGCCATTTAGAGCGTCGTCCTACCTTTATCATGAAACCTCCGCAAAGTGCATTTCTTATAGAAGTGCTATTAATCTCGATGGCAATTGTATGCTGTGTGATAGGAGATGGCCTCTTGGTTGCAGATCTTAAACTTCTAGACTCACGTCATATATTCCATTTGTCCACGGTTAAGACTGGCTTACCAGAGAATATCTGAACGCCTGGGCCGATACAGCAAACACAAGCAGAGCGGTGATACTAATTATATCAAAATCTACGACATAGTTGCTGCTTCAGAGTAACCAATGCTGGTTGGCTAATCTGCATTTATCCAACTGATTTTATGAGGGGTCCAGGTGACTGTCCAGTTATTTCTTCCATTTAGCTATGCTATTGCGTCTTTGAGCTGGTTGACTTTTCTATTGTCATGTAGTAGCTTTATTAAATCTCTGGATACATAATTAGTTGAAAACGTTCGTGCTTTCGTTCATCAATATTTGAGAATATCCCGTTACGCCTCCCCAAGCTTTATACTATGTGGTAGCTTTCAACATGCGCTTGGGGCGTTTGGAGACAAGGTCGAACGCAATTATCACAGTTGCTTTGAATGTATTTTGCTCGGCAGGGTCGAATTTGGTCTCGGCTTTTTTCTGCAATAAATAACACTCTTCACTTGATAGTCAGAAGTCGCCACGTTCCTCATCCTGGTGGGAGGTATTCTCTGGCGATGTCGAGTCTACATGATTTGTGTAGGAGGGTGTTGAAAGAGATGTCATCGGAGGCTGAACGGCAAGGTTAGCATGAAGGCAAATTAGGATTAATCATTTAATATTCTTTTCGGAGCCATGTTCTTGTCTAGTTATGAAGGAGCCTTGAGTAAAAGTGCACCTTCTACAAAATCTCTCTTGAGCATATATAGCTGATGGAATAGCTCACGCATATGTAAACGCATGTTCTAATAATGCTCCAAATATTGTACGAGCGTATGCCTCATTTCCTCCATCAGTCTCCTGTTCCTTTCTTTATATCCCTTCTGTGCTGTCCTATTTTGTTGGTGGGGTCGTTCTAAAGCTTGACTTGAAGGTGGCCTACGTTTCCTACGCGTCGTTTTTGGACTAGGCCTAAGTGCTATCTTTGGTTCAATAGGATATGTATCTCGCGCTGAGCTTGATTTGGAGACTGGCCTTGTATCCCATACATCTGAACTGTCCACTTGATTTCGGTGAGCAAGAATCATGTCGCTTGTCTCAATTGGGTTTCAAAACTGTCTATGTGAGATGTTGTTCCACATGCAAAACTAGGGAACTTACTAGGAAGCCTGTATCACATAGATATCCTTCGCTACTGACTTCAAATTCTATCATTTCTGACGATAGCAAAGGGCATTGAACTGAGTCTCAAAGAGTGTCTTGGTAAAATTGAATGTCCATTATGTGATAATTCCTGCTTCGGCCTGCACAGTAAAAAGGAAAATGAGCAAGCGTGAGAATGACTTTTTGTTGTGTTGCTTATCATGGCCGATATATCGTGGATGTTCTTGAAAGATACAAAGTGGCTACCTCAGCATGGTGTGATGCAGAAATACAGTCAATAACGAGTAGACATAATTGTAGATGCAGTCCATACTCTACATAGTCTCATACGGCCTAGTTTCTGGTAGTTTATTGCCCCCACTCGCAGCCCAGCACGTTCTTACATAGCATTGCTGCTAGCGCCTTACCTTCGTCTTCGTCGACTTGAGTCGCACCAGTACCTCGCTCCCACGTGATATCCACAACCTCCGCGCCATCACCAAGACGATTAACTCGAAGAACAATCGTCTCGCTCCCAGTCCAGCTCTGAGTCCAGCGCACAGCAGTATAGCCTTGCGGGTCTGGCTGGTCAGCTGAGCAGGCCCATTTATCTTCCATTTGCTTAGGCTCAAACCCGCCTTTGAGCTTGTCGAAATCGGCAGTGGTAATTCGCACCCCCCAAGGTGCAGTGAGCGGATGTTCCATTGTTGTCGATACTCGTGTTAACTTTGAGCGGAGAACTTGCCGGAGGACCTGCCGGAGTGATAAACAGTGCGGCATATCAGGGGGTCGAGGTGGTGATCTGGCCAATTCCGAAATTTATGAGAAGTTGGCTAGTTGTTAGTTGCTGATTGACGGCTGTTGAGTATAGTTTTAGTCGTTAGATTTAGGGAAGGAAAAGGATATGAATGAATCTTTGACATAAATCAGGAACAGTATAGTTGGGATATGGAGGACCACTTATAAATGTAAGCATTTCTGTTATTATATCATTATTGTTGACTGTATGATGGTCGCGGCCAAAACTCGTGATGTTACATGGCTGGGGGGCCTGTTGAATTACATAACTTACTACTGGCTCGCTTTTTGCCCCTATTAGTTGAGGTTTAAACTACTATTGCATGTTTTCAATTTATAAGGCTTCTGTGAACCGAGAATATAGGGGGTTAACATAACAATAGAGCGCTACAAAATAAAAATCTTAATTCAATGCTGGCTCGTTATATATGTAAAATTAACAATTTTGTGTGTTTGATAATTTAGATTTACCAACCAATCAAGCCAAGCTTGGTCAGGCTCTGTTCCTGAATGGCTATCTCCAGAGCTCTTGTGCGTCAACAGGCTATCAGATTACATGACCAGAAATCCCATCATGGTAAGATATATCAAAACTGTACCATGTACCAGCTTGAAAGGGCCGAATAGCGAACTAACAATGAAAGACGGATTTCTAAAGGAACCCTTTTACCCTGTAATCTCACGACTTTTGACCGCGACCTTCATGTATCTTAGCATATCGCTGAGGCTTATATCTACAGTACATCGGCGATGTATGGGCCTCTTACACACTTAACAAGCAACAGTGGCTCAGTTGGTAAAATCCTATTGCAACTTTCAAGAAGGATAAGATTACACAGCAAGTAGATTCGTTGATAAATTGGTAATGGTGAACTGTAGGCCAACATTCTAAATTTAGAAATACTCTTTGTTGTCTTTGTTCCAACCGTTGGTTATTCCAACAGTTCGTTGCTTCGACACAGTCTTATCAGGATTTTAATCTAAGAAGAGTGACCTATTGGCCGGCAACCAAGCCACTATCAGGATACTATCCCAAAATAAAAATGGCTAAGTGTTGCTAATTATTAGCCAAGTAGTTAAGGCGAATTTGTTATTCGTCAAGGGCATATCCAATTTAACACGCATTTGATCCTTAATACCTAGTTTTCTATAGGATGAACAAATGTAATTCTCTCTTGGCTTCTACGTGTCTTCCGATTCTAGAAAACTTGGGGTCGAACAGTTACTCAATTCCTATTATGATTTTCGAGAAGGATGGGATTATTGAGCAAGTGGCTTGGTTGATACATCCCTATTGCAACTTTCAAGAAGGAATAACACTTCTATAAGCTTTACAGTGGCTTAGACATTTTCTTAGAAGAATCTAAAGAAGAGTCCTAATGCCTTGAATAATATAAATGAATAGAATAACCGTCTTAATCTACACCATTCTTTTTCAATTCGTCTCATCTGATCCAACTATACCTCAACTTATAGCTATATCAGTGTACAGAATTATATTCCGGCTCTTACCTTCATATCTACACCATTAAAATGCTCGGTCTCTTTCTCATTTTTAGTCTATTCGCGTTACTCGTGGACTGCACTTTCGTTTATCGTGCTGACAATCGAACACCGGATGAGATCAAAAAAGACGGCGGCTTTAAGTCTTGGGCCGCGAGTAATGGTAAAACTCCGGATACTAGTCTGTATAACCATATGGTAATGCCTTCTAGCGTCGACCCGTATGTCTCTACATCTTTGGACCGAGAGGTGTGCGACGCTTGGGTTCAAAAGAACTTTAAGGGAAATGGCTATGTATACGAGATATCTGCAGATCAACATTTTATTCCCCTTGCCGAAACACTAGGAGAGTTCTATTCCTATTCTCACCAGAAAGAGGTCGCAGCTCAAAATAAAATTGCCTGGACATACATCAGCGAGTGGACTCAATATGTTGATGGTAAACCGCAGCCAGTAGTCAAGAACACAGAATTTGATGAAAAGACTACCTCGTTGAGAATGGGTGGCCCCAGGATGGACTTGGCTGGTTTCCCTGCTGTTCACAGAGCCTGGAAGGTAGAGCCCTGGAAGTCAATGAAAGAAAACCCAAATAAGCCTGCGCAGCAGCCAGAGAAGACGGAGCAAAAGAAGGTCTCAGCAGTAGATAAGATAAAGGGATTGTTTTCGGGCAAGTCAAAGAAGGGGGACTCTAGCAAGTCAAAGCGTGATAATGTCATCAAGAAGAGAGATACAATAAGTGGACGACGAGATCTGGCTCACTTTGCTCAAATTCGGGCTGCTAAGGCGGCAACGGACAATGAATAGAGGGAGTTATAAAGTCATGGTAGAGGAGCTAGAGATTTTAGGATTTTGGAATTAGGGTGTTCGGCGTTATTGGTTCTAGAATGTTTGAATGGTGTACTTTGAGTTTAGGGAGTAAAATGAGCTATATAGACTGAATGAAAAATTATTGAATTTGCAAATTAGGGTTAAGATCTAACAAATACTATATAAGGCATATAAAAGAGACCCTCTAATGTTCCTCAACCTGGCAAGTAACTTAGTTGCTTAAGATTCGAGTTAGTATAGAGATAGGGGGGCAACTATCACTAGGCTTGAATTACGTTTCAGGAATTCAGTTATGAATGTAAACAAGGTGGGTTATATGTAAGTGAGAAAGATAAGCACGGAGCTCTTACTCATAGCAAATTATTTACTTATCTCGAACCTTTATAATTAGGAGGCTAAGAACTTTTCGGCATTTAAAGTACCCGATTTCTGATGATTTAGACTTTATAGAGTCTCTAATATCTGAGGCTCTATTATGATTTTATATTAAAATCTGTCCTTTCCTAATCGTCTCACTTATTTCCTCACATAATGATACGACTGGTTAGTAAATGTTTTACCTGACGATTCAAAGTATTTCTAGTGAGAGAGCTTCGTACGCGCTGTCGTAGTTCCGCTAGCAATGTAGTATGATAGTGTAATTGAGCCATCTGGTTATGGACGCTGGTTGTCATTGGAGATTGGCTATTTAGTCAGTTTTGGCAAGCAGATAGCTGTTCTGCCATGATATTCGATCAAAATGGCGTCGTTCTGTATTTGACATGTGGCAGGTTACTTTATTAATCCAAAAGGAAACGGCATCACCGTATATTCCAATAGTTCTGAAAGTAGATGATGGGAATTTTCTATGTAATAGACTGGCGAGAGTAAAATTAAGGCGGTAGATGTATAAAAGATTGAAACTCTAGATGCCGGTTTCCTTCAAAAAAGATTGTAGTCGGACTTGACGAATTAAGGTCAACATTTGCATGTGTTGCCTTTGAAAATAGTGGCACACTATAGCTCTTATCTACAAAATGATGGTTAATTGTCTCACCTTTGTTGAGTTATGTCCGTTTCCTTTTGACCAACTCGGAAAGGGGTTTCGCTTAAATAAGCGAGTACCCTGATAAATAAAACATAAAAAGAATATGCAGTACGAAGGGCCAGGATTTCCTATTACTTCTTATGCAATTATCTCTGCGTATACAAGAAAACCAGGAATATCAATTAGATGTATGAGATATGTGAAGGAGGATGCGCGGAGCTCTCCTCCAGGATGCGGATTTGCCACAAACTATCCAGCAGTATGGTCCTTCTGGATGAGCCTTTAAGAAAGAAATGGGCTTTAAAGGTTTTGGAATTAAGGAGTGAAGTTTTAGGTGTAGAAGAAGTTAGGCGACACTGCCCGATTAGTGAACGCTTGATTTGAGGAATCTGCAGGAAGTCTTATCAAGTGCGTCTATGATAATATAAGATCTTACTACACTACAGCCCCAATTCCTGATAGATTTGGTAGAATCTAGGAACCATGATCAGCAGTATCTTTTAAATCCAACTCTTCTGTTAGAAAATAATCATATGGCAAACCCTTTGAGAAGAGTGTATTTTATTTGCCCTAGTGGGGCGTTATGATTGGGTATAAGACGGAGCAAGCAACGTGCGGAATTCCGCAGTGGAACGGCTTATGAATGCCGCGAACCCCTCCAATTAAAGTACTGTGCCTCTCCAACAGCATAATGTTCAGGGGGACCATTCCCCGTAAAGCTCGTTATTCTAACCAAGTGTGTCCAACTGCAGCAGTAGGCCTCAAATCTTGCTTTCAAATACAGCCGCGACAGTGGGCTATATAGATGGTGGATTTTCCTCTCAGAAAGTTACTCTATGACAAGAGAAAAGCAACAAGCAACTTCGCAAACACAAATCTCCATAAATCAAACAGGTATCAACCATAATGTCCGAGGAAATTCAGCTTGTGGCTATCTTCCACCCTACTCCTGGAAAGGAGACCAGAGTTCGTCATGATTTTCCAGTTTATCTTTGAGCAGACTTTAGTTACTTCAACATTCCATCCTTTTCCTATTTCAATTTACTCTCAATCCTAAGATAAGAGTATACCTCATTCTGTCATGTATACAAGCTGACGAGATCTTTTCAATTCAGCTTAAAGAACTCCTACTTAGCCTTGGAAGCGTAGTCTATGAGAATGAAAAAGGTGTCGTAAGTCGTGGTTCTTTTCTTCTTCCGCTTTGGATAATCCACTTCTTATCCCTAGCCCACGTGATGGATCTGATGCACTATAAAACATGAAAGACTTCTAACTAGCCTAGACAAAATATCAAATGTTTGAACAAGTACAAGTTGACTCTAAAACCGAAACCAACGTCATCCTGTTCCAAGAAACTTGTAAGTTAAATTTCTTAGCCTACAATTTCTTTTCCCCGTCAAGCTACTTCCCATTACTGCCACAACATCCCATCCGAATTGTTCATCTGCCACGGCTGACGAAAGTGAACAGATGCGAATAAAGCCGCTGCTGATAATCACTTGAGCACCCCTTACTTCATAGCCATGAAGGAGACTTTGATCAAAGAAGAATTGCTTGCTAAGCCTTTCGAGGTCATTATACTCAACCCAATTGGTGGATTTGCTTCACGCGTGTAGTTTGTTACCCATGATACTTTCATTTTTGGGTTATTGGATTTTGTATTTCATCTTGATGCACCAAGGTGACTGCAGCTCAAGGATTAGTTGGAGTATGCCATGATATCCGGTCTGGTAACGCAGGTTTCAAGGTACCTCATGGATTGCATTGATTTAATACAATACCAAGCAATTTATACATAGGTAGTTTTCCGAGGAATTTCAAATTACGTGTCTCACACTAGCAAAAACACATATCCATAAGAGTTGCTCAATTTTCGTAATTTGTCATGTTCATATTCTGTAGTGCACAGTTCCAATACTAAATGCTTTATTACTCAACCAAATTGAGCGCTAACTTTTGCCCAATCTATCCACTTCCCGAGCAATGCAATGATGATGTGTGGACGCTGCGCGGAAACAGAAGAGAACCTAGATACATCTTTTCTAGAGAGTACTTATCGATTTTAGCTAGAGCCAACGCTTGGGTCAAGAGTGACACCAGCAGCAATCGTGGCCCAACCAATGAGACTAAGGACATGTTAGTACAAGAAAGAGTGTGTCAAGAAACTAGGGATACTAACCGCCAATGCTTCTCGATACGACGACTGAGCGCAATTTTTTCGCCTACGTTCGTGCAAGCAGGGCTTGTCAACACCAACTTCGCAGCATCTGCCTTAACAGCCACGACCTTTGCACCAGTAGCAGTAGATCCGATATTGACCATGAGAACCTCGTTCTTGGTAAGCTTAGCAACCTTTGCTTGCTTTCCATCAGCAGTCTTGACACCCAAAAGTCTCCTTAAGAGGTAGTAGTTGACTTCGATCTCAATGTAGATATCTGGCAGTCTGCCCTTAAGCCCAAGAACGAATCCAACAAGACGATCGGCACGGCAGAGCGTAGGGTCGATTCTTGTTCCAACACCGATAAGTCCACCGGGTACTGCGTACTTGAGCTCGTTGTTCTCGGAGTTCAGAGTGACGATTCTGCTGAAAATGGGTGTGCACTTGATAGCTCCCTTCTCATCACGAGTGACAATTCCTGGACGAATCTCAATCTCATCGCCAAGCTTTATAACACCGTGAAGGATGGAACCACCGGCAACACCTCCCTTCAAGTCCTCAATCTCGGCACCTGGCTTGTTAACATCGAAAGACCGAATGACGATCATTTGTGGATCCATAGAGAAATCTCGGGGAGGGACTGGGATGGTAGACACAATTGCCTCGTTGATAGCATCGATATTGAACTTTAGTTGAGCAGAAATTGGGATGATTGGAGCTCCTCCAGCAACAGTTCCTCTGATGAACTTTAGGATTGACTGGTAGTGTTGGTTGGCACCCTCTTCACGCATAAGATCCACCTTGTTCTGGAGAATGATGATTTTGTCGAGTTTCATGATTTCGATGGCCGCAAGATGCTCAGAGGTTTGGGGTTGTGGACAAACTTCGTTACCAGCGATCAAAAGCAGAGCAGCGTCCATGACGGCTGCACCAGACAACATAGTACTCATGAGAATGTCGTGTCCTGGGCAATCGACAAAGCTTCATATAGGTTAGTTCTATGTTATTTGTGTTCACCACGAGAAAACTTACGAGACGTGTCTTAGCAGACGATATGTGCCACCGCAACCCTCACGTTCACAGGCTGGGTCGACCTCCTTTTCACTCTTGTAACTCCTAAAGCAGCCTGGTCTGGGGCATTCCTGGTTGTCACACTGGTAGATCTTTGCATTTGCATAACCAAGCTTGATCGTGATGTTTCTCTCCAACTCGTTCTTAAATCGAACAGTTTGCACACCAGATATAGCCTTCACCACAGTCGATTTTCCGTGCGCTACGTGCCCAATTGTTCCAATATTAATCGTCGCCTGTCGCGCAATAATTTCGGGAGTCAGAGGATTCAAGGACTTCACATCTAAATCCTTAGGATCGGTTTGAGGAGGTAATACGGGTCGGACGACTGCTGGTAGAACCTCTTTGTGACTTGACTTTTTCAAGGCTGGTTTGATGGGCCTCTCGATTTCTTCAACATTCTCGTTATCCTCGAATTCTTGTCCCTCGTCTCCAGATTCTCTGCCAGAATCCGATTCTGAGTCCATATCATTCCCGTACTTATCGCCGTTCGCCGCCATGATGGGTGGTTAAGTTTTAAAATAAGTTGTGAGTATTGCTCGTGGTGGGGTAGATTTTTTCGATTTGTGGATTGCTGAAGGCCAAGCTCCTGGGATTGAATTAAATAGCTCTCCGAGACTCGCTGATATATTGCGGGATATCGCGGAACTACTCGATTACTGTTTGTGTGCGTGGAGGTTGGTGGTAGGCAAACAGTTCTCGATCTTTGATATTTACCATGAAATCCAAGTGGGATGTGAGTCAAGCCGCCAAGGCTGCCCAAAGAGCCGCATCGCGGCATCGGTGTTGACGTTCTGTCACTCACACTTAACAGTTTTATTTATTTCTGCACATCTTACACGCTCATTTACCTTCCCTGGATACCTCTCTTCTTAATTAACGAGCAATGGCACAAGCAGGATTAAGCTCGGCGCAAATGCTACCACGGTTTCTACTTCCCAGACTTAGTTGGCAGAGCTTGCAGGCTGGCCCAGCAAATCTACAGACGATTCGAGCTTTGAGCACTACATCTTCCTTAATATCATACAAGCCAGTAGAAAGCCCTTCAAAGCGGTACACGGTTCTATCGAAAGCAAATATTCTCCCTCGATCAAAGCCCAGCATTTCACAAAATCCTGCGCATCGTCGGGCATTTCATGCCACTGCGAGACAATGCCGAGACCACCATTTTGATACTCTAAAATTTGTGCAAAGATTGCAAGAAGAGGGGTTCACAGAGGCGCAGTCTGTGGCAATGATGAAAGTGCTCAGCGATGTGATTCAAGAAAGGTTGGACGGTTCCCACCCCACCTGTCGAATATCCTACTAACTAGCCCCCAGCATACAGAATCTTACCCGAACCATGGTCCTCCGCGAAGATCAGGCTAAGGCAACATATACGCAGAAAGTAGATTTCACCAAGCTGAGATCCGAATTGCTCTCTGCCGATTCAAGCGAGTCATCCACGACCCGCGCCACTCATGAGCGTCTGACCAACGATCTTGCAAAGTTAAATAGCAGGCTGAGGGACGAGGTGAATAGAACACAGGCCTCGGTACGGTTAGATCTCAACTTAGAGAAGGGACGGATTAGAGAGGAGGCAAACGTCCAAGAGCTGAAGATCAAGGAAACGGAAACCAAGATCGAGCAGGAAGTGGCCGGACTGAGAGAGAAGCTAGAGGCTGTCAAGTTCCAGACGCTACAGTGGCTGATGGGTGTCTGCACCGGTAAGAATGCTCCCCAAGGCGCCATCTTAAGCATTTACTAACATCCAAATAGGTACCGCTGCGCTGATTCTCGGTGCCTGGCGTCTACTCATGTAATGGTATAATATAAACCAGCACGAAGACAACATAGACATGATAATACCAAATACAGCCAGCAAGCCTGTACGTTTCACACGGATGAGCTTGTCCGCATGTTCCATCTTGCAGTATACATATCTTCTCTCCTCACTCATCTCGCCATCCCATTTTATCTCCCTTCCGCCAAGCAAAATTTCCCTCCTTCGCAACTTTCAGATGGCATATCCCATCTCTAGATGATCCAACCCTAGTAACACACACATCCCCTCAGTAGTAGTCTTGCCTAGCAACTTTCAATTTCAATTTCAATTTCAAACTTCCATTTCCCATTTAATAAACAAAGATGGGACGCAGACCGCGATCGAATATTTTTCTTTTTTTGGCCATAGGCCATAGCTAGGAAGTCTTTATCAACAAAGAAACACGATAATATTGCTACTGCTATTGCTACTGCTCTTGCTATTGCTACTTTTACCGAGCAACAAATCTTGATATCGTTCTAGAAGACCTTATGGAATATCAGAGACAGTGTGGGCGGGATGTGATATGCGCCGCTGGCCAGCCC
>Ga0247807_10002077_pt1 | contig 11254 bp, 7 predicted proteins | sample UWRJL074202C1_FD_179931 | JGI IMG/M metagenome (GOLD analysis project Ga0247807, IMG submission 179931) | Plant litter microbial communities from Arlington Agricultural Research Station in Wisconsin, United States - UWRJ-L074-202C-1 | ecosystem: Environmental > Terrestrial > Plant litter >...
CCGGACCTTCGGTCGCAAAAATTACAGGGTTAAATAATTGAAAGATAAAATAACCACTGATCCAGCTTAAGGCAATCTTCCATTGGAAAGGAAAAATTTCCACTCTGTAATTGACTGTATAAATATCTATTTTCTTCCAGATAAAGATCAGCAGCTTCTTTTTATCACCGATTAAAATCCATGCAGGAACAATTACAAATGAAATTATAGAGGCCAGAGGACTTGCAAACAGTTTGAATCCTGAAGCAAAAAAAATCAGGACAAATGAGAGCTGAACAAGCTGTTGTATAAACCGGACTTTAGCAACCTCTTTAATTTTCCCTAATCCCTCCAAAAAGGCAAGAACAGGAGAACTCATCAAAGTCAATGACGTTGTAATGGAGAGTATCAGCCATGGGGCTTCCCAGTTCACTACATTTTCATGGTTGCCAAATTTATTAAAAAAACAATATCCGGCTATCAGCAGTCCAAAGATCAGTAAAACTGCAATTACCCCAAACCATCTTAAAGTAAAGCGCAGCAGGGATGATAAACGTGAACTGGATTCAACAGAGCCTGAAAAACTAACTCCATTAATCCAGGTCAGGTTAGCTGTCTCATGTGCTACAAACTGGATTATAATATTAGAAAGTCCTAATTCAAAAAAAATCTGAATAGCCAGAATACTTCCGAAAGTATAATAATACCCTTGTTCTACTTTAGAAAGAAATTTTGCTACAAATAACAAGGTTACAATACCACCGAATGCTTGAATTATTCTTGCCAGTACAGTGTAAGCTATGGCCCCGTCTATGCCTATTTTCTTTGAAAAACTCTTTATTAAATTAATCACATTATGCGTTTAAATATTCACGAATAACCTTCGCAATATAATCATAGTGCGTTTCATTCAATCCTGGCCATACTCCTAACCAGAAAGATCGATTCATAATAATATCTGTATTCGTTAAATCTCCTACAACTCTATGCTCAATATTTGCATAAGCAGGCTGGCGTAATAAATTTCCTCCAAATAACAATCTGGTACCTATTTTTTTCTCTTCCAGATGCTGTACCAGCATGTGTCTGTCTGTAGAATCTCCTTCTCTTAAAGTCAATAAAAATCCAAACCAGGATGGTTCTGAATCTGGTGTTGCTTCTGGTAAAATGAAAACTTCTTCAAATTCTTTCATGCGTTCATATAAAGCAGCATAATTTTCTTTTCTTCGCTGAACAAACTGATCAATTTTCTTAATCTGAGATACACCAAAAGCTGCTTGCATATCCGTTACTTTCAAATTAAATCCAATATGAGAGTAGGTATATTTATGGTCATAACCATAAGGTAAAGATCCAATCTGCTGTCCAAAACGACATCCGCAGGTATTGTCTTTTCCTGGTTCACAATAACAGTCCCTGCCCCAGTCTCTGAAACTTTCTGCTATTTTAGCTAACTCTGGATTATTAATGACCACTGCGCCACCTTCTCCCATCGTAATATGATGTGCCGGATAGAAAGAGAAAGTTGAAATATCTCCGAAAGTACCTGTTTTTTGCCCTTTATAAGTTGCACCTAATGAATCACAATCATCTTCAACTACCCAAAGGTTATATTTTTTTGCCACACGCATTACCTCATCCAGATCAAATGGATTTCCTAATGAATGTGCTATCATTATTGCTTTTGTTTTTGGGCTCACAGCTGCTTCAATCATTTCTGATTTCACATTATGAGTTGCTACATCAACATCAATAAATACAGGTACAGCACCAAATTGAATCAATGGGTTGATTGTAGTAGGAAAACCTGCAGCAACTGTAATGACTTCATCGCCTGGTTTAATCGCTCTTTCACCTAATTTAGGTGAAGTCAGTGCATAAAATGCAACCAGATTGGCTGAAGAGCCGGAATTAACTAACAAAGCCTTATTTGCACCAAAATACTGAGCAAAATCATGTTCAAATTTATTAGCAAAACGACCAGCAGTTAACCATCCATCCAGAGCCGCATCAACTCCCAGCAGAATATCTTCCTCATCTAATACTTTACCAGTAACCGGGATATAATTTTCTCCGGGAACAATGGTTTGCGTTGTTTTTTTTCTGGCAATCTCCCTTAAACTATTTTCAAGAGCAGTGTCTTTGATATTTTGTAACATTGAGTGTGTTTTGTTATAATATTATGAATAAAACTAAGTTCCTTCCATTTCAATAGGCTTTGCAAAAGGCTCCATCTCTGTGATTGGTCTTCCAAAAGCTATTTTAGGGTATGTATTTGTATGTGGATCGATCATAACCTGTAATAATTGTGGTCTGTCTTTATTTTCATCTGTCCACAACCAGGTTACTGCATCTTCAATTTCATCTGCTCCTTCTATGGTCTTTGCATCTATACCATAAGCAATTGCAACCTTTGAAAAATCAGGCGCATCATAACCCCAAAAGGTAGATTGATATCTGGAGTCAAAATAACTATCCTGAAATTGTCTGATCATTCCCAAAGTCCTGTTATTTAAAACAATAATTTTCACAGGAAGTTTGTTTCTTACTATAGTTTGGAGTTCCTGAATGTTGATTTGCATACAGCCATCACCAATCAGAACCACAACAGGCTCTTTATTTAAAGCAATACTCGCACCAATTCCAGCCGGTAAAGAGAAACCCATTGCGCCCATCCCACCAGAAGTAAGAAAATGCTGGTCTTTATTAATTTCTAAAGATTGAGCAGCCCACATCTGATGGCTTCCCACATCAGCCAGATAAGCCTTTGAATCTTTGCTGGCTTTAGAAAGACTATGCATAAATACATTTGGATTTATGCCTGATGGAGTCAGTTCCTTAATATCCGGCCATTTTGCTTTTAACTCCTCAATCTCACCAAGCCATTCTGCTGGCAAAGTAAAGTCAGTTTTTATAGCGCTTGTACTAAATTCATTAAAGAAATCATTTAGATCTGAAATTATACCAATACAATTTTCAACTCTGTTATTAATTTCTCCTTTTTCACAATCGATGTGATAAATCTTCCGGTTTGCTATAAATTTAGTATCTGCCCCGGTTTGTCTTATATCTAAACGACTACCTAAAACTATTAAAAGATCACATTCTCCGAATGATATATTTGCCCACCTGTTACCATAGCTCCCAATAAATCCAACTCTCAAAGGATCTTCAAATGAGATGGTATCTAAACCTAATAGAGTTGTAATGACAGGAATCTGTGTTTTTTCAATAAATTTATCAAGCTTAGATTGAGAACCAGAAGCCTTTATACCACGACCTGATAAAATCAATGGTTTTTTTGCCTTTTTGATATCTGCTATTAAGGATACCAAAATATCAGAATCAATTATTGATGAAGATCTCTTCTCATTAATATCATGCTGAGGAGTAATCTGTGCCCGTTGCACATCCATAGGAATATCAATAAGCACGGGACCTGGTCTTCCTTCGAGGGCAATCCTGAAAGCATCTTCAAAAACCTGTGGTAACTGTTCAGGATCACTTATTTGAAAACAAGCTTTAGTAACCGGTCTGGCCATTGTGACAATATCTGTCTCCTGAAATCCAAGTTGTCTGATATCTCTTTCACCTTTGAGTTCATGACGATTAACCTGACCTGTGATAAAAATGGCAGGAGTTGAATCAAAATAACAACTACCAATACCTGTTAACAGATTAGTTGCACCAGGCCCGCTTGTTGCAAGTGCAATACCAGGTAATCCTGTTACTCTTCCATAGGCCTCTGCCGCAAAAGCAGCAGCCTGTTCGTGGTGCATACTTACAATATGGATAGCTGTAGTCTGATTGAGTGAATCCAGAATATGAGTTATCATACCTCCAGATAATTCAAAAACACTCTTAATCCCTTTTTTCTCTAAAAATTCAGCAATAAAATCTGATACTTTCATAGGGTTTTTAATTATTTGTGTAATATTCTAAGGTATTCCGCAAAGCTACACTAAAATCAGTGAACTCTACTTCGCCTATTTGTGAAAAGATCTTACGTACGTCACCCTCTATATGCATGGATTGATTATCTCTGTAATTCAAGACTCCGAAATTCAAGCTAAAAGATGGTTTAATTATATCTCTGATATTTTCAACCAAAGACCGTATTGTCCTGGTTTGATTCCCAGACACATTGTATATTCCTGAGATAACGTCAGCCATTATAACTCTATTGATTATATCAGCAAAGTCCTTAACATATAAATAAGCATATTTTTGTTCTCCGGGGGTAAAGTCCATCTGACTGCCAGCCTGCATTGATTTAACCAATGATGGAATCAGCCAGTTTTCATTTTCCCTTTCTCCGAATATCGAGAATACTCTTAGACAAATCCAGTTGATGTCATTCGTATTGCAAAAAGTCTTTAAAATTTCAAGACATGCTAATTTAATACTGGCATAAGCATTTAATGCAAGGGATTCCTGATTTTCAGAGACTTTACCGTTAACATTCCCATATTCCGCCTGTGATCCAAGGAAAATAAACTTCTTGATTCCGGCTTCCCGGCCTATATTTAACAGTTCAACTAAAAATTGAATATTCTTAATTTGCTCTTCCCAGTTATTTCTGTCATTTGCCTCAACGCCTATCCATGCCGCATGAATAATGGTATCAAAAGATAATGCAGCTAATTCTTTTTTATAAAGTCCTTCACCATCAATATCAACCCAGTTGATTTTGCTCTCAAATTCTTCACATCGCCATGCATCTGAACCTTTACGCTTTAATCCAATAACTTCAACACCGTTCAGAATAAGATTCTCTGCAATATGTGATCCTAAAAAACCAGTTATTCCGGTTATTAAAACTTTACGCATTTAGATATTTTATGATCTGGGATTCGGTAAACTTATCGATATTGTCCTTGTTATTACAGAATTCACGATACCAGTCCATAGTCATTTCTACTGCCGTTTTAGCATCCATTTTTGGATGCCAGCCAAGCTGAGCGATTGCTTTGTTAATATCAAGTTTCAGTAAACCTGCTTCATGAAGCTGACCTTCATTTTTCTCAACCTCAAAAGTACCGCTTCCCCAGCAATGAATTGCTAAGTTTAGCATCTCTTCAACAGGAAGTGCATCAGATGAAAGCGGACCGAAATTATAAGCCTGACTAAATTTTACAGCTTCTGAATTCAGCTTAATTCCTAAGCTGAGATAAGCAACCACAGGCTCCAGAACATGCTGCCATGGCCTGACAGATTTTGGATTTCTAATCACTATAGGCTTTTCAGCTTTTAATGCTTTAACTATATCAGGTATTAAACGATCTTTTGACCAGTCGCCGCCACCAATTACATTTCCGGCACGGCCTACAGCTATTGATTTGCCATGAGTAGCATAACTATTTATATTGAAAAAAGAATTCCTGTAAGAATCGATAATCAGTTCCGTACATGCCTTACTTGCACTATAAGGATCATATCCTCCCAAACGGTCATCTTCTCTATAAGGATAAACCCATTCATTATTATGATAAACTTTATCTGTGGTTATTAAAACAACAGTACATTTTTTATCAAGTAATCTGACTCCGTCAAGTACATTTGCTGTCCCTATTGCATTAATTTCAAATGTTTCAGATGGAATCTCATAAGAAAGACGAACTAAGGGCTGAGCAGCAAGATGAAAAACAAAATCAGGCTGAAATTCAATGATTTCTTTTTTCAGTAGTTCTCTATCTCTCAGATCTCCAATGATAGACTGACAAAGCTGATCACCTTCTATCAGGTTAAAAAGATCATCATCAGTTATAGGATCAAGTGCATAGCCTTTTACGTCTGCACCAAGCATATTTAAAAGCTTGAGCATCCAGCTGCCTTTAAATCCTGTGTGACCTGTTAAAAAAACCTTTTTATTAGCATATGTGTCCTTTAATTGATCAAATAAACCTACCAGGTCTTCCATTCTGCTTGATTTTGGTCCCACATTTCATTCAAATCATGTTTATCTTTTAGTGTATCCATTGGTCTCCAGAAACCGTGATGCTTATAGGCTTTCATTTCTCCTGAAGTCGCAATATTCTCCATTGGACTTTTCTCCCAAATTGTAGAATCACCATCTTTTATAAAATCAAACACACCAGGTTCACATACCATGTAACCACCATTAATCCAGGCACCGTCCCCTTTTGGTTTTTCCAGAAAAGAATGAACAGAAGAATCATTTCCAATATCTAATGCTCCAAAACGACCAGATGGCTGTACAGATGTAACCGTACAGAGTTTACCATGTGATTTGTGGAATTTTTCAAGTGCAGCTACATCTATATTAGCAACACCGTCACCATAGGTTAGCATAAAGGTTTCATTATTTACATAAGGCTGAATACGCTTGATCCTTCCTCCGGTCATTGAATCCGTTCCAGTCTCCACTAAAGTTATTTTCCATGGCTCAGCCTGAGAATCATGAACTTTAATTGAATTATCACCTAAATCGATAGTAACATCAGATTTATGCAGGAAATAATTTGCAAAATATTCTTTCACAACGTATCCTTTATAGCCCAGACAAACTACAAAATCGTTAAATCCATAAGATGAATATATTTTCATTATGTGCCATAAAATTGGCATCCCACCTATTTCAACCATTGGTTTAGGCTTAATAACCGTTTCTTCTGACAATCGGGTGCCTAAGCCCCCCGCAAGGATCACAACTTTCATATTACTTTTTTTTTATTAAACTTCTAAACCAATATCACTTGTTAAAGGATGACTGCAACATAGCAAAAACTCGTCCGCTAATAGATCTTCTCTGATTTTATTCAACCCGATCATTCTTAGTTTACCAGATTTCAGCTTTGCAACACATGTATTGCAATTACCAGTCTGGCAGGAGTAAGGTAATTCTATACCTGCATCCAATGCACTCTCCAAAACAGTTTTACCCTTAACGACCTCCAGATCATAAGATTTTCCGGAAAAGTTCAAATGAACTACTTGCGTCTGGATATCCACAAAATCTTTGGGATCCTTTATTATTTCAAAATCCTCTGACAGGATATTATTTTCTGAAACATTTAAACTGAACAATACATTCTTTATGGATTCCTTCAAACTTAAAGGTCCACAGATATAATGTAATGACTGCTCTGTTTTTACACCTTGTATAATACTTAATATCCGGTCCTTAGTAATGCGACCCTCCAGTAAGAAAGGATATTCCTGTACAGCATAAAATTGTGTATGGAAATGCCATACTTTAAATCTATCTGCATAACTGGCTGCCAGCTCATTAATTAAACTTAAAAATATTGTACTCTCATGATTACGATTTCCGTAAACCAGACTAACCTTAACATCAGGATATTCCGCTAAAATTTGTTTGGTTAGAGAAATTAAGGGTGTAATACCACTTCCAACTCCCCACAAGAAGACCTGATCCTGAGACGAATCTTTGTTCTCATAAGTAAAATCACCCATAGGGGACAATACTTCAATGCTATCTCCAACACCAACTACATCATGGATATGATTGGATACAATACCATTCTGAACACGTTTTACCGTAATATCCAAGGTAGGATCAATATGAGGTGCTGATGAAAAAGAATAAGGCCTGATGTATCTCCGTCCGTTGATACGAAATATCAAACTAAGATACTGCCCCGCCTTATACTTTACTTTTCTAAGCGCAGGCTGCTTAAAACAAAGGGTTATTGTATCTTCAGTTTCCCTTCTGATACTCGAAACTTTTAAAGTATACGTAACCATATTAAACCACTAAGTTTTTAAATATCTTCTTTAGAATCAGGAACATGACTGTTAAGAATCCTAAAATAATCCCTCCAAGAATAATTCCTTTTGCTTTACCAAAACGTTCCATATAAAGAGGGAATATTGGTTGATCTATAACCTGAATTAACGGCGTCTCTTTCAATAATCCCATTTTAGACATCTCAAGATTTTTGACCAGCTCACTCAAAACTATTTTGTTTGTTTCGGCATTAAACTGAGAACGTTGAATAGGTGCAATACGCTGAACCTGGCGGGTAGGGTTCAGATTTGGCGTTTCATCAGCTACAATAGCAGCGGTATAAATTGCTCCGTTCAGAACTGAACGGACAGAATCAGTTTTCTGCTGTAAGATCGCTATATTATCAAGTGATTTTTTAGTCTTGGTCTGAATATAGAAATCATTTACATTTTTAACAATCTGATCATTGAATACTTTTGCAAATGATTCATCTCCTGCAGAAACATCCACTCTGATAATTCCTAATTTTTTATCCGGTTTAAGGACTTTTAAGTAACCTGTATTGATATTCGTTACAATTGCGCCTAAAACACTATCCTGTAACCGTGTATAGCCAGATTTCTGATGTTTGGAGTCGAGCGTAAAATTAATATTTTTCAACTCCGGCTTTTCAGACCATGATTTACGCAAGTCATTCGATTCAATATATCTGTCAACTAACAATTGCTTTTTATTGTCAAATTGTACCTGAGTCAATAAGGTCTTCTCAATCATTGTTCTGGATTTGTACAACTCCAGGATGTTATCACCCTGAAAAATTCCACCTCCACCACCGCCAAGATCAATCCCCGCCATTGATGCAAGAGCTCCATACTGCCCAAGTCCACCACCACCTTTATCTCCATCTTCTAAAACAAAGGTAGTAGTGGCAGTATATACTGGTTTTTTAGATTTTGCATAGAAAAAACCTAAAACTCCACCTAGAAGTCCCAGAGAAACTATAATTAGCCATTTTGACAATAAATAGCGATAATATTCAAGAACTATTGAGATGATATCTTTTAATGATATCTCCCCATCCTCATCTTTATTTTCGATTACCTTTTCTTCCATATTGCGCTTTTTCAAGCTCTTTACTCGATTAATTAACAAATCTCCCTTAGTCTGATTTCAGGAAGAAATTAACATTTATTTACGAAATACAGTAATTAATATTGCTGCCAGCGATGCAAGTGCAGTTGAAATACCAACTAAGCCCTGTATCCCGATTTTCTCTCTCGGAGCTTGTTTAGGGACAAAGATCTCAGCTCCCGGTTTAACACGAGGGTAATTATTAAAAAACAAAAACTTACTTCCTGCATCTACAGATCCATTTGCATATTGTATATAAGCGCTTTTCCTATTTGCATTATAAGTAAAACCACCTGCTCCGTTAATATATTGCTTCATACTTTTATTAGCACTATAAACAATATTTGTAGGTCTGAGAACTTCTCCCGTAACTTTTACAGTCTGCAGTTGTTTTGGCACTCTGATCACATCTCCGTCTTCAACCAGTAAATCATATTTTGATGCTGGAGATTTTAATATTTTCACCAAATCAATTCCTACCAGATCACTTCCCAATATTTTAACTTCCTGTATTAGCTGAGCAGTATCTTGTACACCTGCTCCTTGCAATCTTTTTAAATTAGCCATTTTTTGGAATTCTTCGTCCTTTTTATCAATAGCATTTTTATTTGAAGTACTTACGGATCTGCCGGCTATAGGTCTTCCATTTTTATCCCTTGTCTCTTCTTCGATCTTTTCCGGGCCAGGTCTTTTCAGGGATGCGCCCTCAGCAAATGAAAGTACCGTCAAACCACCTGCTCTCTTGATGATATCAGAAATACGCTCATCTTTTCTGGTAATCGTATAAATACCCGGATAAAGCACTTCACCTTCAACTTTAATTTGTTGCTGAACCTGATATCCTTCAGAACTTCTTACTGATACAATATCAAAAGGCTGCAATATAAAGGTGGTATCCTGCAATTTTAAATCTCTTGAAATATTAACATTTAATATTTCAGCAGTCTTTGCAGATAAAGAATTGGCATCACTGTTTTTTATTCTTCTCGCAATTTCAATACGATTAGGAGTCGCTCCTTCTCTGAAACCACCGGCCATTTGGATTAATGCTTCCAGGGTCATTCCATCAGCATAATCAAAAACACCAGGTGCTCTTACCTCACCTTTAATATCTACTTTATATTCTTCTCTTAAATCAAAAATAGAAGAAATAGTAACCTTATCTTCCCTCCTTAATGGAATATCCGCTTCAGTACCTTTTAAGACTTTGTCCACATCAAAAGATATCAGCCCAAGACTATTGTCCGGATTTAATCTGGAAATATAACCTCTGTTTAAAAAAGCATCCTCTTTTAACCCATCTGCTTTTTGAATCAATTGTCTTAAAGTCAATCCGCTTTCCAGCTCAAACTGTCCGGGACGGAATACTGCACCAACAATTTCCACTCTGTTAGCGAAGCGATCTAAAATCGTTTCCACCAAATATTTATCGCCATTCAGGGGACTGTATTTACTAAAATCATCTGCATTTACATCAGTAATTCTTCTCTCTTTATTCGTATTCTGTAAGACTTTAATTTTAGCTGTATATGCTTTGTTTGAAAATCCTCCTGCGAAATTAACAACATCCTCTAATGACTCATTACTTAAAACTTCATATAGAGCAGGTCTTTTTACTTCTCCAGACATTTCCACTCTTGTCTGATATACAGGAATATTAATTACATCCTGATCCTGCAAACGGATATTTCCAGTTTGTATTCCTTTTAAAAGAAAGCTATAAACATCAATAGTTGATATGATTTTATTATTTCTGATAACCTGTATTTTTCTAAATGAACCGTTTTCATTAGGGCCACCAGATGCACTAAGCGCATTAAAAACGGTAGATAAAGAAGACAAAGTATAAGAACCCGGTTTAACTACTTCTCCTAAGAGCGTGATTTTGATACTTCTTATATTACCCAGATTGACAGCTACATTAGTTCTGCCACTTCGCATACTGGGATAAGTTCCGGACATCGCAGTACGGATTTTAGCGGTAGCTTGTTCAATAGACAGCCCTCCAACAGAGATTAATCCGACATATTGAAGGCGGATAGTTCCCTCAGGACTAACCTGAAGCTTATAACTAGCCTCATTATCTCCACTCAGATCGATTAATAATTGATCATCAGGACCAATGATATAACTTTTAGGCGTTGCCATCCTCATGTTTGGCTCAAATTTTATATCATTGTTCTTAAACAATTCAGATCCAAAAATCTTAGGAATCAGGTTTCCAAAAGCATCTTTCATACCACCATTACCAGATGAACCAGGGCTTTTATCACTAGTTGAAGCTGTACTGTCATATGTTCTGTCTGAAAAATCTTCGGTCGGCTCCTGATTCGTTATTTTATTATCAGCACTATTACCCTTCCTTATTTTCGCTACGCGAACTCTTAATTTAGCAACCTCACCAGGCTTCATTCCCTGCGCAGCAGCCATCTG
>Ga0247807_10002078_pt1 | contig 11250 bp, 9 predicted proteins | sample UWRJL074202C1_FD_179931 | JGI IMG/M metagenome (GOLD analysis project Ga0247807, IMG submission 179931) | Plant litter microbial communities from Arlington Agricultural Research Station in Wisconsin, United States - UWRJ-L074-202C-1 | ecosystem: Environmental > Terrestrial > Plant litter >...
TTTCAATTACATTTCCATTTTGAAAAACACGGGTACGGCCGCCACCGCCACCCTCTCTGGTCCAGATTTCTTCTTCAAACTCTCCTTTACCATCTGCCAGAGCCAGCGTCTGACTAATTTGGTCCTGGATCTTTTTATACGCTTCTACAACTTTATCTTTTAACATCATCGTTCCGTGAATATATTGACCAAAGTTAGATTTTTATATATTATATACTACAAACGTACTATATAATACAATTGTATTACGTAAAAAAGGCTTTGCCGATCAACCAGCAAAGCCCCCAAAAAAAATTAACTACCTATGATTATCTTTATTTTTTAGGCATTAAAACACCATCAATTACGTGAGTTACACCATTGCTTGATACAGCATCAGTGATTGTGATCTTAGCATCATTGATATACCATTGACCATCTTTTTTAGTAAACTTAACTTTTTGTCCCTGAACAGTAGCCAGTTCCAGACCATCTTTCAGGTCAGCACCTTTATAATTGCCAGCAATCACATGATAAGTTAAAATGCCAGCCAGATCTTTTTTCATTTCCGGTTTAAGCAATTTTTCTACTGTTCCGGCAGGTAATTTGTCAAATGCTTCATTTGTAGGTGCGAAAACAGTAAAAGGTCCTTTTCCACTTAAAGTTTCAGCTAAACCTGCGGCCTTAACAGCGGCTACAAGTGTAGTATGATCTTTAGATTCTACAGCATTTTCAACAATATTTTTTGCAGGTACCATTAATGCTCCACCAACCATTACACCTTCCTGAGTATGCATAGCTGAAGTATCAGCCATACTAGACATTTTGCCGCTTGTATCTGATAGGGTAGTTGAAGTATCAGTAGCAGATCCATTTTTTGATGAATTGCACGCTGATGCTAAAGAAAGAAATGCAAGAGCCATTGCAACTGTGAAAATTTGCTTTTTCATAAATTTATTATTTTATTTTTCTGTTTTGTAAATAGATAAACGGAGTTTAGGAGCGATTGGATTTTTTAATATGAAGATTCCAATAATCTTTCTGATATTTAAGCGACATGATCGTATCAGAAAAAACACTAAAATGGGGCTTGTGTTTTTACCCCCCGCTTTTATTTCAGCGTATTTGGGTCAAAAAGTTCCATAAAGGATTCAGGGGGGCCGATGTTAAAATCTATAAAAGTCTCTTCAATAAAAATTATAATGGTTCAATTTTCGGTGGGACAATATATGCCGCCACGGATCCTTTTTATGCATTGCTATTCGATCAGCTTTTACAGCGAGAAGGATTTAAAGTTAGAGTATGGCTAAAAAGTGCGAGCATTCAGTATCTGAAACCGGGACGCTCTGCCCTGTTCTTTACTATCCTGATTACTGATGAAATGTTAAATGAAGCTGTAGAAGCGTTAAATACAACAGGTAAGTTTATTAAAGCTTATCCAATGGAAATTAAGAACCGTGATGGTGAGATTTGTGCTACAGTAATGAACGAAGTTTATATCAGAAACCTGCACAGTGGTGAAAATGGCCCTGTAGCCTATTAAATTTGCTTGTATTTTATTATTAATCAGCATGTCTGCTAAAACCTCTAAAAATGAATATCAGGAAACTTATTTTACAAGGAGAAGGAACAACACTGGATTTTAAAAAGACGATTACTAATTATGAAAAAATTGCAAAAAGCCTTGTCGCATTTGCCAATAACAAAGGAGGACAGTTACTTATAGGCGTGGCCGATGATGGCAGCATTAAAGGTGTTAAATCGGAAGAAGAAGAACGATATATGATTACCAGGTCTGCACATCAATTCTGTAAACCCGCAATTGAACCGGAATTTGAAGAAGTATATATAGATAACAAAGTCGTTTTGGTAGCTAAAATTCCTCAAAGTAATACTAAACCACATTATGCACTGGACGAGAATAAAAAATGGTGGGTATACTTTCGTGTTAACGATAAGAGTATTCTGGCCAGTAAAATTATCGTTGATGTTTTAAAAAAGGAAAATACAAATAGCGGGCAGCTGATCAGTTATACAGATCAGGAGCAAAAACTCTTAAAATATTTAGATCAGGAAGGCCGGATTACGTTAAAACAATTTAGTAAACTTACTAAAAGTTCGAATCAGAAAGCGCAGAAAATACTGGTTAGTTTTATCCTTGCAGATCTGATTCAGCCTCATACTTCCGAAAAAGAAGAATATTTTACCATGACAACACCTAAATAGGCGTACCTTTGCAAGTTCAATCCAATTTGTTATGTTCAGTTCCTTTTACGCAAAATACAAGCCCTATTATTCAGATAATCTTAGGCTGGCGATGCCTATTGTGGTCTCTCAGCTAGGTCATACCATTGTACATCTTGCAGATAGCGTAATTGTTGGTCATTTTGCAGGTACTATTCAATTAGCAGCAGTTTCTTTGGTAAATAGTCTTTTCATGCTGATCCTGGTTTTAGGAATGGGCATTTCTTACGGACTGACACCCCTTATTGCACAAGAAAACGGACGCAAAAATTATAAAGAATGTGGTCGTTTATTATCAAACAGTCTGCTCATTAATATCGTTATGGGTATATTTTTATATATACTCGTACATTTCGGAACTTTACTTGCTATAGATCATATGGGACAATCTCCTGAGGTTGTCGCTTATGCAAAGCCATATCTGGGCTATCTTAGTTTCTCCATTATCCCATTAATGGTTTTTCAGACTTTCAAGCAATTTGCCGAAGGATTAGGTTTCACCAAACAAGCCATGTTTATTTCTATCTGGGGAAATGTCCTCAACGTTATCCTTGGTGTAGTTTTAGTTAAAGGTATGTTTGGAATTGAACCAATGGGTGTTAAAGGCGTTGGTATCAGTACTTTGGTTGACAGGATATTGATGGCTACAGTGATGTGTATTTATGTGTTCAATTCTAAGAACTTTAAAATCTATCTGCAAAATTTCAGGTTTAACCTGATTGATCGGGTCAGAAGTCTTAAGATCTTAAAAATTGGTGCTCCCGTTGCCTTGCAGTATTCATTTGAAATTAGTGCATTCAGTGGTGCGGCGATCCTGATCGGTACTATCGGAGCTGTAGAACAGGCAGCCCACCAGGTAGCGATTAATCTGGCTTCAGTAACTTATATGCTGGCCAGTGGAATTGCATCTGCTGCAACTATTAAAACAGGTAATAATATGGGGAAAAAGAACTTTCTGGATTTGAGAAGATCAGCCATAGCAAGTTATCATGCTGTTGCAGTTTTTATGAGTATCACTGCAGTTGCTTTTGTTTGCGCTAACCATATTTTACCTTATATCTATACGGAGGATACAGCTGTAATTCATATCGCAGCTCAACTGTTGATTATTGCTGGTTTCTTCCAGTTATTTGATGGTACACAAGTTGTTGGATTAGGTGTTTTACGAGGTTTAGGTGACGTGAATATCCCTACAGTGATCACTTTTATAGCTTACTGGATCATTGGTATTCCATTAGGCTATCTGCTGGGTATCAAACTGGAAATGGGCGTAAATGGGATCTGGTATGGTTTGACATTTGGTCTGCTGACTGCTTCTGTATTGCTGTTTTTAAGGTTCCAAAAGAGAACAAGAATGCTGGTTCCAGTTATTGAGGCTTAGATTTTTAGAAATTAAACATATGACAAATCAGAAAGCATCCATTTATAGTGCGCTGATAGCAAACCTGCTGATTGCAATTACAAAATTCGTCGCAGGTGCATTCAGTAACAGCGCATCTATGATTTCAGAAGGTATACACTCCCTTGTAGATACAGTAAATCAGCTTTTATTGCTTTTTGGATTAAAAAGGAGTAAAAAACCTGCGGATGCTTTGCGTCCTTTCGGATATGGTAAAGAGCTCTATTTCTATTCATTTATTGTATCTATCCTTATTTTTGGTTTAGGTGGCGGAATTTCTATTTACCAGGGAATTATCCATATCGCAAACCCAGAACCAATTGGTGATCCCACATGGAATTATGTAGTACTGGCGCTATGTGTTGTTTTTGAAGGTACTTCGTTAGTGATTGCGGCCAAAGCTTTTAATAAAGTAAGAGGTCAGGAAACCTGGTGGAATGCGATTGTGAAAAGTAAAGATCCCTCTAGTTTTTTAGTGCTTTTTGAAGATGGTGCAGCAGTTTTAGGGCTATTTATTGTAATGATTTGTATGTTCTTTAATCACTGGCTTAACTTGCCGGAATTAGATGGCATAGCATCTTTATTAGTTGGTTTGCTATTAGTTGGCGTTTCATTGATACTGGCCAGAGAAAGCAGAAGCTTATTAATGGGTGAAGGTATCTCCCCTGCTTCCAGACAAAAGATTGTCACTATAACCGAGCAGGTTCCAGGAATTGAAAAGGTGTTGACTGTAGTTTCTACCTATCAGTCACCGGATGAAGTTTTACTGATGCTAATTGTTACTTTTAAGGAAGATCTGGATACGCACGAAATCAATGAAGCAATTGACAGTATCCAGGCAGACATCAGGAAAGAATTTAAGCTGATCAAGTTTATTATCGTGCAGCCAGAACAATATACAAATCAGTTTAAGTTTTAGTCTCATTTTCATTTTGGACAATGTAAGCTAATTACAGCATCAGATTGGCTTGTCTTCTGTTAATCTCAGTATAAGACATCTGCTAATCTCAACTAGGTTTTGCAGGGGTACTGTAGGGGTTGTGGTATACATTGAAGTAGGGTTGAACTAGCCTTGAACTACCCTTGAAGTACCTCAGGCTACTTCAATCCTACTTCAACCCTACTTCAATACTAGTTTAATGTATGCCACAACCCCTACAGTACTATACTAAAACCAGGCTAATAATCACTGCATTTATACGCTGGATCCACTTCAGATATTGTATTGATATGGTGATAATACTGATCAAAATTTTAAGAATTAATAAAAAAAGAGAACAACCCTTTCTTCCACTCCTTTTTCCTTTTCAGAGCTTCTTCATTATTAGGGTATGCTTCCAGAATATTTTTTATATTTTCAATAGCTTCATTTTTAGACCCGGTTATATGTAAAGCATCTGCATACTGCAATTTGACTTTTAACAGCTCCTCATCCCAGCTCCAGTTATTTCTGATATAGCACAATATTGCCTGATAAGCGGCTTCATTACAGTTATCCCATTTTTTAAGAATGAAATAGCAATCTGACAAATGAAGATAAGCTCTGCTTAATTCATATTCATTATCCGGATAAACTATTTTAAGAGGTTCAATTAAAGATTTCATGTCTTCTGTTGCTTTCTCGTAATTACCCAGATTCATATATGACAAACCGCGCATATAATGGATTTTGCATTGTGAGGCTGCTTGTATTGCTTCTTTTTTTACGGCCTGATAATTATCTGCACAGGCAATACATTGACTATAATCCTTAATTATATAATATTCCTGCATCAGCATAAACCAGGCTGAATTATCATCGGGATTTTTAACCAGTTCATTTTGCCAGGCTATAATTGCATCTTCCGGACTTCCTTTACTTAATAAATCGTGGCGGACATTCTGGATAATAATATACTGTTCGCTTAATTCAAATAACTGATCTTCTGTTAATTCGCCTTTATTAATTTCCAGAAAAGAATCATATTCGTTTGTAATAGCATCTAAAATCTTCTGCGCTTCATCTATACGGCCTGACTTATAAGTCATATCTAGTATTTCTGCTTTTATCCTTACATAATTCTGAAAGGACAGATAATCTCTACTATATGCTGAAGCTACCTGAAATATCTCTATAGCATCTTCATATCTTTCCAATTCTTTAAGGGCGACACCCCAGCTATTCAGCTGTTCCCAAAAAGGAGAAAAAGAATAACCAATAGAATGCACCTCAACAGCTTTTTCAAAAGATCCCATCTCAGTAAGGGCTATACCATAATTGTTGCAGCATTTTGCAAAAGTATGCGTTTCATTTGCAATACCTTCGCCTATATTATGATAGAAATAGTTATAAAAACCGTTATAAGAAATTTCATAAAACTTAGTTTTAAGTTTTTGCAGATCATCTGCCAGTAATTCAGTCCATATTTTTGGTATAGATTCATAATAGAAATCACAACCTGCATTATAATAAGCTTCTGGTGAATCAACAGGCCAGTTTTTTATATCCGGTAACTGTCCGGTTAACTGGCAGCTGGCATCGATATACCGTTGCAGTCCGCGTGCCGTCCCTCCCAGCTCTAAACTCTTTTTCAAATAAGGTAAGGCCTTCTGATACTTCTTTTCATCAAATAAAAATGAACCTGCATAGTGGTATGGAACATCCCAGTCAGGATAAATTTTAATATAATCCATTGAAAGATTAAATACTTCAGTAGAATCAGCTATTAAAGTTTCCGGGAATGTTCTCAGGGCTACAAATAAGCTATGTACTAATGATTTATTCAGTGTGTTTTTGCTGGCGATATCGTTTATTCTATGATACAGAGCAATTAAATCTTCATTTGAATTATCATCTCTATAATTAAAAGCCATAAAAGCAGCTTCTCCTGCCAGTTCAAACTGCTGATGATCTAAAGCAAGGATTGCAACAGCATTATTGGTGATAGAATTATAATGTGGGTATGACTTACCCTCCTTGAAAGTTTGAAATACCTTTAAAACATCCTCTTTATGCCAGAGATAGATATTTGTTTTTTCCAGGTAAAGCGTGCTTAATTCTTTGTCAGGGATACTTCTATACTCAGAATGAGCCTGGTGATAGTATGCTATCATCAAATCTATATCTTCCAGAACAAGATCCATATTTCCCATAGTGAAATTTACATGCCTGCGATAACTGATTGCTTTTATCCTTGTATCTTCATTTTCTGAAAGGGCAAGAATATCACAGTAAACTTTGGCTTCCGGAATATTTATCTTTATTATAAAGATATTAATGTAAGTTGCGTATAACATCGCTTCCTCGTGGGTAAGCTGTAGTTTTAAGATGTTTTCAAAACTATTATATGCACTTATATACGCAGAAAAGTCGCTTATCTGCTGATCAAAAGTCTGACTCGCTATCTGGTATTCACATTTGGCCTTCAGCAGTAAACCTTCGATACTTTGTTGATTAACCAAAAGAAAAGGATATAAAGATTCAAGACATTTTGAGAAATCACCTTGATTATAATGGAATTGTAAGTCTTGTAAAGTAGTCATCATTTATTTATCCTATTGTTTTTAATATGTTAGTATGTTAACATAAAAATCTTAATCAGAATACAAATATATGATTACAAGAAATAAATAACATCGTTTAGCTAAAAATATTTATTTAATAGTGTTTATTCTGACAAATTACAATAAAATATTTTTTTCATTTCTACCAGAATAATTTCTTTCAAAGGTTTTCCATATTTATAATATTCAATAGGAAAAGGATGTTTTTCACCAGTTAAAAGATATCCTCTCCTTTGATAATAAGCTATAAGTTCAGTTCTGTCTTCGATGACAGACATGCTAATTATATGGCAGTCTGTCTGCCTTGCATAATTTTCTGCACCCTGTAAGAGAAGCCGGCCGATACCACTATTCTGTAGCTCAGGATTAACTGCAAGCATACCTAAATAGATTTTTTCTTCTTTTTTCTCTAAATAGACACAACCAGCAATCTGCTGGGCTGAATCAGTATACTTTAAAACGCAGATGGCCTCATTTGTAAGATAGTCAGTCAGAGTTTCTTCATCAATACGAATTTCTCCATCCAGTAATAAAATTTCTGATGTCCATCCTTTGGCAGATGATTCGCCACGATAAGTTGTATTGACTAAGTTTAATAATTCAGATAAATCAGAAATTGAAGCTTTTGAAATTGACATAATAGAATAAAAAAACTAAGGTAGTGAAAATTCTACAGGCTCTTTTGGTATCAGTAATTATGTATAGGTATTAAGGCTGCTATTATAAATTAATTTACTTTTTTCAAAACCACTCTTCTTTTTTGTTGTTCTATTAGTTCAAAAACAACTATTATGAGCGTAACAGAAAAAGCAATATCAGTATTAAACGATCTGACAGAAATAAACAATGACCGTGTAGCGGGATTTGAAAAAGCAATTGCAGATATAAATGATGAAAATGTTGACCTGAAAGCAATCTTCCAGGAATATAGTACACAAAGCCGCAAATTCAGCCAGGAATTAACTGCAATTGTTGCTGGTTATGGAGAAGAAGTAGAAACTGGTAATAGTGTAGCCGGTACTTTGCACCGTGCATGGATTGATGTGAAATCATTATTTGGTGGTACTGACCGTGCAAGTATTCTATCTGAAGCAGAGCGTGGTGAAGATGCTATAAAAGCAGCCTACAAACTGGCATTGGAAGAAGGTGAACTGAGTGCTGAAGCTTTAGAAACAGTTAGCAGACAAGCTCAGGAAATTAAGTCTGCACATGACGCTATTAAAGTGTTACGTGATGCAGCAAAAGCAATGAACTAATATCTTCATATTTAAAATAACAATAAAGCCACTTTTTAAGTGGCTTTATTGTTTACTAGATATATTTAGTCATATATCTGCTTTAATGGCTTTTTTCTAAATCTTCATTTTAAAGCTATTTATACTATTCAGTACTGCCGCAGAAGCAGCTTCACTAAAATCTATTCCTGAATAATCAGGATTATAACCACCTATATAAGGTACTGCCATAATATAAATCCTAGGATTAGCCACACCATTTTCATCAGTTATTTGAAAACTATCGTTAATAGTGATACCCGGAACCCTCATATAGTACTGTCCGTTTTTATCTTTCTTCACTAATTCCTTTTCTTTTATGATTTCAATTGCTCCGTGCTGCTGTGAACGAAATCTTAATTTTGCCGGACTGACTGTTCCAGAATCAATCAATCCCTGAAAAGGAAAATCATTAAATGACAGATGCGGCTGACCTATGCAATCAATAAATGTTTCGAAATAGCTATCAGCTAAATGATCTTGTTCATCTTTATAGGAATACTTTACTCCTCCTTTATCCGAAGGAACAGTGGTGCTCTCATCTCCTACTGCGATTAAAGACAGCAGCCCAGCATCATAAAGTGCCATTAAATCCCTACAAGAGCTTTGGGGTACAAATGCAATCACAATAGAAATAAGCGGCATGAGCACTTTCTGAAGACGTTGCATATCTTCAGCAGAAAGATACTTGGCCGGATAATTCATTGTAAAACTAAGTACTGCCAGCATTTCTTTCCAATAAATAGATTCCTTTCTTTGAATTGATTTCTCTGCTTCCTTATATTCCATTTTGAACAAGTCAAAGGCATTAAGTTTTTCCCGCTTATTCATTATGGTATCAACAAAAGTTTCCAGGTCCATTTCCTTTATCTGATCATAAAATTCAGGATCCTTTTCAATAAACATTTCCTTAAAGTTTTTCTCAAATATAAAATCTAAAGAGATAAATCCTTGATTTTCTTGAATGTGACATGCCATGTCAGCCTTGCTGAGCAATCCATTTTTATCCAGATGGGAATCTTCCAGATGAAATCTGACCGCAGGCAGAAGTCCATTTCTGGAGTGCATGGTAATTTTAAAATCAGGACTATCCGCATTCAGGCTGAAAGACAGTTTTCCATGCTCATCTTCCGTAAATTTTCCATTGCTTCTGGCAATGGTCCTGATTGCATCAATTGCTGTGAGTGACGCGCCTTTAATAGCAACAGTGTGGTTAAATTTTTTCTTAAGTTTGACAGGTGGATATGGTGAATCATAATATCCTGGTATTTTTCCTTCAAACTTCTTCGGCCAGCTATGACCTGTACAGATGATTACATGATCAAAGCTTTCTGATTTCCTGAGATTTGTTTCTACGTGCACCTTACATTTTACACGATCATCTACCAGGTTCGTTACATCTGTATTTAAATGAACCTCAGTTAAGATACCATTTTCTTTTGCTCGCTTACAAAGTAAATCAAACTGAGCAGATAAATAGACACCAAAAAAAAGCCTTGGAAGAACTTTGTATTCATTAAATTTTTCAGGAATAATCTTGAACCTGTGCAGTAAATCTTCAGGAGCAGTTTTCACCCATTCTGAGATGGAATTGAAAATCTCAGGAATTTCATTATCTGATACATTGGTAATATGCTCATCATTAGCACCCTCTTCACTATAGGGCATGCCGGCACCAAGGTAACCTTTACGTTCAAAAATGTGAATTTCAAGGTCACTATCGCCCGACTCAATAAATCTTTTATACATAAAAAGGCCGCTTGGCCCTCCGCCAAGAATGGCAATTTTCCTTTTTGATGTTTTATATTTCATATCAGGGAGTGGTTGTTGCTTATGGATTGATTGTTGTGTCCTGAAGGCTTACTGATCTGCTTCAAATCAAACTGGATAAGATGTAGATATAATGCCTGAAATACTAAATTGTTTTGACTATAAATAATAATTTTAAAAAGTCACAGAGTTTTCTGGACTTCATCAGTAATTATTTCAAATAACTTATATTTACAAAATCTTAACCTATTTAACTGTATCAAATGATCGAAAATACTTTCGGAATGAATGTCATACCGGATAATGATTCTGAAAGGCTTTCGGCGTTAAAACGTTACAGGATTATGGATACCCCTTCAGAGGCATCCTTTGACAATATTGCACGTTTATGTACTCAGATCTTCAATGTTCCGGTTTCACTGGTTTCATTTATTGATGCAGAAAAAGTTTTCTTTAAAGCGAATGCCGGAATGGGCAAAGCCAGAGAAACTAACCGTGGCAAGAGTATTTGTTCACTTGCTATTTTAAATCCGGAGCCTACTGTTTTTGAAGATGCCTTAAAAGAACCCTGTCTGATTGCGAATCCAAATGTTGCAGGAGAATTTGGTTTAAGGTTTTATGCAGGCGCACCTCTGATTACTTATGATGGTTTTCTGATAGGAACTTTATGTATCATTGATCAGCAGCCGCGTGTATTTTCTAAACATGAAGAACTCATTTTAAAGGGTCTTGCGGTGGCTGTTATGGATCAGGCAGAGTTTCGGCTATCAGCTTTAGAAGAGATTGGCAGACAACAAGTGGTTAATGAAGAGCTGACCCAGCAAAAAGAAGAAACTCAAAGTATTAACGAAGAACTTACAGTAATTAACCAAGAGCTGAATGAGTCCAGACAATATTTGCAGGTACTTAACGAAAATCTGAAAAAAACTGAAAATCGTTTTCGTGAACTCATTGAACAGGCACCAGTGGCTATTTCTATTTATAGCGGGCCGGACCTTATTATTGAACAGGCTAATGCCTGTATGCTGAAAATGCTGGGCA
>Ga0247807_10002080_pt1 | contig 11240 bp, 25 predicted proteins | sample UWRJL074202C1_FD_179931 | JGI IMG/M metagenome (GOLD analysis project Ga0247807, IMG submission 179931) | Plant litter microbial communities from Arlington Agricultural Research Station in Wisconsin, United States - UWRJ-L074-202C-1 | ecosystem: Environmental > Terrestrial > Plant litter >...
GATTCCACACGCTTCAAGAAATACTTTTTCATTCCATTGTTCGTAAGTTGTTTCTACATTTCTCCATACATGTCTAAAATAATCTTTTCTAAAGTTAGAAATGGTATTTTCTTGATAGCAATTTACTAAATAAGGATACTTATCGAATTCATTTATCGATATAGAATTAATAGATTTACCAGACTTCTCCAACTTAGGCTTAATCGCCTCGAATTGTTCTCTGTTGCATATCATTGCAATCGGTTTTTTGTTTTTCATAACTGTTTTATTTATTATTTTTTAATTCTAGTTCATAAGCGTTACTAGCTTCTAATTCTGTTTTAAAAACTCCAATGTGTTTTTGTTTATTACCATATGTAATAACAGCTCTCCATTTATCTCCACACCTGCTTACTCCTGTATATTTTGAAGAACTTTTTAAATGTTTTTGATTACTGTTTTCTCTAGCCGTTACTATTTCTAAGTTTTTAACGTTATTATTAGTCCTGTCAAAATCAATATGATTCACAACCTCTTTATACCCACAAGGAACGTGATTTAAAAAAGCAATAGCAACTAATTTATGAACTTTTAAATTTTTATATTTTTTATTTTTAGACAGGCATAAAGTAAGGTATCCATTGTTATTAATACTTTGTTTTAATATTTTTTCTTTATTAAACCTTAAACTTTTTACTCTGCCTAAATTACTTACCTGATAATAATTTTCATGATCAATAACATATTTCCATATTTCATTTTCCATAACTAAAATATTGTTGTTATCTGAGAACAAATATAAGACTTATTTTAATATACGCAATACATTTATTCATTTATTTTTAAATTCTTTTATTTTTTCCCTACAATAGTCTTTTAATTCTTTATAAAGTTCAGGTGGTACTCCACGAACTTGTAGTGTTTTGTATTCTGGAGGGTTTTGCGGGCGTCCTACTGGATTCTTTCTCATAACTAATGGTTTATATTGTTTTGTCTTTTTTGTTGTTTAAATTATAATCATCAGGCATTTTCCATAAATCTTTTAATTCTTCTAGAACTTTATTGTAAAAAATAACTCTATCGTGATTTTCATCATTAGTATATTCTCCTAAAGTTTCTTTTATTATATTTTTTACTGTGACTATAGCTGATTGTTTAGCTAAATCTAAGTCTTTAATCCCAGCGTGATAATGCTCTCTAGTTATTCTTAGAGCTTCAGTCTTAAAAACTTCTTCCATAATCTCCTAATTTTTTTAATCCATCCGATTTATAAGGATGGGGGTTTGTTAATATTCTGTTGCTAATTTTAATTTTGTCCTGTATTCTTTTTCTTTTTCTGGCAATTGGTAGATACTATTTTTTATGAAATATCCATTATCATTATATTCAATGTTATTTTCAATGTGTTCAATTGATTTGTAAACATCATAAACTGATTCGCAAATAAAAAATAATACTTTTTTAGCAATCATTTCTGGAAGCGTTTCTTTTTGTTTTTCTGTAAGCCTGCCGTACTTGGTTTTTAATTCAAGTCCAAAAAAGAAAGAAGTATTTTTATAAAACACGGTATTGTCTGGTAATCCTGATTTCGATGCGAAATGTATCCATCGACCATCTTTAAACATTTTCCCGCTGTTCTGTCTCCAGTAAAAATACCCTGTTTTATCTAAGAAATTATTAACATCTTCTTGTAAATCAGCTTCTTTTGTATAAACTTTACCATCGTAAATATCTAATAATGAACCTATACGCTTTAAGAATATTTGCTTTTCTTCTGTTACAAAATTATTAATATTTTTCCTTACTTCATTGGAAGTATCTAAATTCATTTCTCTATCAATAACACGGCTGATTTTTTTACCGAATACTAATTCTTTTCTATCATTTGGCATTCCGTGTTCAGCTATACAACCGCAACAATCTAATAAAATACAATCTGATTTTCCATTATTAATTGATTCTTGAATAGTTTGACCAAGTAATCTAATGCCACGGCCGCACATTTGAATGAATTTCTTCCACGCTTTTGTTGGACTGGCTAATATAATACAGCTTACAGTTGGATCATCAAAACCAGCCGTTAGTATTTCAATAGAAATTAAACCTTTGGTTTTTCCTGATTTATAATTTTCAAATATTTTTTCACGTTGTTTTTTAGAAGTATCCGCCGATATTATTTCGGTAATTATTCCGTTATCTAAAAAAGCAATTTGTAAAGCAATACAATGAACTTTGTTTAACGCAAAACAAATAAACTTTCTATTTTCTCCAAGCTTAATATAATTATCAGCTATTGAAAAATTTATATCTTCTTTTACTACTTCTTCTTGCAGGCTTTTTTCTTGGTAATCTCCAGTTGTTTTTGATATTTTAACGTTTGAAATATTTATATCCATTGGAGAAAACACTTTAAAAGGAACTAACCATCCTAATTTTTGTAAATCATCTGTTTGGTAGTCATCAATAATTGTATCAAAACCATCTAGTAAAAAGTTTTTATCATCTGTAGGAGTAGCCGATAAACCTATAAATATAGCATTGGGGAATCTGGTAAATAATGTTTGAATGTAATTAGATTCATAAGCATAATGAACTTCGTCTATTATAATTATTTTAGGATCTTCTATTTCAGTATTTATCAAAGTTTGTAATGTAGCTACTAAAAGCAAACTTTCTTTATTGTATCCTTCACTATCTCCTTGTAAATATGCTGGATTTAAATCTGAGAACTTATCTCTTGATTGTTCAGCTAATGTAATTCTGTGAGACGTAAACAAAACCCTGTTTCCTTTACCTATTGCATCTTTGCATATCTGATAAGATAATATTGTTTTTCCAAATCCAGTGGCTGCCAGAACAAGTATTTTCTTTTTCTTATTTATTACACTTTGCCTTATTTTGTCGTAAGTTATTTGTTGAGGTTCTCTTAGTTTGTAACTCATAAATCTTGAGATTTTAATTTTTTACATTTTTCACATATAAATTCTATATAAGCATCTGGGTAATTTCTCGATACTTCTCTGAATTTATGTTTGCAAGAGTAAATTAAATACCATTTACAAAATCTTCTTAATATTTTTTTCATTTTAATTTAAGTTAATTATAAATAATTCTAGCCTTTTTAAGTATTCTAATTCAATTTCAATAAACATATTTAACGGAATTAATCCAGCTATAAACATATTACAATGTTCATCAAATTGCCTAATTAGTAAATTGTATTCCATACTGTAACATTTATTTTTGTGTTACACCTAATGTTACACCTAATGTTACAGTAGTTTCTTAGTGTTTACAAGGGCTAAGCTCTAGTGTAACTGTAACATTTGAAAAATTCTATAAAAAATATATTTTTTTATTTTATTTTTTTATTTTATTTTTAAGTGTAACATGTAACATTGTTACACTTTTGCTTGTCAACCCCTGTGTTTATTGGGTTCTTACTGTAACATTGGCACTGTAACATTTATTTTTGTGTTACACTCTCGAACTCCTTAACCCATCTGGTTATACTCATTCTTGAAACCCCTATTAACTCGGCTGTTTCAGACCTGTTAAACTTTTCATTTGATTTCCATATCTCAAAAAGTTTTTCTTTTTCGTTCTTACCTTTGTTGGCTGTTATAGTATTCTTTATTTTTGAAACATCAATAGAATTCACTTTTATCTTTTTTGCTGTTGCTACAAAGTATTTGCTTAATTTTTCGGCTTTTAAGATACTTTCTTTTGAAATTAGTAATGTATTACCACCTTCACTAAAAAACTCGTCAAAAACGTGTATTAAACATGCGAAACGAGGTATGTATGATTTCTGTTTAGGAAACATAGATTTCAAATATTCGTTTTCTTCTTCATTATTCTGTATGTCTGTCATTTCATTAAAAATACGCTTCCATTCTATTTTTGCATCATCTGAAAATTTAGCCGTAAGTGTTTCAATGTCTCCATCTTCATTTCTTGAAATTATACCTTTTAGAGTATCGTAAAATGAAATTATTATTTCCTTATACCATTTTAAAATATCTTCGCTTATTTCGCTGTCGTTATAGTAATCTATCTTTAAATCAGGATAACACAATAACATCCTATCCATAAAACCGTTGTCTTTATTTTCGTCAGTATAGAATGTGTTAAATATACTCGGTTGAATCCCTCCAAGTACAGGAATAAAAGGCTTCTCAACAAATGAACCTTTTCTTGTAAGCCTATTTAAGTTCACGGATTTTCCACTCCATGTACTTAGCCAAAATTCCAAATCAGATCCTTCTCTGTATTTATTCATATCCTTTAACCAACCTGCTAATTCATCCTTAAATACACCTACCGAATTGTCGCTTTCTTGATGCAAATCAACTAAAGCCTCTAACGTAATATCATTTGCTATGAATTGAGTTTTTTTAGGCTTAAAGACTTCGCTATGTTCGTCTTTTTCTTTTTTTGGCAGGTTTATGTAGTATTCATATTTTTCAGATTCTTTTATGTAGTTTTTTATTTCTTTAGCATTTATTTTTACTAAAGGAAATACAATATTTGAAATACTAGGAGTTTTTCCTAAACCTGCTTTTCCTACTACAGAAATCCAAACAGATAGATTTTCATTCCATCCTTTTTTAACCTCAACATCAATAGTATTTCCAATACACACAGAAATTAACCATAACAACGAAACACCCATATACTCAACTGAACTATCTAATTTTGAATTACATTCCATTAAATAAGTCTGTATATCGGATGGGAATATATCAACAGGAAATACTAAATCTTCCTTGTTTATCTTTGGCTCGTCATTTATTTCAATAGATTTTTTAAGTTCTTTAATCTTGCTTTTTAGTCTTGACCCAAAACCTTTTTGATAAAGCTCTTTGGCAGCCTGTGAAAAATCCTCGTTACAGTATTTGTAAGCGTATGCGATAAATGGAGTTACTTGTTTTTCGTGTGGGTAAATCGTACCAGTAGAGAACAAATACATTCTATTATCTTCTTTGTACACATATCCAGAGGTTGGGGAACTTGAACCGTGCCTTTTTATAACATATTTTTTAGTGTGATTTGCCACAATAGAGAAGTCACTACCTATAACATCAAAAATATCTGTTTTCTGATTGTAATCATCCCAGCATGTTATTTCGTTTTCTTGATATTCTTCTTTATTTTTTTTAGGCTCAATTGGAATATCATCAACATAATTATAAGTTTTAGAGCATCCCCATATAACACTTCTATCTTCTGGAGTTATCTCTTTTATTTCGTGATAATTAATTTTAGATAAAGTATCGTTGTATGCTATAACCATACCGCCTATACCTCTTGATTCTATTAAAGCCTCGGTGTGTCCTTTTAATTTAGCAATCTTTGTGTTTCCTTCAATAACCGAACATCTATAAAGTATGTGATAACCTTTGTTGAGTGTTTTTTTTATAACAAACTTATTGTCAAATTCATCGATGTTGTCTTTCAAAAACCCAAGGTATTCATCCCAAAACTCTTTTTGTTCTTTTAGAGTAGCAAAAACTTTTAAATCAACATCAATAACTTCAAGATTATTAAATCCTGTAACGATACCAAACTTAGGACTTTTTAATTGTTCAACTTGTTCTGGTGTTCTTGCTTCTGATTGATATTTTTTCCAAGCTCCATCTGGCGCTTTTGTTTCTTTACAAGGTATTATTGAAAATCCTGTTTCGGCTAATTTTTTTAAATAATGTATTTCCATATTAACTTTATTAAGTTTTTGTAGCTGAAAAATTAAGCTGATTTTATTAAAATACCACCGTGTACCGTAACCGTTTGCAATTTACCTTCTTTTATCATTTGATTCACTCTAACCTTAGATACACCTATTTTTTTAGCATATTCAGATTGAGTATAAAGGTCTTTTCTTATTTCTTTTGCCATATTAATATAGTTAAGTTTTTTTTGATTACAAAAGCCTAATTTTCACTAGGCTTATTTTATTGTGCTAAGATAGGGAATTTTATTTATTGTTGCAACTTTAATTGTTCTCCAGTTAAAGCAAAATATAGGTTTTGTATCTTATGAATATACTTGAAATCACCTTTTAAGAATACATTTCCGCTTCCGAAACAAATCTCATATCCAGTAATGTGTATGGAAAATTCAAAACCTTTATTTTTTATAACGTACCATTCATTAGAACTTTTCAACTTCTCAAATCCTAAATTAAACAACCATTCTTCTGTTAATGGGATTGGTTTAAAGGATTCCAAGGTATGTTTAACTTTTGCTCCGTTTGAAAGATGAAATATTAAATGCTCAGGTCTTATTTCATCTATTATTACTATTCTTTTTAAATTATCGTAAACATAATTACCAATCATCAACTCACTTGCTTCCATCTTTATTAATTTTAGATTCATAAATTTCGTAAATCTCAACTCTAATTGGTTCTGTTTTCTGCTTCATTTTCAAGTATTTTTCTATAAACATTATTTACTCTTTCCGAATTAATACCTCTCTCGTGGTAAAAATTAATTACTTTTAGGATTCTTTGTAGTGGTGTCATAATATCCCTCCATTTAAAGTTGTTAATTTTTCAGTTAAGTAAGCTAGTCTTTCTGGATTATCACCAGATAATAAAAGTTTGTTTCGTTCTTTGATTAGCGTGCCAAACGGAATAGCTCTGAACGTTGCACAGTTTAAGTACCCATTTTTTTTATTCTTTGCGCATCCTGTTGGAGTGTTATGAATGCAGTCAATGCAGTGCTTTTTATTCATCCCTCTATTTGTTTTTGTGCCGAAGCGGTTAATTGTAGATTGTATTTTACTAGGTCTTCGATTGTTTCTAATTCACTAGATGATTTAGTAGGTTTTACCCATGAATTTAAATTAGTGTTATACCAATAAACATGAAGTTTACCATTATTAATTGTTTTTGGATAAATTGCAGTTACTGGGCTATTCGGAACACCTATTTCAAATCCCTCAAACAAACATCTTTCTTTCGCTTCTTGGTATTCTAAACAATCACGTCTTGCGTTTAATTGGCTTGTGTACCTGTTTTTTGTTTTTCCTTCTTTATTATTTGCAATATAAACATCTTCCCAGTTTTTCCAATCTTTCGGTACTTCAATAATTACCCAAACACCATCAACTAATTTACAAGGAACAAGCATATCTATTGACAATTTTTGTGATAGAAAGTCAGCGTAGTTTTTTATTCGCTCTCTTTGTGATTTTGTTAAATCAACACTCCATTGATTAATAACAAATTCTGTCATTGATATTAATTTTTTCATAACTCAGTCGCTTTATTGATTAGTTGTTCTGTGTTTGACATTATTGGATTCCATTTTGACCTAAACTCTTCGTCGAAATCATCTGAATTTATTTTCATCGCTAATGTTTCTTAAAAATCATATAACACAGATAATTGGTTTAACATCTCAGGAGCTGCTACAATTAGTTTGGCGTTGGCTTCCATCTCTTCGCGTGACATTACTAATTTATCAGAATACCTGTCACGCCTATCTATAGATATAACAGCGCCTGATTCAAAAATCATGTCAATAGATGTGTTGTCTCCACCTTCGTATTTTGGAAATACTTTAGTTCCTTTAAACTCACTCATTTTTTCTATATATTTCAAAATTAATAATCATTTCTAATTGGTGTTCATTATACCACCATCTTTCAAATGGAATAATGCCTAATATTTTAATCCTATAAGCAATTATCCCATGTTGAATATTGGTTAACTCAGCTATTTCCTGTAGCCTCAGAAGTCCTATCGATAACAGTTGTTGTGTTCTTGACATATTCCTCGCTTTTTTCTTTTGCGTATTCTAAAATACTAAGTTCTTGAATATCTTTTCTAGCTTGTTTTATGATTTTAGGATGTGACATTACCCAAAAGCGCTTTCCTATAAATTTTTTCCTTCCCATTACTTTGATTTATTTAGTTTTCTATTTTGCTTTCTTATCCTTATCCTTTGTTCCCGCCCTGATTCAAAGACAGTAATCGATTTATCTTTTGTTTTTCTAGTTATATGATTACCGTGCATATCTCTTAATTCTCTTTCCCACATAATTTCTATTTTTTTAAATTTCTATACTACAAATATAAGTAACTTTTATTTATAAACAATACTTTTATTTAAAACTTTAACATAAAAAAATAACCCTCGGTTAGGAGGGTCAATGGTTGTATTAGAAAGGCGGTTCGTTATCTTCTGCTTCAGTTACTGGTGCAGCATTAAACACTTGCTCTTTTTGATCCCAGATAGTTGTTATTCCTTCGCCAATAAAAAAAGTTTCGGCTTGTGCTTCTCTTTCTTCTTTAGTCTGAATAACAGATGCAAAGTGTGTTTTCTGTAGTTTGTATCCAGCACCTTCAAATATTATTTTAGGCTCTTTAACTTCTACTAATTCAAAACGGACTTCTTGAACTTGCATTTTAGTACCGTCTTTAGCGTCGAATTCTCTTTTTTGTACCAAGTTTCTTAGTTTGGTAGCATCTAGTGTTACTGTAATTTTTGACATATTTAAAATGATAATTGATTAATTGTTTTTTCTATTTTTTCTTCTAATTTTTCCGCTTCGGAAAATGACAATGATACCAAATATCCAACTTCCTGCATAACAGGTTTTGCGACAGTTCCGTTATTAACTATGCTATTCCTGGTCAATTCTTTCACGAATAGCGGTTTTATTTTACATTCTGGACGATAAGAACAAAAGTATAGTTTCTTAAGTTTATCGTTCGATGTAAAAGCATGAACACATTGATTAATATATTCTAAAGGAATTTCATTTGACACACACATTTTTATATGCGCTACAACTCCAGGACATTTAATTTCTACTTGTATTTCTAAATCTGCTGTGATTCCGTCTGGAGAAATGCCTATTAATTCATTTTCACTTTGAATCCATCCGCACTCTAGAAACTCAAGTCCAGTATATTTTGAAAGTTCAATCCTTGCTTGTGGTTCGTATTCGTTTCCACGCTCCATAGCATCGGATTGATAACCTTCTTCATAATCTTCATCGAAAGGCTCTACTGTTTCAGCAAGCAATTTATAAAATAATGTATCTGATTTTACAAATAACTCTTTTGCTCTTGTACCCCCTATTTTTCTATGCCTAATTTCGTGCCATTCGATTGAATGTTGCTCGATGTTGAAATGATAGGTACTCATTATTTCAACACGGTTTTAAGGCGTTCTTTTTCAGCTAATACTTCAGTAGTGTTTTTTTCTTTAAGTGTTAACGAAGTCCATTTTTCACCTAATTCAGTAAGCGTTTCGCATGCAGATAAAATGCCGATGCATTTTTGAACATCCACAGTTTCAACTTTTGCATTAGCTACTACTACATTCACAATTCTAATTGCATCGTGAAATTCTCCGAAAGCTTTAATGCGTTTTGTTGTTAATTGGATGCGTTTTCCTGCCATTTCTTCAATATATGAAGTATCCGTAACTTTCTTTAAAGTTTTTCGATTTGTGGCGTTTAAAATGATTGGCTTGCACTCATTAAAAAAAACAGTTAATACTGGTTCTTCCATTTGAGCTTTCTGATTAAAAACGAACTCAGATTTAACTTCTTTTATTGTAACAATAATATCCGTAGTTTTCCCGTTTTCATCCTGTAAATCCCAACCACCTAAATAATTTGGATTTCTTAACTTGTCTATGTGTGTTTTCATAACTTTCTCTATTTTGAATTAGCTGCCACTTTTGCTCTAGCGTGGCACATTTGTTTAAATTCTCCTCTGTATTTGTTTTTAATCTTGTCCATCCAAATATTGAAATTCTCTACTCTTGATATTTTTTCCTCAGTTCTTACATCTTCCATAATTTCAGAAGCTATAAGATTGTTGTGTTGTCTGAATATTTGTTGTGTATCCATAATTAAATTAAATCTTCGTAATGTTTTTTTTCTACTTCTTGGAATTGTAATTGTTTGTCAAATACTTCATTTATGTATTTTTCAAATTCAGGATTAATTTTGTCCTTTGTGATTGTTCGCCTTAAATATTCTCCTGACAAACTGCCGTTTAATTTAAAAGCTATTTTGTCAGTAATAGCTTTTCTGTGTTTTAACTTTTGATACTTTTCTTTTAGTGTCATAACAATTCTGGGTTTTCGTGGATGTTTCCGATTATTTCCAATGAATGTTTCCAATGTTTTTTTAAACACATAGAATCAACTTTTCCGTCTTTTTCTGTTTTTTCCATATCAAAACCACATTCACCATAAACTACTTTTCTTATACTCTCAGTTCCACCTTCTAATTCTACTTTACTTCGAAGTATATCTCCCTCATAAATATCGACACTATTCTTATCTTTTAATCCTGTAAACCTTCTAACATAAACCAATGGTAAAACATTCCATACATCGCATTTTTCTTTTATGTTTGGTATTTCATGTAAATAGTATTTCTTTTTTACTATTCCGTTTACACTCTCAAATCCGTATTCAAACTTAATTTCTCTATTCATATTTTTAATGATTTTAATTTGTTCAACAAATAAGCGTTATTAACTTGTTCGGCATAGTCAATAAGTTCCTTGATAATTGGTTTTGATTTACTTAACTTACTCCTGTCATCTATAAGATCAAGATACCAATCTTCATCTATCGTAACTTGTATCATTTCGATTTCTTTTTCGTTCGCTGGATGTTGTGAATTTTCAACTCCTAAATGCGCGTCGTCGTAGTTTGGCATAGTTAGTTAAGATTTAAGAATTCCATTTCAGATCCAACAACAAAAGGTTTTTTAATTCTGTTGTTCTGTCCTTTTATTTTTTTAAACACACTCACTTTTTTAAAAAAAGTATTTTGTGAATCAGCAAATTTTTGCGCTTCTTTCTTTGTTTCAAAATGTCTCATAATATATCTATTTTTTATTTCTACAAATATAGTGCATTAATCAATACATACACACATTAATTAAAACTTTAACATATTAATAAATTCTTTTCTTTGGCTTTTCGGCAACTTGATACGCAACAGCGTAACCAATCGGTAAAAATTCGTTTTCTTTAAAATATTCTATATCCCCATTTTTAGTCTCAATCCAGATACTTCTACTGTCTTTTATTTCCTGAGGCAAACCTTTTAATTTGATCCAACCGTTATTATTTTCGATTCCTTGAAGTGATTTTGGTCTTACCCTCATAGTCCTACCGTCATATTCATCATAATCTTCATCTACTTTTTTAAAAAAATGCATCCATAAACTATAGCTCATCCATCCATTTCCATCAATATTATGTGAATTGTATCTTTCTC
>Ga0247807_10002081_pt1 | contig 11233 bp, 9 predicted proteins | sample UWRJL074202C1_FD_179931 | JGI IMG/M metagenome (GOLD analysis project Ga0247807, IMG submission 179931) | Plant litter microbial communities from Arlington Agricultural Research Station in Wisconsin, United States - UWRJ-L074-202C-1 | ecosystem: Environmental > Terrestrial > Plant litter >...
AAGAAACTAAACTTATATGTATTTAATATCTAAATGAAAAAATTTATACAACTCCTGGTAGTGGCTATAGTAGGCACAACAGGTAATATTTATGCCCAGAATGGCATTTATGCAGGCGACGCTTTAAGGTTTTCCAGAACTGATTATGGAAGTTCAGCACGTTTTAAAGGTTTAGGAAACGCACAAACCAGCTTAGGCGGGGATATTAGTTCTATCGGAGGTAACCCTGCAGGTTTGGGAATGTTTACAAGGTCAGAATTCAGTATAACTCCTGAATTTAACAATATACAGGCGAATTCAAATTTTCTTGGCCAGGATACAAAAACAAATAAAAACAAGTTTAATTTAAATCAGGCTGCTGTAGTATGGTACAATCCTGTTGTCAAACCAAAAGGATCAAACCTGAACAAGGGTGTGCTTAGTTTTGTCTGGGGATTAGGATATAATAGAAATAATGATTTCAGTATAGATAATAACTATTCAGGTAAGAATACACAAAGCTCTATTGCGAATGACTGGGCTCAGCGCGCCAATGGATATCAGGCAAACAATCTTGGGAATACAATCGAAAACACAGCATTTAACAGTTTCTTAATTGACAGAAAACTAGGAACAACTGATCAGTATTTACCAGCTACTTCAAGCACAAACAATACACAGAGCTCAAATGAAGTTCGTAAAGGATCTACTTCTGAATTGAATTTTTCTGGTGCAATGAATATTTCAAATAATCTCTACTTAGGTGCGAGTATTGGTTTTGTAAACGTGAATTATGAATCAAATTCAGTTTATAATGAGTCGGGAGTAATTATTCAGAATCCTTCAAATAATGCATCTCCAGACACACTTAATCATTCAAATCCATTTGTTGGTAACCAGTACAGCCTGGTTAATGCAGTTAGCACCAGAACTAACGGAGCAGGTATAACAGGCAGATTAGGACTGATTTATAAGCCTGTAAACGAAGTTAGAATAGGCGCTACTTTCCAGGCACCAACATGGATGCATATGGAAGTAGAGAGATCTGAAATTCTTGATACCCGTTTTACAGGAAGCAACCCAAGAACTTTTCAAAGTGATTATTTAAATACCAATTTCAATTATAATGTAAGAACCCCATATAAAGCTACTGTGGGTGCAAGTGTTATACTTGGTCAGAATGCATTGTTAACAGCTGACGTTGACTATATTGATTATGCTTCTACTAAACTTTCACAAAGTGATGGTTACAGAGATGCTATTACTGAAAACAACGACTATATCAAGAAAAATTACGGAAATGCTTTTAATTTCAGAGTCGGCGGAGAATACAAAATTGATGATTTTAGTTTAAGAGCTGGTTATGGCTATAATGGTACACCATATAAAGTTGATGCAGGTAATATGTCAGCTATTAAATCTTATTCAGGTGGTATCGGCTACAGAATTAATCAATATTATGTTGATTTAGCTTATCAGCGTCTTGAAACTACAAATTTCTTCAACCCTTATTATTTAGATAATGGTTCTGAGCCATTAGCAACAACAAAAGTGGCAAAAAACAATATATTTATGACAATTGGTGTAAGATTCTAAATCTTAAATAAATACAAAAAGAGCGACTGCCGGGAAATCCAGCAGTCGCTCTTTTTGTATTTATATTTTCTGATATCCAGATAATCATTAGTAGTATGAAACCAACTACTATTATATCTTAAGTTTAAATCTGTTAATATTATTTTCAACAGAATCATCTTTAATTAATTCAGGTGCATGATGCGGTTTTTTCCTTGCATCAATGATTAGCGGACCTGTACAGCCCCAGTGTTTATCTTTTATGAACTCTCCTATCCCATGAATATCAACCGCAGGATTACTCCTGGTAAAAGTTATCCAGACAAAATTATTTATAGTATCAGCTGTAAATCCTGAGTCGTCACATAGTACAATCAAAGGAATGCTATCAAGCGGCTGATTGATTAAATGAAGATTCAACTCTGCTATCGAAATGGCAGCTTCTTCAGGTGTAATATAAGAAACAGCAGTAATTGCAAGCACACCCGGCATCACAAAATGATAGGCTCCAAATGAAGCAGGCAAGCTAAAATCAGCAGGCAACTCTTTTGAAAGTGTTCTTTTTACATCACCCGCAGCAGCGAATACAACTTTAGAACCGCTGTTTAAACCACCTCCACTATAATCAAGCGTATCAATTGTTGTTTGTGTATAAAAATGGAGATCTCTTTTTAAATCTATGCGTGATAATATATGAGTTAAGAAAACTTCAATATTATGTGTATTTAAACCCTCATTATCTTCACGTGCAGCGATAAAAACATATTTAGCAAGACTAAGCTGATTTTTACCTAAGATATGATTAGCAATGGTCAGGATTTCCTGTGGCCTGCGCTCGTTAAGAAACGGAGTATATCTTTCACTGCCAATTGCAAATAATAGAGGATGTACCCCTGCCGCATCTACAGCATTTACTTCTTTTAAGCCATGGATCTCCTGTGGCAAGGCAGAACCGGTAATTTCGTGGATCAGTGCACCGAAACTGGTATCTTCCTGAGGTGGACGGCCAACAACGGTAAATGACCAGATTGCATCTTCCTTATGATACACATTATGTACTTTCATTAAAGGGAATGGATGAGTCAGGCTATAGTAGCCCAAATGATCTCCAAATGGTCCTTCTGGTTTAGTCTCTTTCGGATATACTGTTCCGGTAATGATAAAATCAGCATCTGCCGACATACAAAAACCTTCATCATCATAAAAATAACGGAACCTTCGGTTGCCTAATGCACCTGCAAATGTCATTTCTGACAATCCCTCTGGTAATGGCATTACTGCTGCCAGCGGATGCGAAGGCGGCCCGCCTACAAAAATACTCACCTTTAATGGTACTCCCTTTGCATTCGCTTTAGACTGATGCACCCCTATTCCCCGATGGATCTGATAATGCAATCCTATTTCTTTATCCTTTATATAATCATTTCCGGCAAGCTGAATACGATACATACCAAGATTAGCATTTAGAATTCCTGGCTTATTTACATCTTCTGTATAAACCTGTGGCATGGTTACAAACGGTCCGCCATCCATTGGCCAGTTCACAATCTGGGGTAATTGGCTAATCGTTGTTTTCTTAAATGCAGATTTAAATAAATGCTGTTGCATTGGCAATGCCGAAAGAGCAGTAAGGCCGGCACCTGCAAATTTAAAAGGGTTTTTGAGTGCTTTCATAGGATCAGAACGCAGATCTACCAGCTGACTTACACTAGGCAAGCTGTCACGAAACATAAACTTAGATCTCTCCAAGGTTCCAAATAAATTAGAAACTGCTGGAAACGGACTTCCTTTGATATTTTCAAAGTATAATGCAGGGCCTTGCTGTTCATATACCCGCAGGTGTATAGCCGCCATCTCCAAATAAGGATCAACTTCTTCTTTGATACGAAGCAAATGACCATTTTTTTCTAAATCAGCCACACATTCGGCTAAACTTTTATATCCCATCAGTATCAAAGGTATTAAGATTTCTGGTTAGTATATCCCGCTAAAACAGAAAAAAACCATGCTTGTGCATGGTTTTACATTATCATTATGAAGAGCTTATGCCCTGTTATTTTTTACCAGCAAATGAACGCAACATCCAGGTAGTTTTTTCTTTAAATTGCATAAAACGGTTTACCATATCATTGGTACCGTCATCGCCAGCTGCTGAAGTCGCCTCAAGTAATTCGCGTTCTAATTGAATTAAGTGTGACATATCTTCTAATATTGCATCGACCATTGCTAAATCCTGCAAACCTATAGTATTAATTTCCTTAATACCAGATTCTTTAATATAATCTACAAAACGGCTGTGTGGTGGCTTTCCCAAAGTTAAAACACGTTCAGCTATTTCATCAATAGTCAATTGTGCATTTGTATATAATTCTTCAAATTTAATATGTAATGTGAAAAAATTCTGTCCCTTAATATTCCAGTGACATCCTCTTAGTTTTTGATAATGAATATGATAGTTTGCAAGGTAATCATTCAATAGATCCACTACTGGTTTAACTTGTTTCTCACTCAAACTAATTTCTTTTGCGTCCATAATGTATTTTTATTTAAATTCGGATTGTTAATCTATACAAAAGTAACAATTGCAGGTCTGAAATGGTTTTGAAAAAAAACTATATGATACAATAGAGACATATAATTGTCGTTTAATACTCAGAATTGAGGCTCTTATATATTATTCGTATAATTGCCTAATTAATCATTCACAAGAACGTTAATGCAAAAATATTATATACCGTTATTATTTGGCCTTTTCCTGAATTTATCTGCAGTAAAAGCTGATAATCTAAGAGATTCCATAGGTGTTGAGAATCTAAATGGAAAAAAACTAATTTTACACCAGGTTGTAGCAAAGGATACCTATTATTCTCTGGGCAGAAGATATAATGTAAGTCCAAAAGAAATTATCACCTATAATGAGAATAAATTTCTCTCTATTGGAGTTCTGGTCAAAATACCTACAAACATCCCTTTCTCCGGTCCTGCTACAGTTAGTCCGGTAAAAACAGCAGTAATCAAACACGTTGAAACTGTTAAACCAGCTGTTGTAGGAAATAAACCAGCTGAAACAACTGTCAATCAGGAAAATTCAGAATTTACTGAGCATGCTGTGCAGCCTAAAGAAAACTTAATGATGCTTGCCAGGCAATATGGTACAACAGTCGCGGATATTAAGCGTATCAACGAACTAAAATCTATTAATCTTAAAATAGGACAGATTTTAAAAATGCCTGTAAAAGCAGGGGCCGAAACCACTTCATCAACTCCATTACAACCGGCACCCGTACAAACTGTACAGACAAAACCAGTAGTAACTAGTCCGGCCACACCGGTACATACACCACCAGTTCCTGTTCAGGAGAAAAAACCTGAAATTATAAAAAAACCAGAAACTCCTGCTGTTAAATCTCAACCTGCTGTACCTGTGTCCCAGGGCAATCCTGATAAGAATCAATTCGTTGAGCATACAGTTGCATCTAACGAGACCATGTATTCTATCGCTACAAAATATAACCTGACCCTTGATCAGTTAAAAGCCAAAAACAATTTGACAACCAATTCTCTGTATGTTGGTCAGAAACTACTGATCAATGGACAGTATCCTGTTAAAAATGAACGCAATAACGATTCAGACGATAAAGATACTGATACTTTAGAATCGGTTAAAAATCCTTCATTAAGATTACCAGCAAGCCGTTACGGATTGAGCCAGATGGATGAAAAAGGTGCTGGAGTCTGGATTACAGATAAAGATTTAGATTCTTCAAAAATGCTGGTGCTTCACCGCTCTGCACCCATCGGAACTATTATGAAAATTACCAACCCGATGAGCAACAGATCTACTTTTGCGAAGGTTGTTGGTAAATTTACTGAGAATGAGTCCACAAAAGATGTTATTATTGTAGTCACAAAAGCGGTAGCCGATGCATTGGGCGCATTGGATAAAAGGTTTTTGTGCAATTTAACGTACAGTGGACAAGCGAATGAACAATAACAAACCCTATATAATAGGTGTTGCCGGAGGTAGTGGTTCAGGAAAAACATTCTTTTTAAAATGTTTTCTTCACCATTTCAGTACAGAAGAAGTATGTTTAATCTCCCAGGATGATTATTACAAACCAATTGGTGAACAGAAGATAGATGAGAACGGATGGGTCAATTTCGACTTACCGGAAGGCATTGACGATACTAAACTATTGGAAGACTTAAAATTGCTTATTGATGGTCAGTCAATTTCAAGGAAAGAATACACTTTTAATATTAATGAAGAAAGTGCACGTTTAATGAATATAACTAGTGCGCCGATTATAATTGTAGAAGGGTTGTTTGTATTTCATTATCCTGAACTGTCTCAATTATTTGATCTGAAAATATTTATGGATGCAGATGAAGAAATCACACTTAACCGCAGAATCTCAAGAGATGAGATAGAACGTGGTTATACCCGTGATATGATTATGTATCAATGGGTAAACCACGTTATGCCTGCTTATAAACAATTTCTGCTTCCTTATAAAGAATCTTGTCAGAAAATCATCATTAATAATAAACATGTGGCAGAAGATATCATCGCCACTTCTAAAGAAATATCAGACGAATTAAAAGAAACTGTGTTAAAATCAGTTTAAATCCATTTCTTTAACATCTGCCTCAGCAAATAACTTTCCTGAGGTAGATTGTTTAATAAATTCAACACTTACACCCGGTGCTCTTTCAATTAATCTAAAACCACCTTCTGGTAAAATATCGAGTACTGCTAATTCTGTAACTACCTTTCTTATACAATTCACCCCTGTTAATGGTAAACTGCAATTTGGTAATAACTTGCTTTCCCCTGCTTTATTGACATGCTGCATAGCTACAATAATATTCTTGGCTGAGGCTACTAAATCCATTGCTCCACCCATTCCTTTAACCATTTTTCCAGGAATTTTCCAGTTGGCAATATCTCCGTTTTCTGAAACTTCCATGGCTCCCAGAATAGTCAGATCAATTTTTTGACTTCTAATCATTCCAAAACTCATTGCTGAATCAAAAATGGAAGAACCAGGCAGTGTGGTAATCGTTTGCTTTCCAGCATTAATCATATCTGCATCTTCATCTCCCTCGAAAGGAAAAGGGCCCATACCTAACAAGCCATTTTCTGATTGCAGGACTACATTTATTCCATCAGGTATATAATTTGCTACCAGTGTAGGAATACCAATTCCCAAATTCACATAGTAACCGTCTCTTATTTCTTTAGCGATACGTCTCGCAATTCCGTTCTTATCTAACATAAATATTTGATTGGTTAATTACGCGGTCTGACTGTGCGCTGCTCTATTCTTTTTTCATAATCTGAACCCTGGAAAATACGGTGTACATATACACCTGGGGTATGGATATGATCAGGATCAAGTTCTCCCGGCTCTACAAGCTCTTCTACTTCAGCAATAGTAATTTTGCCTGCCATTGCCATTACCGGATTAAAATTACGACTTGTAGAACGGAAGACAAGATTTCCTGCAGTATCACCTTTCCATGCTTTTACAATTGCAAAATCTGCATCAAAAGCATATTCCATTAAATAATCTTTTCCGTTAAAGTTTCTGACTTCTTTGCCTTCGGCTACTTCTGTACCTACCCCTGCTGGGGTATAAATTACAGGCATGCCATAACCAGCTGCCATACAGCGGGTAGCTAATGTACCCTGAGGGATCAATTCAACTTCTAATTCTCCACTCAGTAACTGCCGCTCAAATTCTGCGTTTTCTCCTACATAAGAAGAAATCATTTTCTTTACCTGCCGGGTTTTCAGCATCAGGCCAATTCCGAAATCATCTACTCCTGCATTGTTAGAAATGCATGTCAATTCTTTCACACCTTTCTTTACCAGCGCAGCAATACACTTTTCAGGTATACCACACAATCCGAAACCACCAAGCATAATTGTTTGTCCGTCTATAATATCGCGGATTGCTTCATCGGCATCTGCTACTCTCTTGTTGATCATATATTTGGTTTGATCGCTAAATTATAGATAAAAACAACCCCGGCAAAATATTAATGATTTATTAATATTTTAATAATTACCGGGCAGAGATTTCAATAATCTGATCGTTATTTCCATTACTGGTTGCTATATACACTTTTCCTTCCGGTGACTGACAAATTGCTCTCAGTCTGCCAAATTGATTTTGCAAAAAATCCTGAGTAGCAGTAATTTTATTTCCGCTTTCATCCAGTTTAAGTTGCAATAACTTTGATCCTTTAAGCGTAACAGCCAATAAAGAGTTTCTCCATTGCGGAATGTAATCAGAATTATAATAGGTTAAGCCAGAAGGAGCAATTGTCGGTGTCCAGGTAATCATAGGCTCAGCAATATTGTTTAAAGCACAAAATGCTTTTTCTTCAGTAGTATTACATAGACCCTCAACATTTGGCCATCCATAATTTCGTCCTTGTTGGATCAGATTAATTTCATCATCATTATTCGGTCCGTGTTCTGAAGAATACAATTTATTATTTGCCAGAACTAACCCCTGCGGATTCCGGTGACCATAACTCCATACTGGATTATTTGGCAGAGGATTATCAGAAGGAATAGTTCCATCCAGATTTAATCTTAATATTTTCCCTGAAAGACTATTTGCATTCTGCGCCTGAGGGGCAGCATTTGCATCACCTGTAGTGATTAATAATTTAAGATCAGGGGTAATGAGTAATCTGGAGCCATTATGAATAGAGGAAGCAGGGATCTGATCCAGCAAAACCAGCGGAGCAATAAGTACTCCATTATTAAAAGTAAAACGAACCACCTTTCCTTTATAATTATCCCCTGATCCATAATCGTAAACTACGTATAAATAAGGGTTGGTATTGAATTGCGGATGCAAGGCCATACCTAATAAACCTCCTTCTCCAATACTGTTTACTTCAGTAATATTATGCACTAAAGTAATTACCCCGTTGAGAGGGTTCAGCCGGCTTATTTTACCTGCTCTTTCAGTGAACCAGATAAAATTATCTGGTCCATATACCATTTCCCAGGGAAACTTTAAGGATTGAGTGAGTACTTCTGTTTTTATATCAGCATCCGGTAATGTTTCCGGACTATCATTATTCTTGTTTTTTTTACATGCAAGCATAAAAAACAGAATAAAAATTGAAGTAAAAAGTGTTTTCATAGCAGAATGTTTAATGGTTGATAATATAAACAATCCTGAATGAATTATGTTTAATTAATTGAAATACACATAAGTTATACCATCACCACCTCTATCTGCATGTTCATCTTCTACTCTGTTAACCTGGCTGTATTTCCGCAGATATTCTCTGATTAATTTTCTTAAAATACCATCGCCTTTTCCATGAATCAGTTTAATAAACGGAAAACCAAGCATAATAGATTTGTCCATATATTTTTCTACTTCCTGTATTGCATTCTCTCCACGCATTCCACGAAGATCTAATTCAGCCGTAAAATTTCCGATTGCCTCAGATATTCTACCAGAAAAAGAATTGCTTTGAACTACCTTTTTAGCTTGTTTATTGCTGATTTTCTGTACACGATCTTTTTTCACAACAGAACGGAGATCACCTAATGCCAATACTAAATTACCACGGTTAACTTCCATTACCTGTCCCATTGTTTCTGTATTAATCAACTGAACCCAATCACCAGCAACAATTGGAGTATTTGAAGGAATGATTTTTTCAGGTTTTTTTTCCTCTTTAACCTGATGCTGTACCAAAACCTTTTGCAGATTTTGTCTTAACTGTTTAGTACCTTCTTTATCAGCCTGATTTTCTTTAATCCCGGCAATTGTATTTTCTACCAGTTTATTAGCATTTTTTATTATCTCTTGTGCTTCAAGTTTTGCTTCTTTGATCAGAGTTCTCCTGTTTTCTTCCAAAAACTGTTGTAATTCCTCATTTTCTTTAACAAGATTTTTTACTTTATTCTGCTGAAGAGATAACTGGATCTTAGTATCATAAATCTGCTTCTTTTCCCGCTCCAGGTCAACTAACAAACTATCGATCCTATTCTGATTTGTTCCGGTCTTTTCTCTCGCTAAAACCAGCACTTCTTTTTGCAAACCGATGTTCTGGGCAATTTCAAAAGCATAAGAACTACCAGGTTTACCGATTTCCAGTACATATAACGGTTTCATCTTATCATTATCAAATAACATCGAGGCATTTTCAAGTCCAGGAGTATTACCGGCAAATAATTTCAGGTTAGAATAGTGGGTAGTCATGACCCCTCTTACTTTCTTATTATTCATCACTTCCAGAACCGCTTCGGCCATTGGCCCACCAAACTGCGGATCTGTTCCCGTACCAAACTCATCAATCATAACCAATGATTTAGGTGTAGCATGAGCAACAAAATAGCGCATTTTAGTCAAATGAGCACTATAAGTACTCAAATCACTTTCTATACTTTGATCATCACCAATATCAGCAAAAATATTATCAAATATCCCTACTTCACTCGATTCATGAGCAGGTATCAGTAACCCTGACTGCAACATCAGCTGCAGCAAACCAACTGTTTTCATACAAACTGATTTACCACCGGCATTCGGTCCGGAGACCAATACAATCCTTAAATTTTCATTCATATGAATATTCAGGGGAACCACAGTTTTTTTATCTTCTTTGAAAGATAGATATAACAGCGGATGTGTTGCATTGATCAGTTTTATCCGGGGTTCAGCTACAAGTACCGGCATATCAGCTTCTATTTCAATTGCAAACAAAGCTTTAGCCCTTACAAAATCAAGTTTGGTTAAAAAGCCATGATAAGACAACAGTAACGGAGTAAATGGTCTTAAATCATCAGTAAGCGCAATTAATATTCTGATGATCTCCCGTCTTTTATCAAATTCAAGATCTCTGATTTTATTATTCAGTGTAAACACAACCTCCGGTTCCATATAAACGGTCTGTCCGCTTGCAGACTCATCATGTATGAAACCTTTTAATTTACGTTTATTCTCGGCCAGAATAGGGATGCACATTCTTCCGTCACGGATCGTTAAACTTCCATCTGCTACCCAGTTACTGGCTACTGCCTGCTTATAGATAGCATCCATCCGCTTACGCACTTCCTGCTCTCCTTTGGCAATATCACCAATAATTTCCTGCAATTTAGAGGAAGCATTTGGTTTGATTTTTCCTTTAGCATCAAGAATCGTCTCTATTTTTTTAAGGATATTTTTTTCTACAGGCAAATGCTCAAAAAGAGCTTCCAGATTAGGATAAACATCTTTCCTTTCTTCAAAGAAACGCAATACAGAAAAAACAGTCTGCAAAGAAAGATAAATTTGAAATAACTCATCTTCCATCAGGTAACTGCCTTCTACTCTTATTTTCTCTGCGAGTGATTTAATATCAAAAAAGGTACTGATCTGTAAAGGTTCCTGGTTCTCCAGAATATTTTTAAACTCTTTAGTCTGCCTTAAAAACTTATTAATCTGATCAAATTTATTCATCACCTGCATTTTGCTGACCATGTACTGTCCCATAGGACTCAGGCAATGCTTCAGGATGAGTTGTCTGACTTCAGTGAAGCCAAGTCTATCTAAACAATTATCGGGATATATCATTATTATTATTGAATCTTTTTAGCCGTACTGACATTAGCTCCCTTCTTACCTGAAGGTTCTTTATCTGTACGCACTTTTAATTT
>Ga0247807_10002083_pt1 | contig 11231 bp, 9 predicted proteins | sample UWRJL074202C1_FD_179931 | JGI IMG/M metagenome (GOLD analysis project Ga0247807, IMG submission 179931) | Plant litter microbial communities from Arlington Agricultural Research Station in Wisconsin, United States - UWRJ-L074-202C-1 | ecosystem: Environmental > Terrestrial > Plant litter >...
TCCTATTATGTTGCTACAACATAAGAGTCAAGCTTAGGAGAGAGGATGAAAGAGAAAAACATATCCAGTCACTGAGTGCTGGGTCAGCGATCATGTATACACCCAGGGAGATGGGACAGAGAAGTGGCGGATTTCCATGGTCAAACAATCGATGGAATCGCGCCGATGATGATGATATTATCCATGGACCAGCCATGGCGGAGTACGAGGACATCGACACCAGTCTCCATGGGTTAGGTGGAAATGTGCCTCTCCCACCAAGACAGATATCCAGAAAACCTGTACGGACAAGAAATGCGAAGGGAGCATACCAGCCTGCACCCAATGGAGCTCCATTCGACTACCACACGCATGGAAGAACGAACAGTCTTGGGACAGCTGGACCAATCCATCCGATTTATGAAGCCGATGAAGATGACAATGGGCCAGTCGAGATGACTTACGAACATGATTTAGATGATACTCCGACATCTGCACATACTAAACGTATTTCGGATCCATTCCGTGATCAGCCAAATTTATCATCAACCACTCACTTGGGAGACGATTCTGAAAGTCCAGCACGATCTCGTGAACGTGAGATTCAAGAATGGGTGTCTGACTGGGCCGCTGCAGATGCAATGATTTATTCTCAAGCTCGATCCCACTCATCGGCTGGTAGAGTGTCACCAAACCGTCGCGCACAACTTATAGCTGCCAGCTATGTTAGCTCTGTGTCAGGAGAAGAAGATAGTGGTAGAACAGCCAGCAATCTTTCTGAGCAAAGCGTCGCGGTTTCGGCCATGTCAAATTCTCATTCTGATTCATCTTCACAAGGTAGATCAAGAAATGATTCATTGCGCGGATTTATTACCAATGCTATGAGCCCATTTTCGATGTTATCAACCACCGTAGCTACAACAGTCAGTATCGCACCAGATGTGAAAGGCAACCCCCCAAAAAGTTCTGGAAGCAGTGAAGGCGCAAGCTTCAACACAGCTCATACCAGTTTTAGTGCTCTTCAAGCCGAAGCAGAAGGACTATTGACTAGAACTGATGATGGATGGAGTAGTCGTGAGGCATCACCAATTCGATCCCCTCGTCACCATCAAATAGTACCAGGCAGCCCTTCCAAAAACAAGCCAGCGCCTTTCGGTCGCAGCGGATGGCTTGGTAGCATACGAAAAGCGTTCACCGGCGACTCGAATGCTCCCAAATACAGAAGTCCCTCGGCATCTTTCGGTAATCGCACACCAAGTCCAATACGCGTAGGGATCCCAAATGGCCAACTACCACGGCGAGCTGTGTCCGCTGGGGCAATGCTTTGGCGCCGGAAACAAGGCAAGTCCGACTGGGAAGACAGCGCGGATTTAGATGCAGGACGCTCAAGTACATTCACCGGCGAGTTGCGGCGGAGTGAGGAGTCCGACGATTGGGATATTGAACAAGCAGTTCGCAACCGAGTTGTGCAGGTCATGTTCACGGTACCCAAGGAGAAGCTAAGGGTGGTAAATCATGATTTCACGGACGACGAAAAAAGTGAAGTGGGGAGCCTAAGAAGCAAGAAGGGCAGTGGAAGGTCAATGCAGGCAGTAGAGCCGCTGGAGAGAGTCGTCGAGGCGGAAGCAGGCGAGAAGGTGGAGAGCACCATCGAGATAGCGAAACGGGAGGTCGTTGAAGGTAAGGGAAAGGGGAAGGAGATTATGGTCGAGAGTCCTCCGATGAGAGGCAAAGGAAACGACGTAACTGCGGTAAGCACGCCGGGGAAGGGGAGAAGCAAAGTGAAAGAACTAGTGGAAGACTTCGAATGGAGAGCATCGCCTGAACGCTCGCCGGATCGTTCGTCTCTCCGATGAGAGGGCAACATGGCGTTTCTGTAGATTTATGGGATGGGAAAGGGAACTCTGGGTAGGATTGTATTATTATATCTGGATGATATATAGCGTACGAGTGATGAATGAATGCATACAGAACTTGTGATCTTGGGTTACGCTATTATTATAATTTCCTATGCTGTTTCTCTGCTTTCCTGCTCCCAAGAAATCAACTTGGCCACGTAGTTTCAGCCGTCATTAAAGTGTTCCGTCTCCTTGAAACCATGTTACTATCCCAGGTTCTCGCGTAACAGCTCGCCCAAACTCTGCCACGACACCTAACTCCAAATGCAACCCCTGGAAAGCTTAAAGCTTGAACCCTATGACTTTTTCCCTAGATAGTCACCTAGTGTAGTCTACCGCTTGAACAAGGTCGGCGGCCTGGTCCGAGCGAGGATGAGGCTCAACTATCCTAGCATTGCTCGCATTGGAAACTCTAAATCAACCAAATAACCCTAGCGCCGTTCAAAACCAGCAGGTTGGGGAGCAAGGTTGATTTTCTTTTAAAGATCTGACTTTGGAATGAACTCATATGATCGGTAATCGACCGGGGTCGTGCGACGTGTCGTTTATCCGCTCCAATTCAGTAAGGCTAGTCCGCTATCTTCTGGCTATATTGATCACGTCCTATCGAGCTGCGGTGATCGTGCGGCTGAGCTCTCGGTGGCGTATCTAAAACGGTTTGTCTTGTATGGTGGAAACAGAGCGATTGGCCATGTGCATACCATGTACGACTCACCGTCTTACATATGTATGTACAATACAGTACTGTACAATATGCCGGTACGAGCTTCCGCCAAAGCAAAGCGCTCAGTCGCAGCCGATAAATAAGTCCCAAGCGCTATCAATCACATGGCACGTCTACCTTGATCACCAACCCGCAAAATAATCGCAAACTCTACGCCTCCAGGACTCATCACTTCTTGAAGAAACATGTCCTTTAATTCCTGTTTCCCCCCACGACTCGCCATCTCTCGTGAAGGTCGTGTTCAATTCGCAAATGAGGAACCGCGATAACTATTAAAGGCAGCGACAATGGGTTTCCCTACTTTCCACCCAGAAAGACTCCTGTACCTACTTTCTTTCGCAGTCTTAGTTTCAGGCCATGGTCGTCTTGCAGCGTGTCGGGCGGTGGTTGAGGGTGTAATCAATGGCAGCATCAACAACACCATGGGTTGGGATCCAGTGATACATGAGTTCAAGGGAAAGATCAAGGGTTTTGATTATGGCGCCGAGGTAAAACAACCGATCACGTTAACTTACGAAGGTTAGTTTGTTCTCTGATGGTACCTGGATGGTGAAGGAGCATCTTAGAGGAGTTTCTATGGAAGATGGGAAATTGAATAAATCAGGGGGCTGACTTTGACCTAGGATGCAAGCATATGTGTGGTGGGAATGCACCAGATCCAAATGATTTTCCAACAGCTTTAAGTGTTTTGACAACTTGGGTAAGTATCTGGCGTGAGTGCTGTATTCTGAGGGAATGCGACCGATCAGAGCGGGCAAAAGCTGACCCTCACAGGTCTTACCGTCGGTTGCGCTCTTCTCCAACCTTCCATATGAAGCGCTCTCGAGAAAGAAATATAGAAAAACATTCGAGGCATTCACAAGCTGGATTGGATCTCCTCGAACTGCTCTCACGACAACCTTCTTTAACATCTATACTATGCGCCAATGCCAAGCGCTATCTAAGCAAGAACCACACACAGAAGAGCTCTATCGAGACGTGCTGTATGTACTGAGTTGCATCGGCCAGTACGAGTATCGTACTTTTGGGATGGATAAAAGCGCTCACCTCCTGAGACTCCGGGAACGTAGAGACAGGGCCTTAGTCTACGGCATATTACGACCCTTAACAGGTGGCGATGAGAGAGATGTCGTCTATTCCCGCGTACTCATTTCAAATCTCGCTTTCCAGCTCCGTTGCAATAGACGACGAGGAGTCTTCCCCGTCTTAATAAATGTGACCTGGTTTATGGTGGCATTCGCATTCTCCCTTGTCACTGCTTTCGCTAGTCTAGGCGATAATACCACCGCTCACAGTCTCGCGCTTGGGATTTTCGTGTCATGGCTTCCAGTCCTCGTCTGCTCCACAGTCACAGATCGCAACCCAACCGCCTCCGTCCGATGTAGAGTCTTGATTGATAGGTGGATTTATAATAATGAAGCTATATATACTTGCCCTCCAGGTACCGAGCCGGTATGGTGGCGCCCTCCTTCCAAGAAACACCATATCCAAGGCTCGGTCATGGATCTAACGGTCGATGAATTCATCGGCCAGGGACGACGACTTCGCTACTGTGGCGTAACATCCGCTCTCCTCGAAATTGTTGAAAAGGAACCCTACATCCCTGTCGAGGGCTTCACCTTTGCAGACCACCATCTGAAGAAATCTGCTCGATTCCAGCGTACTCTTACAAAGCGTCCCACCTCCTGGTGGGTGATATGCTTCGCTGTCCACGTATTTGTGAGCCAGCAAATCTTCCTTGCGTTCGTCATTGCTTTCAATACTCCCACAATCGGGCTCGGCTGTCGCTCTACCCTATATCTTCTATACTTCCTCATCGGCTGCATTACATCCTCCGTCCAGATCATCTACCAAGAACCACCTCCGTGGACCCGTCGTCTCACAATCCCTGCGAACACTCTAAACACTCTGTTGCTCCTTTCGATTATGATGTTACAAACTACCGGCGGACTCAACAACTGCTATTGCAAAGCCTCGTTCATGGGCACTTCATCTTACGGCGGGTACGTAGATTTGCAAAACGCGCAATATTATAAAGAATGGTTTCATGTTGTAAGGACGTGGGCTCCCGCAGCAGGGTTTGGCATGTTTGGGTGCTTGGGGTGTATCGGGTGGGCTTTGAGGTATTGGAGCAAGACGAGCAGTCTGTGGTCGGGAAACGAGGATCCAAGGGTTGGGAGGGAGGGAGGAGACGGGGTAGATCTGATATGGCTGATATGACAGTGTATAAATAGAGGAACGCTTTAAGGCTTAATGGCTAATGAATATAATGTATGACTTCTGAGGGTATTGGTAGTCCGAATTGTGCTAAGTGGGATGCGTAATATCTGCTTCTCTTCACGCTTGGGTCATGGGGTTAGTGACTTAGGTGGGTTGGATCAGTCAATCCTCTTTTATACCAGATTGAAATCATACTACCAAATAGTTTGTATAGCTTCACGCCAGCTCGACTCATATTGTAACGCTCAGTAGCCAGCACTCTATGATTCTGAGGTAGAATGTTCCCCGCGCTTTAAGAAACGATGGTTGAACTATAGCTATGGCTTTTCAGAATTAGTGTCTACTTATCTCAAGATTTAATAGCGTTGATTTTCCAAAATATGAATAGAACTCCGTTCGTTGGGCAAGTAAGTGATTCGCCAAGAGATATCACGAATTGGTTCAATTGCAGCGTCATAATGCAGATGACGTTCACAATTTTTCAACATAACAACCCTCCACGCCATTTCTGGAGATTTTAATTACAAAAGTGCTCCCTATCATTTTTCGAAATTAGTTTTAAGAAATAAGTTAGTGAAAGATAGAAAAAAAAGCTGCAAAATGGCTTCACATCTTCCCCCGCCAACAACGAAAGACACCATCCTGGAAACCGGGGCCGCCGTGACGCAAGATTTCAAACCTATTAAGAATATCTGCGCGCACTTGAACGCGTTTCATATCTATGTCTCTGATCCAAAGCGAAGCGTGGAGGCGAATCATTATTGCACCCATTTAAATGCGGATGTGAGTTTCCCTTCTTTCTATGTTTCCATCTTATTTTGTCATCTAGCAGATTTAAGGCGAGGTTTCAGGGGGGCTGATGATAGGAATAGATGAGGCAATGTCTGATCTACGACTCTCCAGAAAAAGGAGCGCGTTTGATCGGTGTTGAATACATGATTACGCCAAAACTATATGACACCCTCGACCAAGAAGAGAAGAAGTTATGGCATTCGCATGAATATGAGGTAATACTCGACTTTGCTTGCTCTTCCTTCGTTTTATTTATTTTTAGAAAAAATGCTAAAATGTAAGCATGTAGGTCAAGAGCGGAATGCTCATTCTTCCAAACCCCACCGTCCCAGGTGCGGTATGGGAGATCCCAGAGACGGAAGAGATGAAAGAGGTGGTGGGCTTGTATGGCAAGACGTGGCATTTCTGGCAGGTTGATCGGGGGGATGAGATCCCGCTTGGGCGGCCGGAATTAATGGGGAGTTTTACGAGCGATGAACAGGTATTTATCTCACGTTCTTTCTTGGGTTAGCTTCTTACTTGGGAGGGAAAGGGGCTGATTGCTGAACAGGTCCCGTGGGAGAAAGTCAAAAAGCGGGATGAGAGGTTTGGCGTGGAGACGGCGAGGAAAAAGGAGATTCGAAGAGGGATTGAGAGAGTGGAAATTAGCAAGGATGCAGATGTGGCTTGGGAGAAGTGAGTTTGTTGGTATGGTTAACAAATAGCTATGTGTAAATGGGTAGCACGAAGGCTGCGACTGTTCAGATGACTATGAGAGTGAGTTGTCAAAGTGGCCTTAAGTTGTAAGCGATTTGTTCAAGCGACCCTGAGTTGGCAACCTGATTTTTTTGGATAAATCAGAGCGAGTCTCCTACTCAAGGGGGTTTTGTTTCGTGTAAGCTCATTTTACGAGTTGTCTGACATGCAGTGTATAAACTTAGCCCTATACACGTAAAATCGGATATGATATTAGCGTTTAAGATCCCGGAGATTGGACATGCTGATGCCCGGTTTTACTCGGATAAAGTATCTAGTGTCAAAAATGTAGTGAAATATAGTAGAACAATTAGAAGTTCGTAGTAGACAGGCGGAACTTATTTTGCTGACAGGTGATGTCGTAACTAATGTAAGATGGCACGGGAATAAGATTCTTCATTGAATGCCGAGAGATGAAAGCGAGCTATGCTTGGCTTGATGAGACATGGACCGAACTCAAATTGTTATGTGAGAATTACATAGTCTAATTGTCTCTGTGGATTCACTAGGCTACAACCCTATAAGGCTCTGTTGAAGGTTGAAGCACTCAGAGGCTGGTTGCCCCTTTCTCAACCTCGCTTAACTTAGCTCCAGCGCTGAAGGAAGTTGGCTTCCATACAACTTGCGTCCGCGACATGTTATGATTGTATTGCTACATTAATATACTAATGAAAAACACATCAAGCCATTTGAACTCTTTTTAAGTTGGTTGAGCGGCTTTCAATAAATCCGAATTCGTTACAGAGATCGAACCATCATATCTAGAGTCTTAACAGAGTCTGACAACTGCCAGTGCACCTTGCTTGTAGAACCAAAAAGATATTCCTCAATTCAACCGCGTCTGAATCTTTAGCCCTTGATTCCTGTCCAGGACCTTTTTCACCAACTCCTTGCCAGGAAAATCACTAATTACGACGCCCGTCCTTCCCCCTCCCCCTTGCTCTAACCAGGCACCGGTCCGATCATTAATCCCCACCACACCACCCTCAATACCACTCCTCACCGTCCCTGCTGCACATTCGATTGGCAAGACCCCTATACTCCCACTTAAATGCCCCAAGTATAGTTTCCCGTCCCTCTTCTGAATTCCTGCTTTTGCGTCCTCAAGGCCCTGGGTTACGGCAGCAAATTTGTAGTCGAGTCCGGCAAAGAGATCGGGGACGATGTACTCGTCTTGAATGGAGAGGACGGGGGATTCCCATTTTATCCCGTATTCCGCTGGCTCGCTGCCAAAATTCTGCAAAATGATAATTCTCCCTCGCAGCGTGCCTAAGGTTGGAAGTATAGCTGGGCCACCGGGAAAGGGAGGGAGCCAAAAGTGTGTTTTCGAACCTGATGCAGTCTTTTTATCGGTGAGACGGTAGTAGTTGAAAGCATCAACAAAGGAGAATGTGCTGTTGATAGCAGTAGATTCTTCTTTGAGGCGCATAAGGATGGTTTCACCTGGGTTCTGCTCAAGAAAGGAGAAAAATGTCAATAGAACATCGGTGTAGGATTTTCCAGTGAAGGACTCGCCGTGATAGATTTGTAGAGTATTGTTTATCCGGCGAGCGCGGATATCGAAAAATCTATGACCTGATTCGAGCTGGGTGCCTAAGCGGTGGTTTTGGCATTGCTGGGCTTGTTAGGCTGGAGCTGGAGATTTGATAAAGGAGAGATAAGTAGAAAATTGGACGATAGAAAATGTATGAAAGAAATCCAATTACCGCGACAGGACCATTAACCACATTGGTAATGGTATCATGAGTTCCAGGAATGGAGAGCGATGTCAAGTTCGTGCTGTCCGGCAAGGCCGTCATCCATGTTGGAGCATGAAAGTAATTCGCGTCAAAGGAGTATGGAGAGATATACCCAAGATATTTCCCAGCGGAGGCATTTTTAGCCACCAGCAAAAGGCCGAGGAGATTCAAGGAGAGCTTCATCCTTACGGGCACCGAGTTCCAGAGCTGAAAAGTCGACACGCTATGCGAACTGGATCAAGAGTACATATACTTGTCATGTTGCACTACAGCGATTCTAGCAAAACCCTCTGGTTGAGTATGGCATGGTCGTCGCCCTCACGTTCTGGCAAGGTGAGCTTTGCTTATGTTTAGATGATGGTTGTTGAACATTCTCATAATGTTGATCACATAAACAAGGCTGAAGAACCCCATCTCCTGGTCACATGAAATTGATTGGTCAGCTTTCGCCTCGTGAAAGTACACCAACCATACAATCATCACTCGAATTGAATATGAGAAAAGGGGGCTTAGCATCTGCATAACAAGATAACTAATGCAGGTACCGAAATATGAGCTCCAATTACACGAGCAGTCACAATTGCTTCTACGTGAGAATACGAACACTGCACAACGGTAATGGGATTGGGGGTGCTCAAAGAGGAAGAGAGGCACTGGCGGGATTAGAGGTCAATGGCATTGAGGAGTAGATGCTATTCGGGAGATTCGGCATCGGAACAAGAATCGATAAGAAGAAGGCGGATGAGGGACAGAATTTGTGAGAACAATATGAGCAAATCGCCCCTGGTCTTATGGACAGGCCCTTGGGGATTATAAGCCAGCATCATGATGAACCCCTCCATTACTGAGATCTCTGAGCGATAAGCATTTCGACCAGAGGCAGGAGGAAAGTAATGGCTCACGTGTAGAAATAGTCGAGGAATATGATGGGTATGTGGAGATGGATATACCTACGCAAGACTTGCTTTTCGCAAGGAGAGTGGGACGTGAAAAGGGGTTGTAAAAGGACGTGTTAGTGTCATGGTACAAGTTCCTCGTTTCCTTGACGCCGCTTTGACGCGCAATGCAAAGATAGATGGAAGAGATGCGCGTGAAAATGGAGCAGGTAACAAAGCCACGCTTCCATTCCGAGGTTATGGCTCTAAGGCCCTAACGATCTCTAGCGATCTCTTCTGAAGTGCTAAAGTATTGTCAACTATGCCGGAATAAGAAAGCAAATTAGAGAGGAACTCGTCGAATTTGGTCCGTAGGTGAATTGAGATATCAAGGGCTCAGTCCAGTCAGACTCTCCGGCCACCATCTTCATCTTCATCTTCATGTATGGCGATGCGGGGTTCTTATCTACCACTTTACACAATACTGCATCGTGGTACGACTTTTCTATGAATATGCATGATACATACCAAGTAGGCTTCATGCACGTACGCCCACACTTCATCGTTGCTCCAAATCTACAACGCCACCCGCCCAGCCATACGAAAAATATGCTCTCGCCTTGGTTGTCAACTGCCAATCTCCCAAGCCTTCCCCTAAACAGTGGACGCCATGACGAGATTTTGTCAGTCGTGATCTGCGCAGGAGCTGCCGCCGTTGTTTGGAAAGCATCCGTGTCAACCCCTATTCGTATTTTCTGCGGGGAGGAGAAAGCCGATCTTTTCTTACATCAACAAACACAAGAGGAGATACGAAGACTGCCTTGGATCCACGGAGGCCTTTGGCTCCGGTAGAGTGGGAGAATTAGCCTTCAGCTTGTAGGATAGTCGTTGCACTAGCAGGCATGCCTCCAAATCTCGACATGTTGGGGCGGTAGCCTATGACGATGATTTGAAAAAGCAAATCAAAAAGGTCTCAGAGGCAAAGTGGATGCGTCCATGGATCTGCGAATACTTTCTATGTGTCTGCGTTCGGAACTAGAGATAAACTCATTCATCAACAACCTCAGAACTCTTTGTTGATTTCACTTTCACGATGGAAGGATCTCTTGAATAAACTTCTGCTCTTGCATTCATAGCCTGCGTATAATTGAGTCGCCGTAAAGACAATGCTAATTCAATTGGTGACTCCATGCGGTGAGTGAGTTACGTATGCCATGGACTCCAACGCTTTATAGCTTTTTCCAATGTTTTGCAAATGATTCCATCTGTATTACGATAGTCAGCACATTTCCGGTTGTTCCTATAATCTAGGCAAGGATAAATATCTTATTCCCGCTGCTCTAAGGGACTGGACGTGAGGTGAGGGTGAGGCGAGGATCTCAACAACAGTCAATATTGTCAGCATCCGCCGCAGCGACTCCTTTTTGTTCTCCTGCGTGAAAGACAATTTCATTCATCGCCGGATGTTGGATCATGCAATTCAATCGACCAAATCCAATTCAATTCAATCCAGCTGGATTGCTTGCCAACATCATCAGGAAGCATACACTAGCAGCTATAGTCCGCTAGTATTCGCAGCACTCTAACTTAATATCTGCTAGCGCGCAAACTTGGATTCTACCGCTGTGGATCCAAATTAAGACGCCCCACCCAACGCCAAGCAAAGTGTCTTGATCTTTGTTGTGGTTCTCTCGCACCCTCCGAATCATCCGTTTTCCAACAATCCATCCCACCCAAAACGAAGATTTCACCACCCAACCCTTTGGCCGTGAATCCCCTCGCCATTGTCAATTTCCGACTTGCTGCTGGTGATGGCCGTGACTGCCTTCTCTACACTCTCCTGTTGATTCAAATGTGATTTTGGGGCCGACCAACCCACCACCGTCGTTTACAACATTCCAGTCTCAGTCTTCGTATTGCCTCGCCTCGAATAAGCACTCTCGAAGCACATTGAGTGTTATCAGCTTCATTCTCCGTTACCATGGCATCTTATACACCGCTGTGGTCGCACCGACTGGCATTCATTGCCCTCATCTGCTGCATACACAAAGCAGCTGCCGCTGGGCCGATCAAGTACTGCTCGAATCTGAATACTGGTTCCGACTTCACGCCCGGTAAATACTTTCGCTATGCAGCGTGTTCTTTTTGAAGTGCATTCGCTAATATTTATCGCCTTATAGTCTACTATCAGTGGCAGTCTTACGGAGAATGCTATGATACCTGTACGCAGAATAACAATTTCGCCTTTTCCATCTTACAAGGGAACAAT
>Ga0247807_10002084_pt1 | contig 11229 bp, 10 predicted proteins | sample UWRJL074202C1_FD_179931 | JGI IMG/M metagenome (GOLD analysis project Ga0247807, IMG submission 179931) | Plant litter microbial communities from Arlington Agricultural Research Station in Wisconsin, United States - UWRJ-L074-202C-1 | ecosystem: Environmental > Terrestrial > Plant litter >...
GATCGCGCACGCCCAGAACATCCCGATCATTGTCGACAACACCATTGCGACGCCGTACCTGCTGAAACCGCTCGACTTCGGCGCCGACATCGTGGTGTATTCGGCGACAAAATTTTTGGGCGGCCATGGCAACTCCCTCGCCGGCGTGATCGTCGACGGCGGCACCTTCGACTTCGGCGCCCACCCCGAGCGCTGGCCGCAGTTCACCGCGGTCAGCCGTCGCTTCGGCGGCATTGTGTTCTGGGACCACTTCGGCCGCGACGGCAGCGCCTACCTCGCCTACACCAAGGCGAAACTGAGCCACGACCTCGGCCCGGCGCTCTCCCCGTTCAACGCGTTCCTCATCCTGCAGGGCGTCGAGACCCTCGATATCCGCCTACAGAAGCAGACCGACACCGCGTTCGACATTGCCCGGCGTCTCGCCGCGCATCCCGGGGTCGCGCGGGTGCATCATCCCTCCCTCCCCGATCACCCCGACCATGCCCGCGCCGCGCACTATTTGCCGCGTGGCGCCGGTTCGGTGTTCGCGTTTGATCTGAAAGTCCCGGCGAACGGGCCGGCTGAGGGCGGGGCGGGTGAAGGCGGGGCGGATGAAGGCGGGGCGGATGCCTCGGCGGCCACCATCGCGCACGTCGGAGCGTTCATCGACCGACTACACCTCTTTAAACTCGTCGCCAATATCGGCGATGTGCGGAGCCTGGTGGTGCACCCGGCCACCACCACCCACAGCCGGCTCACCCCCGAGCAGCGCACCACTGCCGGATTCTCACTGAGCACCATCCGCCTGTCCGTCGGTTTGGAAGCCCCCGCCGAGCTCTGGGCCGACCTCGAACAGGCACTCGCCCACGTCGCCGACGAGAACACCCCCGCTGCGGGACACCGCGCCGGGGCATCCACCCCCGCACCACCAGCACCGACCGTGGAGGTCACCCGATGAAATTTGGCTACTGGACCCCCGTTTACGGCGGCTTTCTGCGCAACATCGAGGATGAGGGTATGGAGGCCAGCTGGGATTACGTGAAGTCGGTCTCCCAGCTCGCCGACCGCCTCGGATACAACATCACCCTGGTGCCGGAGCTCTACCTCAACGACCGCAAAGGCATCGAAGCGCCCAGCCTCGAAGCGTGGTCGTTGGCCAGCGCCATCGCCGCCGTCACCACGGACCTCAACATCATGACGGCGGTGCGCCCCGGATTCCACCTGCCGACGGTCATCGCCAAAACCGCGGCGACCCTCGCCGACATCAGCGGCGACCGGTTCAGCCTCAACGTTGTCTCGGCATGGTGGGCCGAAGAGGCGCGCCAGTACGGCGGGCTGTTCGCCTCACACGACCAGCGGTATGTGCAGTCGTCGGAGTTTGTCCGCATTCTCAAGGGCCTGTGGTCGGAGACGCCGTACAGCCAAAAGGGCGAGTTCTACACCGTCGACAACACCATCCTCTCCCCCAAACCGCGCACACCCCCACTCATTTACGCCGGCGGCGAGAGCGAAGACGCCCGCGAAGCGATCTCGTCCTTCGCCGACGCCTACGTGATGCACGGCGGCACCCCGGAGGAAATCGCGCCCAAGGTCGCCGACCTCAACGCGCGGCGCCAGCGCCAGCATGGTGCCGACTTTCGCGAGTTCGGTATGGCCGCCTACGTCATCATCCGCGACACCGAGGCGGAGGCGCAGCGCGAGCTGGAACGCATCACCCGCGTCGACCCCAACTCCCCCGGTTTTGCCTCGTTTGAGGAGTTTCGGGCGAACTCCAACCTCGACGTTGAACTCAGCCTGAAGGAGTACTCGGTGGGCACGCGCGGACTCCGCCCTGGACTGGTGGGCACCCCGGAACAGGTCGCCGACCGGCTCCGCCAGTTCGAGGCCGCCGGGGTGAGCCTGGTGCTGATCCAGTCCTCCCCGCTCCACGAAGAGCTGGAGCGGATCGCCACCGACCTCTTCCCCCTCTTCGACTGACCACCCACCTCACCTGAACGAATGGACGTCACCGCATGAGCACCTCCAGTAGCCAGTGGAACGAACCAGAGGGAGCCACCGCGCGCGGCACGCTCATTGTGCTCGCCGGGCGCGGTGAGGCCGCCGGGGTCTACGAACGGTTCGGTCGCCGTCTCTCCGCCGACGCCTATCGGGTTCGGGTACTCGACGACGTCACGCTTGATGTCGCAGAGTCCTACGCCCGCGTACTCGACCTCCTCGCGGACCCCGCACTGCCGGGGCCGAAGGTGGTGATTGGGTCGGATGCCGGGGCGGCACTGGCTCTGGCGATCCTCGACGACCCCGCCGTCCACGTCTCCGGGGTCATTCTTGCGGGGCTCCCCGTCGGCGACGGCTGTGCCTCCGCACCCACCACCTCGGGCACCACCGGTGCGGAGGACGACGCGGAAGTGCGCTCGGCGTGCCCAGTGCACCGCCGCACGCTGGCCGATCCCCGCCTGCTTCGGGCGGGCGCCCTGGCGGCTCCTCTTCCCGAGCTCCTCGCCCGCGCAATCTCTTCGTCCGGCGACTCTGCCGGTGCGCGCGAGGTTTCGTGGGTGCGAGTACCGGTGCTCGCCGTCCATGGCGACGCCGACGCCATTGCTCCGGTATCGCTCGCGCTCGATCGCTACCGGCTCCTTGGTGGTGCCGAGGTGCTGACGATTGCCGGCGGCAGACACGACGCCCTCAACGACGTCAGCCACCGCAGTGTTGCTGCGGCGATTGTGCTGTTTCTCGAGCGCCTGCGGGTGGCGGGCAGCGCGCCGGCCACCTCCGCTCTCGACGGCGAGCTGCCGCACGTGCTGAACAACGTCTCCCTTCAGACTGAGCCGGATCTCGTCCGCTAAGACGAGGCGGTTCTGTTCGGCAGAGTCGCCAGCACGGTCCTCATGCCCGGGAGGGCGGTCAGTCGAAGTACTCGCGCAGCGATCCGGTTGCTGCCCGGGCGACGAGCCGAGCGAACTCGGCAACCAGCTCGGGATTGTCGGGCAACTGGGTGATGGACATCCGGAGCAACCCCTGGGCGGGCGGGGTCACAAACGATTTGCGTCCCGAACCGACCGAAATTCCCTGAGACGCAAGAGCGACCAGCGCATCCAGCTCGTTGTCGACTTCGATCCACACCACAAGGCTTTCGTGCCCGGCGTAGGCGCGGAGCCCTTCGCTGACCAGCGCCGAAACCAGTGCTTCGCGGCGCACGGCATAACGCTGGCGGGCGACGTCGACGCTCTGGGTGGCGGCCGGACTGTCGATGAGATGCGCGAGGGCGTTCTGCAAGATGCGGCTGTTGGACCCCACGCCGTGGCTGCGTTGCTGCACACTGCGCTGCACGAGTTCCCTGCTCCCGCCAAGGATCGACGTACGAACGTCGATCCCGTACGCCTTGCAATAACTGCGGATGCGAAGCACCTGGCCGGGCAGCAACAGTCCCATGCTGGGCACGTCGCGTGCGGCGAGGGGACCGATCGAGTCGTCTTCGATCACCCATACGCGGGTGCCGTCGGACCGGGCATTGTGCTGACGGATCACCTCGGCGAGTTCCGCGACGCGGGCCACCGAGACCGTGTGGTCGATAGCGAACGGTGCGCCGGGTTGGAAGACAAATGCGACCGGATTATGGGTGAGGGCGGCGCGCAGGGAGGCGGGTGTGGGCCCGTGGGTGTCCGCGGAGACCCCCACCGCCGTGATGCCCAGGTCGTTGAGGGTGTCGAGGAATCCAGGAACAACGGGCTCGTCGACGGCGACCGTTGACCCGCGGGGCGCCGCAGCCGAAATAGCAAGCAGGAGCGCTTCGGTTCCGCCGCCGGCTGTGGCCCACGCCTCTGCGGGAAACGGCCAGTGGGTTTCGACCGCGGCCTGAAGGCGGTTCGTCATGTAGTCGCGGCCCGGAGCGTTGAGCTCGGGGGCGTCGAGGCTCGCCAACAGCGCGTCGCCGAGGGCGGGTTGCAGGGCGACATCCGCGTTGACCTGCACCAGGTCGATGTGTGCCCAGCCGGGGAAGTGCGCGGGAGCCCGCGGGGCGGGAACAAGCACACTCGACCGGTCGGCGACGGTGCTCCCGCCGCGACGCCGGGTCTCGATCAGTCCGGCGTCTCGCAGCGAGCTCCAGGCATCGGCGATGGTGCCCACGCTGATCCCGGCGACCCGGGCGAAGTCGCGGATGGTGGGCAACTGAGTACCGGCGGCGAGCTCACCGTTTTCGATCAGCGCGGTGAGGGAATTGCGCACATCCGTGGCGCCCCGACCGGTGATCTGTTCGACCAACCACGCCGAGTCGATCGCGCTGGAGATGACAACCATACGAGCAGATACCTTCCGCTGCACCGGCACCGATGCTGTTGTACAAATCATATGTGGTGCACAAACGGAGTTATGTTCAGAAGAGTTCTGCGACATGGGGAGGTCCGTGGGTCACACAGGGACGCGGAGGTGGAACCCGCGGTCCCGTGCAGCCAGAATGGGGACATGACTTCTGCCGCATTTTCTCCGGTCCTGCAGATGCGTGACGGCCACAGCATCCCACAGCTTGGCCTTGGCGTTTACAAGGTTGAGGATGACCTCGCCGCAACCCTCGTCGACGGCGCCATTGATGCCGGCTACCGCCACATCGACACGGCGTCGCTGTACGCGAACGAACGCGGTGTGGGCAACGGTGTGCGTTCGTCCGGTGTGCCCCGCGAGGAGCTGTTCATCACCACCAAGGTGTGGGATGACGACCACGGCTACGACGAGACCCTTCGCGCGTTCGACACCAGCCTCGAGCTGCTGCAGATGGACTATGTCGACCTGTACCTCATCCACTGGCCGGTGCCGAAGCACGACAAGTTCGTCGACACCTGGCGTGCACTTGAGGCGCTGCAGGCCGACGGTTGCGCCCGCTCAATCGGGGTGAGCAATTTCAAACCGCACCACATCGAGCGGCTCCGCAAAGAATCGGACGTGCTCCCCGTGCTCAACCAGGTAGAGCTGCACCCGTGGCTTCCGCAGGTCGAGACGCGACAGTACAACGATTCGCTCGGCATCCTCACCGAAGCCTGGTCGCCGCTCGCGCGCGGGCGGGTTCTCGACAACGACATCCTGCAGGGCATCGCCGACAAACACCTCAAAACTCCGGCACAGGTGGTGTTGCGCTGGCACATCCAGACGGGCACCGTGGTGATCCCGAAGTCCAATTCGCTCGATCGGATCCGCGAGAACGCCCAGGTGTTTGATTTTGTGTTGGATGTCGCAGACCTGGCAGCCATCGCGAGCCTCGAGACTGGCGAGCGCACGGGAATGGATCCCGACCTGCATTGACTCCAAGCTGCACTGACTCCGCGTCAGCAGCACCGGCCCTGCGGGTTGGCGTCTTGCCGGTCGCTGTGGTCCCGCCAGAACTCGCGCTCGGTCATCGGAGCCGGCGCATCGACGATATCTCCGTCTCCACCGCTGCCGTGCACCGCCGCGTGGTGGAGGAGGTACTTCTCGTACGCGTCCTCCCCCATCACCCCGCTGACGAACCACGCCGCATGACGCGCGCCGGAGCGGATGCGGTCAAGTACCACCATCAGTGACTCGCCTTCTTGGTTTTTGTGACGGGCAGAGCATCCCATTCACCCTGCAATTTTTTCTCTGCCGGTGTCGAGATGAACCCGGCGGGAGCGAAGATGCGGGATGGCACGGCCGGATCTTCACTCGTCGCGTTGCTGCCCGTGCGGTACGCGCGCCAGGTGGCGAGCAGCGCGGTGATGATGACAATGATCGCGAGGGTGACAAACAGGATCGAGAGCACTCCCTGCACCATGGTGTTGCGCACCACGGCCTCCATGGCCTCGACGCTGGCGGCCGTGCCGAAGCTCGTTTCCCCATTGGCAAGCGCCTCGGAGAAGGCACGGTTCTGGGCGAAGTAGCCCACCGCGGGCACCGAGGAGAAGATCTTGAGGAACGACGCCGAGATAGTGACAACGGCGGCGAACCCGAGGGGCAGTGCCACGATCCAGATGTACTTGAAGAGGCCTCGTTTGGCGATGATCGCCATACAGACGGCGAGCGCGATGGCCGCGAGCAACTGGTTGGCGATGCCGAACAGTGGGAACAGGGTGTTGATTCCGCCGAGCGGATCCGTGACCCCCATGAGGAGTACGGCACCCCACGCCGCGACCATAATGGCCGTCGCGATCCAGGCGCCCACCCGCCAGGACGTGTCCTTGAACTTGGGGAGGATGTTGCCCAGGGTGTCCTGCAGCATAAAACGGGCGACGCGGGTGCCGGCGTCAACGGCGGTGAGGATAAAGAGTGCCTCGAACATAATCGCGAAGTGGTACCAGAACGACATCAGTCCGCTGCCGCCGATGAGCTGCTGCATGATGTGCGCAAGGCCTACCGCGAGGGTCGGTGCACCGCCGGTTCTCGAGACGATCGACTCCTCCCCCACGTCTTTCGCCGTCTGCAGGAGCATGTCGGGCGTGAGGTTCACTCCCGACAGCCCGAGGCTGTTCACAAACGCGACCGCCCCTTCGACCGTGCCGCCGGTGGCTGCCGCCGAGGAGTTCATGGCGAAGTAAATACCGCGGTCGATCGACAGTGCGGCGACGAGCGCCATAATCGCGACAAACGACTCCATAAGCATGCCGCCGTAGCCGATGAACCGGGTCTGGCGTTCTTTCTCCACCAGCTTGGGTGTGGTGCCGGAGGAGATGAGCGCGTGGAATCCCGAGAGGGCGCCACAGGCGATAGTGACAAAGAGGAAGGGGAAGAGGGAGCCAGCCACGACCGGGCCGGTGCCACTCGCCGCGAACTCGCTGAACGCGGGCACCGTGAGCTCCGGCCGCACAATGATGATCGCGACCGCGAGCATCACAATGGTGCCGACCTTCATAAACGTGGAGAGGTAGTCACGCGGGGCGAGCAACAGCCAGACGGGGAGAATCGCAGCGATGAACCCGTAGATGACAATCGCGATGGCGATGGTGACCTTGTCGAGGGTGAAGATCTCGGCACCCCACGTGGTCTCGGCGATGGCACCACCACCGATAATCGCGGCCATCAGCAGCACAAACCCGATGATCGATACCTCGGTCACCTTGCCGGGGCGGAGGAACCGGAGGTAGCAGCCCATAAACAGGGCGATGGGAATGGTCATCGAGACCGAGAACACACCCCAGGGGCTTTCGGCGAGGGCGTTGACGACCACCAGGGCGAGGATCGCGACGATGATGACCATAATCGTCAGCGTCGCGATGAGGGCGGCGGTTCCGCCGATCACTCCGAGTTCGTCGCGGGCCATCTGACCGAGCGAGCGCCCACCACGGCGCATGGAGAAGAAGAGGATCAAGTAGTCCTGCACGGCGCCCGCGAGCACCACACCCACAATGATCCAGACCGTGCCGGGCAGGTAGCCCATCTGTGCGGCAAGCACCGGGCCAACGAGCGGCCCAGCGCCAGCGATCGCCGCGAAGTGGTGTCCGTAGAGCACCCGTCGGTCGGTCGCGGCGTAGTCCTTGCCATCGGCCTTGTATTCCGCCGGTGTTGCGCGTCGGTCGTTGGGCCGGAGGAGGTGCTTCTCGATGAACTTCGAGTAGAAGCGGTAGGCGATGAGGTAGGTGCAGACCGAGGCGAACACAAACCAGATGGCGTTGACGGTCTCGCCACGGATGATCGCAAGAACAACCCAGCTGACCCCACCGAGCAGGGCGATGGCCGCCCAGATGGCGATCTTCAGCGGAGTCCAGTGACGGTCCTCTGCCTCGGCAATAGTCGGGTCCAGCGCCACGGGTGGCAGCGCGGGATCCTGCGTCAGAACCGAGTCATCATCTCGGTTTTTCGGTGTGCGCGATGTCGATGCCATTTTCTCCCCTTTGAGAAACTGTCATGGTGCCCAGCAATGCGGCAACCGTAACAGCTGGCAACGAATCGGTCGAGTGCTTCCTACCAGCGGGAGTGAATCTCCGCACGGAAGTACCGGTCATACAGTTCGGTGACGGCGTCGGTGAACGCCTGGTCCAGCGAATCGACGGATCCGGCCGAGGCGTTCGAGCGTGCCTGGTCGACCGAGCGTGCACCGGGGATCACGGTGCTCACACCATCGAGCTGCGCGACCCAGGCCAGTGCGGCCTGCGCGGGCGTCAGGTCGTAACTCGCGGCAAGCACCGCGAACTCTTGCGCTGCGGCGACACCGCGCTCGAAGTCCACTCCGGAGAAGGTCTCTCCCACGTCGAAGGCCTCGCCGTGACGGTTGAAGGTGCGGTGGTCGTTCGCGGCAAATGTGGTGTCCGTCGTGTACTTGCCACTGAGCAGCCCACTGGCGAGGGGCACCCGGGCGACAATTCCCACTCCGGCTTCGCGGGCGGCGGGCAGTACCCGGTCGAGGGGCTTGAGGCGGAAGGCGTTGAGGATGAGTTGCACGCTGGCGACGTTCGGGCGGGAGATGGCGGCGAGTGCCTCCTCCTCGGTCTCGACGCTGACGCCGTAGTTGGCGATTGCTCCCTCGTCGACGAGGGTGTCGAGCGCGTCGTAGACGGCATCGGTCGACAGCACCACGGTGGGTGGGCAGTGCAGCTGCACGAGGTCGAGGGTGTCGGTGCGGAGGTTGGTGCGCGAGCGGTCGGTCCACTCACGGAACTTGGGCAGGGTGAAGTTCGCCGGATCCTGGTCTTCGCGACGCCCCATTTTGGTGGCGACAAACACGTCGGCGTCCGGCCGGTCGGCGAGGTATCCACCGATGAGCTGCTCGCTGCGCCCGTCGCCGTACACGTCGGCGGTGTCGAACAGAGTGACGCCCGCCTCGACCGCGGCGTCGAGTACCGCATGAGCATCCTGTTCGCTCACGTCCCCCCAGTCGGCACCCAGCTGCCAGGTGCCCAACGCGATCACGGAAACGGTTCGACCGGTACGGCCAAGAATACGACTCTGCATTAACTGAGGCTAACTGATGACTTTGGCAACCGCCCGGGCTAGACGTTTTCTCACCAAGTGGTCAGCTGCCTCGACCCTGTGCATGGTGACGTGGCGCATCTGTTCGATGATGCGCATGGTTCCCGGGGTGATGAACTGGTCCTGAGCGCCGTAGACGACGTCGATCGAAACCTTGACGGCCGCGATGTCGCTGATGGTCGTCTGCGCCTCGATGCAGTTTTTGAGGGAGAGGATAAAGGCCGTCCAGTTGCGCTCCGAAATCTCGAAGATGTCGGAGATCTGCAGCAGCCGGCCGATGCGCGCCGCGTTGGCGATGGTGAAGTCTTTGTTCTCGCGAATGAACTCGTAGGCCTTGAGATAAGCGCCGACCTGGTTGCGCAGGCGCGGATCGCCGAGTTCCGCCGGTGCGAGGTAGACCGGCGGGCTAATCAGCACCAGCCGGGCGACGCGTTGGGGACGCATCGCGGCATACCGCGCCGAAATCAGACTGCCCAGCGAGTGGCCCACCAGAATAAACGGCGCCCGCAACCCGAGGGTGTCGATCGTTGCCGCGAGCGAGGCCACGTGTTCGTCGAGCGTAAACGTCGCCTCGGGCGGCGCGATCGACTCCCCAAACCCGAGCAGGTCGATCATGATCACCCGGTGGCGGTCGACCAACATGGGGTTCAGCCGGCGAAAGGTCACCGACGACGACGCAATGCCGTGCACAAGGATCACCACAGGGCCCTCCCCCTCATCCCCGGCGATATGGAGGATCGGGGCTCTTCCGAACCGAAGCCGACTCAACATAGACATCTGGTGATTATCGCGGGTCGAGACGAGTGAATGCCCAGAAACGTTGGGTAGAGACATTGTGTGCCGCGTAGGTACGGTGACCGCATGAGGCGAACACTTAACAGAGCAGCGGCTCCGGTTGCTGGCGTGCTCCTGCTGGCGCTGGCGCTGTCGGGATGCTCGACGGCCAGCGATTCGGGGTCAGCGGGCGACTACGGCACCGCACAGAGCGAACCCGCACCGGCCTTCGAGGGCGACAGCAGCGTCGACGGCGGCGCGGTCACCACGGACGAGATGACGACGGAACAATTCGTACCCTCCGAGATTCCCGGCGAGGTCTCCCTCAACGATTCGTCCCGCCAGGTCATCACCACGGGCTACGTCACGCTGACCGCCGACGATCCCATTGCGGCCAGCGCCAAGGCCATCCAGATTGTGGAGGGCGCGGGCGGTCGTATTGACGGCCGTACCGAGCAGGCGCCGAGCAACGGCGACAAGGGTCGGGCATCCCTGACCCTGCGTATTCCCACCGACAAGTTGTCCGCGACGCTCGAGCAGCTCAAAGAACTGGGCGACAACGCGTCGGTGCAGCTGACCGACGTGGACGTCACCACCGAGACACAAGACCTCGACGCCCGCATCACGGCGCTCTCCGCCTCCGTCGACCGCCTGGTCGCCCTGCTCGCCACCGCGACAGACACCGCGGTGCTCATCGATCTGGAGACCGCGCTCTCCGACCGCCAGGGTCAGCTCGAGAGTATGGAGTCACAGCGCCGGCTGCTCGCCGACCAGGTGGCCATGTCGTCGGTCACTCTGGAGTTGGTATCGGTCGCCGATGCGCCCACTCCGGAGCCGGATTCGTTCTGGGATGCTGTGCTCGCCGGTCTGGTGGGCTTCGGCGCCTTCTTCACGGGACTGTTCTTCGCCCTCGGGTACGCGCTCCCCTGGCTGCTGCTGGTCGTGATTGCCAGCGCGATCATCCTGCTGGCACGCCGCCGTCGCCGTCGGGCGCGCACCGCAGCAGAATCTGCCGACAGCACTCCAGCCGACGGTGGTTCGACAGAGGTGTCGGCGCCCCGAAAGAAGTAGCTGGCCGGTCTACCCCGTGCCGCAGCACACGTGCCCCGCGACGTCACGTCGCGGGGCACGTTCCGTGGAGGGGTTAGCGGCGACCCAGTCGACGCTCGCCGTTGGAACCGGTCTGGTACACGAGCGAGTAGTGCTCGAACAGGCCTGGCTCCTGGGATGCTTCAAGCTCACCATCAGTGGAGATGGAGGGCGCGTCCTTGATCAGTTTTTTGGGGAACGTCACCTTGAGGTACTTGGGTGCAACAACGGCGCCCTGCAGGGGAACAAAAACGAGCTTCTGGCCGCCGAGCATCCCGACGTGCACCGCGCCGAATGCCGGAGTGTCTGTCGACGTGTCGAAGTAAATGCTCTCGAGGCTGCCGACCTTGGCTTCGTCCGGGTCTACAACGGACAGTCCGATCCAGTCGCGCAGGTTTTCCGCTTCGAACATGTTGGTGCCTCTCCCCGGCCGGATCTGTTCCGGCCTGTGTAATCCACGGTAGTCGGTGCTTCCAACGC
>Ga0247807_10002085_pt1 | contig 11227 bp, 6 predicted proteins | sample UWRJL074202C1_FD_179931 | JGI IMG/M metagenome (GOLD analysis project Ga0247807, IMG submission 179931) | Plant litter microbial communities from Arlington Agricultural Research Station in Wisconsin, United States - UWRJ-L074-202C-1 | ecosystem: Environmental > Terrestrial > Plant litter >...
ACTCCTGCCTCAGTCTATGCCGGCTGGTGTACCTTAAGCGTGAGCGCCTGCGGAATCACCCCGAACCCGGAACTGCTTTCTCATATGCAGACTGGTGCGTCGGTATCAATGGTGCTACGATCGTCCCATCTGTTGACACGGATTACAATCCAAGCATAGATAAATACGAAAGAAGGCCCTGTTCAACTCCCGATCAAGATGATGGTATTTACACCGTCTCTCTGCGTGATACGTTTGGCAACCGCGGATTACAACTCATCGTTCGCCTGCAGTCCCTGGAACTCACTCCTTCTAGCCCTATCTTCAAAGCAACAGAGTTCACACTCGAAGCCCAACGGAATGCACACATCATCAGTTCCGCCTTGGTCGTCTACTCAGCTGACAATGTGACGACACCACATATCTCTTTTCGCCAACCGACTTGGATGGCCGGCGAGGACTACAACTTTAATTACCACTCAGAAGACGACGACTACAAGTGTATGCGAGCAGTCTTTGGATTTTCTCAATCCGCAGCTTCCGAGCTCGACTACGAAAAGCGATCAGAGCACCGACTTAGGATGCCTGGTTCTCAACACCTTGGCACAATCTCCCTTCCTACGGGCCGTGTGGTGGCATGGCCCAACACACTTGCTCAACGCATGGAGTCGTGCTCACTGGTTGATCCGGAAAGGAGTGGACAGGTAAGTTATCTAGTGTTGCATCTGGTGGATCCAAACTATGTGATTATCAGTACAGCAAATGTGCCACCACAGCAACACGAATGGTGGGTGAAAGCAGCGCTGGAAACAGGACCGTTCGCTGCTGGGGGAATGGCAGAGAAGTTACCAACAGAGATTAAAGATATGATTGACTTAGCGACAGGAGAATGGCCGATGGGGAAAGAAGAGGCAGAAATGGTTAGAGAGGATATAGAAGAAGAGAGGAAGAACGCCTTGAAGACGGTGATGCAGAATGAGGGATGGGGGGCTTACGGCTATGATCCAGATATTTCAGAGCTTCTATAGGCGTTTAATCGATAACTTTACATCGTGATCATCTTGCTGCGGAGTGCACTAGATACTGCTAGACAGCCATGTTCGTTGATCTTCGTCGAGTAATCAAGCTGGTCCTGGCATCAAATTGTTGTAGGTGAGAGGTAGATATGCGCGTTCTACTTTGCCATGGATGCCGCGTATCCGTAACTTATGGCCAAATGAGCAAAACGTAGCTGATGCGTAGGAGCGAATTTATAAAAAGAACAGAAATACTCTCCTCACGTTTTCTTTAAAAGAAAAAGGGGAAGGGGGCCACATTCCCCTTTAGCTATGGCAATACTATGGTACGAGAAGTAGTGGTCTAGAGATTATATAGATGTATTTGTAGGGGATCTTGTTTAGGCTTCTCAAGAGCTGACTTGGGTCCCCTGAATATAGTCATGTAGAGTTACCAGGTTTCACGCAGCTGAACCGAATCATAAGCAAACTGTAATTAGTTTCTAGATGGATGAGTAGGAATGTGACTGAGCTACCTGAGTTGAGGCTGAGGCAAGGGTGAGTAGTGCCTGAGCAGGGCAGGACGCTGACTAACTGCATTGGGAAGTGACTGTGAAGATATGTCTTCTGAGACTTTCCCCAAAGTGTCAGACGACATGTTTCCTTGACTGGTTCCGGTTTTGTCGCTGGCCGTGAGCAACTGCTGCTTTTACCTGAGCAGAGTCTAAGCAGAGCCTGAGTATCTCTTAGTCAGGCTGCCCATTTTGGCTCCTCTGTATGCTCCGGCTAAAGTTTCCTTGCCGACTTTACGCAGGTGACTGCTCCTGCTTCCTTACAAGGTTTACAGTTAGGGTATTCTCCGAAATATGGGTTTGAGAATGGCCCTGTATTATAATAAAGTGTAAGGAGGTAGATGACTGAGATTTCAATAGAAGGCAAGAAGTAAACTATTAAGGAATTGAATCTAGACGGCACAGAGCTAATATCTTGCCCTCTTTAAAGGAGGGATATAGGGCAAAGATAGGTTTCCGCAATAACCGAAGTTATTTAGCCAGGCTCCAAAACGGGCCCTCGGGATCACATGACCATTGCAATTCCCATATGCTATAGAACGTTTAAATCATAAGACCTCGATTTAGATAACGATTTAGTGTCTATGGACGGCGCTTGGAAAGATGACTTGTAGAAGAAAGTCGCGTCAGGCCTATATTCGTGAACCAGCTGTCTTAATTGTCGACTTTCTAGGGAAGCACAGTACAAGGGCTTTTCGCAAGGCTTACCAGGAGGCTGGTTCTTTCTGTATAGCTAGCTACCCCGCAGAGTAAAATGGCAATGTCAACATATCTTGTTTCTTTTAAAAGCTACTGTAGTCAGTGCCACATCGTTTCTATATTAATGTGCGACATCATTCGGCCATCATAGCCTTACCATACTAGTGATTGATTCTTTATTTTCTTCGTTACTACGCTTTCCACGGTCTGGGGAAACGGTTCCGACTACAATTTCTGTCCTTCGAAGTACACAGTAAACCACTGTTTGCAATGACGCTCGTATGGAGGACACCCTATGGGCCACTGTTACAGACGCAGGTTAGTGTAGCTGATGTCGCGACAACGTTGTCAGCAGCTCGCGCGACATATGGATGGCTTGGGGGACTTGATGGAGCAAGACTCTTGTTATCAAAGATCTCTAATTCTTTCTCCAAGAAAATCAAAGATCTTGAACTAGACAAATCATTACGACTTTTGCCAGTAAACGCTCATGTTCTGACAAGTGATGGCCATCTGATATGCTCAATCGCCAATACTGCTGATGCATTTGGTGGCGATCCCAAGGACTCAGATCATTGGATTAACAATATGTGCGCTAGCTCACGAAATAGATAAGAAAGCCGCGCTCGACTTATTTATTCTATGTATAGCTCCAGTCCTCTTTGATAGGTCGGGCATCATCATTGATGCCCTTCGAAGTCAGCTGAATGATGAATCGCATCTCCAACGTATACTTAACGAAGGGGCCTCCAGAGGCCTGACGGATTTGTTTACAAATGCTGCAAATGGCTTGAAAATTAGCTTTGGGGACAGAAGATGGCTCCGGGAAACTCTGCGAGTTGAAAATGACACGGAACCGTTACCGTCAGAACTTCTCATGGTAGGCGGTTTGTTGAAGTGGTTGTTTAATGATGGCAGGGAGACGTACTACACGAGAAGTGGATTAGTTGCACGCATCGCTGCTTATTTGAGGGAAGTTGGGTATAAGATTGGTAGAATTGAGTCATGGAATGGTATCGACAGTCCGCCAAGATCATTAGGCTCGAATGCTGTTGTTGTTGTCATAGGAGGATCTTCAAAAACAGACTCTCTTATGCTCGATCCTGAAGACATACTTCTTGGAGCTCAGACACGCTACTATCAGTTCAAAACGGTTGGGGCTATGTTCCTAGATGCGCTGAACAACGTGTCTGATTTTTTTCCGGAGGCTTTCCAAGACCATTTCGAAACCGTTTTTGCCTTTGTCAAAGCGCACTTAAACGTTCAGTACGGAATCAAAACCAACTCGAAGGTTGTCGCAAATCTAGAATGGAAACAATATCATAAAGGGTCTAAATCGATAGAGAGACGACTTGCAGCAATCTACTTCCCCCGCTCTGCTAAATACCTGGCGCATTGCTATGCTCCACTAGCTATGAGTGATATTTTGGATCAAATCTTGACAAGCAAGTCTGCCATAGCCCCCTATGAAGATATCCCGCATAACCTAGCATTATTTCGGGTAATATCTGCAGCTATTGTCCTGGCCATGGCATCTCGTCTTACAGAGGCTACTTTTGAATCTGTCCAGCATTCAATTACTCTAGAGTTAGGTAATGAAGGTTGGCTAATACCCATGTGTAATGTTTTAGACGGAGCCATATCCTCCGCCTTAGGTTTACACCATGTTGTTTCTGTCTTGGCCGCTGTACATACTGGGTATGATCCAGACTTGATCCAAAGTTGTTCATCGAAAATCATTGCCTGGCGGCGCGGTATCTTTGCGGTCGTTCCCTCTATACTCCTGTCGATGAAACCCACTCAAGAGGCAATTGGGTTCCAGTGTCTAGATCAATATTGGGCAAACGTTGCAGTTCGGGAGGATGGGTCAGTTAGAGATGCCACTACAGGTACTCCCTTGCAAGATATGGACCTTATGGAAGAGGTGGTAGCTACGACAGGTCCAGACCGCTCTACACTTGATCTAGTGGGCCGCCCATGGTTTGGGCTCCCACAATTTGATACTCCGGATCGACCATTGTATCTCTCGATAGAACGACCCTTACATTACAGCGACCCAGATTTGTGCTTTGTTGGACGTATAGATGGTTCAGCAGTAGGTTCCAATAGTATTGAAGATACAATATTGAGTCTTGTGCGAAGTTTCAGCGAATCTGTGGAATGTCGTGGCCATGTATCATTAACCAATGTAGTGAATTTGAAATCATCTCATTGGGTATCGAATAGGAACAAAAAGCCTGTTGGAGAAGAGCAGCTGACATTTATTCCTGTGAGTGGAAATCCTAGCTGGGCACTTTTTTTGGCAGGTGAGGCAGCTCCCTTCAATGGACATATTGTATCTGGATGTGTCGAATGCAGCGTTCAAAGTGCAAGACGGTATAATACAGACGGAGTTCTTGTTGGATATCAGGGAGAATAAATGATACTGTTCGTACTTCGTAGTTCGTAGTTCGTAGTTCGTAGTAGGAATAGTGCTGGTTTAAAGTACTCTGAATCTAATATTGTTAGTCAGAGTTTGGATTCTAATATAAAATTCTAGCTTGCCGTATATTCTGTCTTTAGAAGTTTTAAAAACAGTAGGAGCGGAATAAAAAGCTGGTTTCTATACATTCTTAAATTGAAATTTCTATAAGGATACTGCACCGGTATTGGAATATAAGAATGCTCTAGGCTTTTGTACTATTATCCTGAATAGTTTTGGTTATAATACAAAATTTTAGCTTGTTCTGAGTTCGAGTATGCTAAATTTGTATACTTTAAGCCAAAGTATTTCAAATTGTATTACTGTAACCGGGGCTGCTTTGCTTTAAAGTATAACTAAGACATATATGCCCTCTTATAGTATGTAAAGGTATTATACTTAAGACGAGGTACTTCGATGTGTAGTCTTCTAAACCAATACACTCGTAACTGTAGTACTCCGAATAACAGAATAGAACTTCGAGTCCAGAAAGTATCTCGTCTAAAATAGAACGCGTTACCTATTCGGTCCTGTGCCCTTCACCAATAGGAAAGAGCAAATATTTAGGAGGGTGATACGAGAAGGCATATCTTGGATTACGCTAAGGCTACGCCATGTTGTGCGAAGAACCTGCGCTAGAGAGTAAACGATATATCTTCGGGAGAAGGGGGTTCTATTTGGTTCCCTGGAAGCTGACTTGGTCCCCCTGAATACAATCGCTTAGGGTTGACACCTTTCGTACGGAGAGCTGAATGGTAAGGAAATCATGACTGACCAAAGATGGGAGCAGCAACGTCATTGAACAACGTGAGTAGAGGGCGAGGCGTGGGTGAGTAGCGCCTGAGCAGAGCGGCGCCGCTGACTAACCGCGTTAGAGGCGAATATAAAGAAATTTCGTCTGAGACTTCCAAAACAGTTGAAGTGATGAGCTGACAGTATTTGGTCATCTCGATTGAAGTGGATCTAAACCCCCATCTTAGAACTCTCGGGATCGGAAAGCCTTAAAAAAGACAATCGAGAAGGGGCATAAGCGAGATTCTGCTTGCATCGAGTCAGGTATCAGATCCATAACCGAGAACGCTGTTTAATCAGTGCGTGTATATTCTTAGAGCCAAGCTTAAGCTATTCTTTAGTAGGCTTCTCTTGCGTGTTCATTGGCCACGCCGTATTTTACAAATCATGAAATTGTACTTTTTGGATATTTTGGCTTAGTCTAGGGCCAAGGAAAAATCGGTACATAGCAGCAAAGCCCCCCGAACAGAGTCAATGCGCGAACAAAGTTTTGCAAATACGCCAGTCTAATGCTGATATTAGGGATATCCATATATGCACAAGAAATCACTAGTACGCGAAATCTGCCGCTGTGCTTCCTAACGTCATGTTAATACGTTGGTCACTTGATGATACTTATGAGCTCTCCATTAAAACGCTCAAAGAATGTTTGTAGCATCATTTATTTTTTACTTTGCCGTAGTAGGCATAGGAGCCTCTTCTGGAGTTCCAGGCGTAAGACACGACAGCTGTACAGAAATATACTCGATTAATTATGAGTTTTTAATTGTACAGATATTTTCTTTGATGTTAAAATCACAAGTTCTACACCTTTTATCCTTCGACATTCTACAGGCCCCCCATCCAGTCCATGACAGTCATAATTGTCTGAGTAATGTATTTGGGCTGCGTTTCTGTAGAACGAGCTAGAGTAGAGTAGTTGAACAATCTCAACACGTTTGTTTGCTTTGGGCCGAAGACACAATTTCTTAATCTGAAGTCCGCCATCTCGCTATCTCAAAGTCAGGCTTAATGACTCTCCCGCTGTGGATTATCTAACATCAATTCCATTTTGGAACGTTCGCTTAGGACCATCTGACGCCAAAGTCAGGTCCTGCCCTATAATATATTACTGAATAATTTCCCGGAAAATCAAAATCTATACAAATCCGCTTCTGTGGTCCAATGGTTAGGATTCCACCCTTCCAAGGTGGAGGTTCGTGTTCGATTCACGGCAGTTGCATCTCTATTCTTTTTCTTTTTTACCACCTCAGTTTCTCTTGGGCGTCAAGATCATTTTCAGCTTAGCGCTTTTGAAGAATCGTACGATACCTCATTGAAGGCATTCGGTTATGGTGTTTAAGGTTTTATTTTTTTCCCTGTCGGTTAGCTGAAATGACCGCTGCCCCGTTTCCTTTATTTTTTGGGGCTTCTGTGCAGTTATTGTGGGCTCTCTGATGCAAACTTAGTACAAACGGCCGTAACGCTGTTCCTATCTCCAGTGGCGTCTTCTAGATCAACTATAAATTGTTCCCTGCACTAATTAAACCAAAAAGCAAACATGGAGGCTAAGCTTGGCTTGGAGGCACGGTAAATCCTAAAGTTCAGTTGGAAATGGCTTATTACACGTGACATTACCGATCATCAACAAGTGCTGCCACGTCTAAGCCGCTGACGAAGGGTCTTGCATTGCATCTTCTTGGTACTTTGGGTGAGGTATCTAGCTTCAATTGTAACACAGTAATCTCTGCCTTTGCTTTGCCTCTGCCTTGGTGGGCCGGAGAACTTGATCGAGGCCAACGCCTACGCCGACGGCATACATTTTGATGATAGTAGCAATATCCTTGGGTCGAGGTAAATCTAACGCAAATGACTGAAACTTTCTGAATATATTTTACGTGATTCGTCTTGCTTGCTGCTTGATATTTAAAACATCGACCTCTCAAAAAAGACCAGACAAGGAAACAGACTCGCAATGCTGACTTAAAGACAAAGCACGGAAATTAAAGACCATTGTTTCGAGTATACCTAATATACACTTATTCCACCGTTGTATATTCCAATACTTTCATGGCTAGAAGGAGATCGAATGCAGTTAGGGGTATCAAAATCCAGCTATCGTTAGTCGTTCATAGGTGCCATCATCTCTTGAGGGTTCTTCCATTTACCCTCTTCCTAGCCAATGTACTCCTAGTCTCATGGGATAATACTCTGAGATATGTAACCATTATACCAGCTTCCAGCTTGCGCCTGTCACCAAGTGATATACTTTTCCTTCTTCCTCCCGTCATGCTCCTGACTTCCCATTCCTCTTGTTCCACAACTTAGCATCGCCTCCCTTCTCTGCAAGTCAAACAGAATCTCTTTAACCATTACCCGCCTGTCTTCCTTCACTTGCTCGTTGATACCTACGGGATCCCATGCTTCGTATGTTCTCAATCCTTCTTCCTCAACTTCCATGATCCACTGCGCCGCTTTGCCACAGAGGATGCTATCCCACATGCCTTCCCTCCTCGGACTTGATAACAGAAGGCGTATAGCTTCGCGCCTTAGTTTGCGTGCGCGGCATTTTGTGGCTACAACAAAGAGTGGTGGAACAATTCCAAGATCGAGAGCAAAAGATGCTTTGATGTGGGAGAAATCATTTCCGGAACTCGAATCTCCCATCCCGAAATCAGAAAGATTTTGAGAGGACGTTGGTGATCTTCGGTGTCGACAGTTCTGTACAGATCCACATCTAGCAGCTGCTAATGATAGTTCTTCATCAACCACTAGCTCTTTGGCTAATTCGACGATCTCGCGGAACACCACCATGAATCCATCAAAATCCATCTCCGATGTCGAGAAGCCCATCAGGAAAAGGATTGTGGTCATAAGTTGAAACATCTTCAAAACATTGATGCCAGCTCGCTCGGTGTTTGATACGCCATTGGCGCGACGATTTTGAAGAAGTGGTTCGAAAGCCACGCCCCATTGCTGAAGCTGAATTCTGAACCCAGCTCCCGAGGAGCGGATTGAAGCAGGGAGAATGTTATTTGGCCCAGGATGGAAAGTTGATAGCTGTTCTTTGAAGCGCATGATCCGTTCACATAGAGAATCTAATGCCGTGCGTGCTTCTGGCGTGGAGTGGAAAACTTCGGGAAGATCTGAGGAGATTGAACTTGTTGAGGCGGCGTCTGATGGTGAGGTGGGTGATGATGGAGATGTAGGGTCGCGAGATCGGGGGGATAATTGAATCACATATGGTTCGGGGAAGTGGAACGCCATGTCGTACGATTTAGCTTGTACGGCAAGGCGAGTAAACATCTGTATGAGCTCGTCTTCTACAACATCGTCTTGCCGGCCGATGAGGGGCTGTCTTGAGTCCTGTCTTCGCTCTTCTAGCAGACCAAGCCCGGACTGAATCTGTGTAATGGCTGCTCGATGGTCTCCTGTAAATGACTGGAAACAGGTAAAAAGTACGATCGACATCAGTATGGTTCTCTGTGAGCGTCTCTCCCCCCTTTCTAACGACTCTCTCATTCGTGTGAGCGCTTTACCGTATTCTTGGAGCGCAAAATTATAGTGTGTTGGCGCTGAATCCGTATGATATGTGGGGTTGGATTCTGGAGACCCAGGTGGAGATTCTGCTACCTTTTCCAGTGCTTTATATAGAGCTCCTAGTGCAACCACAGCATGCCTTATCGAAGCTTCGGAATGACTCTCCTGGAGTACGCTTCTAGTCCAGAAATCAGAGTCAAAAAATCCAGACAACTCGCTTGCGGTATGCGTTCGGAAGAGTTGGAAATATTGGCCCTCCTGAGAATCTAATATAAAGCCACCGGGGCGATACATCGTTGGCGGTAATTGAAATTGGTTGACCTCCTCTCGGCGATATTCCACAATCTCATTACTCTCCTCTTTTATCGGCGTAGGTGGTGGTGTGGGATGTGATCTCCTGACAACTCTTGATCCCATTTCTTGTACCACAGTCGACTGGCGGGGTTGTGGAGGAGATGGCATTGTTGACGCTGCAATAAGTGTCCTTGAAGCTCCCAACGAAGGCCCATTTCCCGTCAGCGGACGAGGAGCAATCGGCAAGGTCACCTCTCCAGAACGTCTATATGCTGGGTATCCGTCGCAGTGCCTTCCAGACCTTACGCACTCTGAACTATGGTTAGCAGATGAGTATCGATATTGCTGGGGATCTCCTACTTGTACATTGTGGGCGTGTTTCGTCACACTTCACCCTGCGACTCCTACTAGCCGTTAGCACATCTGCCATCTCATTGTTCTTTCGCAGAAGCCTCAACATACTTGCAATTATTGCATCCCGTCTTGACTTTCGGCCTGCTGGCTCTTCTCGCCCGACCCTTCTGTGCCCCGTCCTCCATTGGCTTGTCTCCGCCATTCACTTTTCTCTTCAGTGTTTCCCCCATCGCGACAAGCGGTCCGAAGCCAATGGATCGGTTGGTGATGCTGTAATCTGCTAGAGAACAGTGAGCTGAGATTCCATCGAAGTAGTTGTTCATGCTAGAAAGCGGATCGCCCGCCATTGCAGTTTGATGGTCCGACATGCCAACACCGTGCCGTTACACTGTACTTCTGGGGATGTCAAGCGGTCGGCTGACTGGCTGATACTCGGGCGAACTGAAGATATGGAGAATGTGGGCATCAACCTACCGGTCAAGCTCTTTTTATCGCAAGTACACACTGCACGCCATGCCAGTAGCGCAGGGAGATGGCGGATGGCTTCTAGCTTTTGCTCGAACTCTGTGCTTTACTAACCACGTTTGTTGTCTGTCTTCTCGTTCTCAAGCGACACTTTCCACCACTCTAGGGAACAAGCCGACCTTGCCGCCGCTGTGTCGCTACCGGGTTGGGATAAGGAGGCTTCACAGAAAGGAGGATAGTCGGAGTTATGGTTGATGCAAACGTTGATTGCGGGCCATCAGCAAATCACAACCCTGGTGAGGGGTCCAAGTCTATGGCGCGGCAATCAATTACAGCGCACGATTCTGTTCAGGAATTAAACTTCGATCGATCGACAGCCACTCATCACATTGTGTAACTGCTGTCGGCGTGCGGCGTGAACAGTCCGACCGTCTCAATAAGTCCGAGAGGTAGAATGCGAGGCAAAAGGGGGGAGGGAGACGGAGGAGGACGACGCGATATATATATATATATATATATATATGGCGAATGGCGAAATACTGAGCACGGAGATCGCTCTGTTATCGTACTATGGGTGATGGGGCTGCACGCCAACGGCTACGGGACAGCACAGACTATTATGCCGCACGCTGCAATATGAAGTGAGGAACGTACAATCCGAGCTGCCCTCGTCGTGCAATTCGTCACATACGATACACGACCGGTGGGATCTCCACAAGCATCTACGGAAGCTCACAGGGCTGAGGCTGCACCATTTAGGGCTGACAACTGGCGTCAGCTTGCTACACTAGATTTCCACCGTTCAGAGCTTCTCTGCACGTCTGCGTCGACGTGGGAAACAGGGGCAGCCGACGGCCGGTATATGAGTGGACGAGCCAAAAGCTTCGACAAAATTGGTCCGGGGATCATAGTACGATTTTCACCTAGTGAACCCCGAAGATTGAGATCTGAAGTGTCGCATGTTGTGGAGTGGCTCAACGTGCTTGTGAGGCCCTCTATACAAGCAATTTGGCAGCCAACTAACTAGACAACAGCTGGAGCGCTCATCTATCGGTGCAAACCCCTTAATAAATCTCAATGATGCTGCCACGCCTAGT
>Ga0247807_10002086_pt1 | contig 11216 bp, 5 predicted proteins | sample UWRJL074202C1_FD_179931 | JGI IMG/M metagenome (GOLD analysis project Ga0247807, IMG submission 179931) | Plant litter microbial communities from Arlington Agricultural Research Station in Wisconsin, United States - UWRJ-L074-202C-1 | ecosystem: Environmental > Terrestrial > Plant litter >...
GCTGCTGTATTGAATCATACTGGGGTGTTGGAAAACTTCTGGACCTATGAGGGAAGTCTCACAAGCCCACCTTGTTCGGAAGGCATACGTTGGTTCGTTGCGTCGGAGATTTTGCGGGTGGATATCGAGCAGATGAAGAAGCTTTTAGAGTCAAGCATGTATTCCGCAAGAGTAGTGCAGAGTCTGTGGGAGCAGCATGTTAATCAGTAATACTTTGATCTAAATAATGATATACCCTAGAATATAGTAGAATTAGAATACCATCAATTAGATTTCATGACAGCCGCAGTATTCGCACCAGCAATCAAAAGTGACCTGTTGATTGCCAACTGAACCTCAGCCTATCACGAGAATGGCTTCCAAAACATGGACGTTGGCAGCCCCAGAGACCCAAGATTCACCCAAAGGTATGTGTTTTGGGGTCATGGTATTCATCAGGACATGGCTTTGTCTTGAGCTATTGGATGCTTAGACAAATCCTTGAAGCAAAAGCGACGCCATATGTGAAGAGCACAGTATGGAACGTAACGCACCACAACCTTGCACATACTCTTGTAGTGTAATGCAATGCTAGGATTTGCGGCTCTTACTTCAGGGTGTGAGGTCAATCCGGCCTAGCCCATCCTTCGTAATCCGGAATCTAGCCCAGTCATCCGAATATGTGTTCTCTAGCTGGCCCATCCTAATGCCAGTCTCGTTGTGTATCTTCCACCTTCCTTCCCTAGAAAAGAACTCAAGTTCCTGAATGGGCGGCTGCACAACCAACATCTTCCGCCAACTCGCACCCCGCACCGTATATTTACGGTGCTTCTTTGTCCACTCCTCCCAATTAAGCTGTTTAAACGCGCCATCTGATGGCCATTTTGTATTTTCTGTGGTTGAAGATCTGTTTTCCCTTTCATCAATAAAGTGTGAATTGGCTCTATGAGTCAACATAGGATTTGGTCTCGAGAGGTACGGCTTGTCCATTGAAGCTGGCATGAAAAATAGAGCCTGTTGAAGCATGGGAGAGTCGGTAATTGTTTCACGAAAGAAGGGAGATACGAGCTGGGCAGTCATCAGGATCTGAGAGAGCGGTAAATGAAGCAGTATAGCTTCGAGGAGCTCAGGCATTGAGAGGACCTCATCCATGGCGGACAGAACATCTGGGGATCTCATGGCAGGTACTGAAGGTACAAGAGAGACAGTATCTTGTTCCGAGTTGGATCTGGTGCCGTAAGGGCTGGGAATGGACTTGATATATGTCAACTCAAACGCTGTCTTAGGCGCTGCATCGCGTCTGCGGCGCCAAGATGCCGTGTTAGGAAGGAGAAACATTGTGTACAACCTGACCCATCGTGACCAGACATTAGAATTCGTATAGGTAGGTGCAGTCTCACATCGTAAGAAGACAGACTGAATGATAATCAGAGCTTGAGGAATGTCTGAGGTGGTAAACTGGAGTCAAAGCTAAAGTCCTAATCCGTTGACCCTAATGGCGGAAGTTGCCCCGCATTCCGGAGAATTATACCGTCCCAACAAGCCGCATACAGCTGAGCGATGGAACGAGCATCTGGGACGTTTGTTTGATGGTAACTATGCTCAGAGAGCAGGTTTGTCTAAAGGTGGTTGGAATATCACGCATTATTGCCATCAGACGTCCCTAGGTCATGGTACTGGTAGTTCAACCACCTGCAATGTCTCTTTTACAGTTGAACATCGTTATATCCTGTATGGGATCATAATCTGGTGACAATATTAAATCTTATTTTTTCTGATAGCTAGATTGCTTTGTCTATTGAAACCCTTCTTTTTTGTGTTTCGGTAGGCCAAGTTATGAGATGAAATGACTCCAACGTTCTCGGCGATTTAGGACATTGGGTTAGACATCCGATTACAATGTAAAAGGATAGGTTTTCCCGTTACTTCCAAGCATTGGCTTCTCTATCGTAGACGACATGTTTTAGCTGCCAGAACAGTTGTGATTGGGCATGCCTCCTACTAAGAAAATGATAGTTGTTGCCTAATCTGCATACCTAATTAGTTACGAATAGAAGGCAATCTATAAGACTGGAAGATTGAAGAATTAAAAAGCAATGCACTCAGTCTTTCCCCAGAGAATTTATTAAACCTCAGTCCAGTTAATTAAAATTCTCAATCTCCTTACGGCATTGTGATGCTTGACACAGATTGCTTTGTATCTACTTTCTAGACACAACGTATGCCTGTAATGAGCGGATGGCGAACCTCCATAATAAAAACATGACATTTCGCCCCCATGGAGATACGATAGCATACTGGTGGGATTAAGAGAAGGAAGCATAAGTGGCAAGGGTGTTGATTTCCTAAGTGGGAAATCGGCGGTGCAATTGGAATTTCCAAGACCTCTTAAAGTGGGTGATATATATCTTTCGAGCAGACTGAAGTATTCACATGCTCATATACTTGAGCCTTCACCTACTGTTAATTTCAGCTCTACTCAGACTCTTTTCGTATTCTATATCGCTAATATCAATATATCTTCCGTTACTTGAACATGTCGTCCGAGAATAAGTACACGGCACTAATATCTCTCTAAGATACTGTGAATTTCTGACTTCCTAAACACTTAGAAAGACACCGGCCAAGCCTCCCAACCCTGAGAACTTCACATTTATTGTCTCAACCGGTTCAAGTCTCTCAGTTACCCCAGAAGATCGATCCATCATCCGTAAGCAGGCAATGAAGAAGGCTGGAAATGCACGCAAAGCTCGAGGGAATTATGGGAAAGTGAACATGATCCAATATCCCACCAACGTTTTACCACCGCCGCCCATGATGGCGCTAGAAAATACGACTCTGGAAGCAAAGGAAGAAGCAAGCTACGAGACAAGACAACATGATCAACTAGCCGAAGACTCGGGGAATGAAGCTACCCAGCAACTTGCCACTCATGCAACTGAGCTATCGGTGCCTCTGGAAGATTATACAGACAGTCTAAACCAAGTTTGCTCTCCATCCCATAACATACCGATGGATTCATATTTGTCTCCGGCAGATGGGCACCAGCATTCTTTCGAAATGTATCACTTACGAACCACTCATGCATCCTATTGTTCAGCCCCTGCTCCGTCCTATGTTGAAAACCATTCCGAAGACGAAGAAACGCCTTACAATTTTCGAACTTCTTGAATTTGGGTCGAAGTCTACGTTCGCTGGATTGGTAGATTCTATGCAACAGGTTGACTCAAGGGTGGGTGCACCAGTGATCCCTGAGGTGTGAATTTAGCTGAGGTGCGTAATTCTCATGTATTTTACTAAATGAAACTCTTCACTCGGCCTTGCCCATACTACATCTCACCTCGCAAGATAAGTCTTTAGCTCCATGCTGAAGTATAACTTTTGGAACCGTGGCGAAGCTTGCTAACGTCCCATGCCATGAGTCATATATCGGCAATTTCCGTCATACACAGTTTCATTTCTCGATCCCTTGCAATCCTTCCATTTGAAGTTATGGATTTTTGTGCCCTAGATTAGCGCTGACCATATGTAGTGACCCAAATACGACTATCGACAGACAAAGAAGATAACGGTGGAGAAGCGTTTTGACTCTAAGATGAGCTCAAATGTCTTCGGGTCTATAATGAATCCTTCTCAAGTAGCTTTATGTAAATCTAGGAAAAGATCGAAACTCTTAAAAATGATACCAAGTTCATGTTGAGCTCGATGAGCATCTTGGTTATATAATCTGTAGTAACGTATTAAACATATAATCTAAGAGTAAGTTTCGTCCTATTCGGTGACCACTGAGATTCCAAAGAAAGTTGAGCGAGACGATCAAGCCAGTTTCAAAACATGAAAGCATCCTCTATTCAGCATACCTTTTCCCCAGGCTGGTTAGGGCAAACAAGCTCAATCTCAAACCGAACCTTGCATTATCTTTTTCCGAGCACCCTCAATTCGGCGAGCTGCATGCGGCAATTGCATTCTTGTCAAACCGGATTCGCCAGTTTCCGAACTCTTTCAATGAATGTTGCTTTATTATCTTGCTTGATACTAATAAGAGTACTATTAACCCAAATACGGAAATTCAACAAGCAACAATTTCCGGCTGTCAGTCATCTAAGAGCTTAAGAACTAGTGGTTGATAAGCCGAGACGTTGTGATCCTCTCAGCCAATACCACCGTAACGTCATGTGACCAGACCCAGTTACACCCCACAAAAAGGAGCAGGCTCTGGTCCATATGCAGTGCGCACCCACACTTGGAGCAATTAGGAAAAAGGAATTTCAAAATCCTGCTCAAAAATAACACCTGCAAATCCTATGAAGGATTTTGAATAGGAAACGACAAAAAAGAAATTGAATGAACAATTGAATGGGCCTAATCCGGGATCGAACCGGAGACCTCTTACATGATGAGAAATCGTGAGATTATACCCAAAGCAAGAATTCTACCACTGAACTATCAGGCCATTTGTCTTATTTGATGGAAAGCTTTTCCGAAGTGGACATCATATATGGTACCCTTCGACTAAGCCTCCTTTTAGGCGAAAATTATGGAAAGAAAGCCTTGGCCTAAGCGAGAGCTAAGTGTCGCTCTCTATCCACCCCGCTCTGCTTGATCTGCATCTTGAATATCTGTGCGTTTTATTTTCTAAATGAATCATCTCTAAATGGGATAAATAATGGCCAAAGAAAAGGAATCCCACACATGATCTAGCATGAGATCTCAAGGAACAGTAGTTTTGCAAAATGCGGATTCCATACTGAGCCATAACCAGATGAAGAAACTCGTCATTGCATGGTTTGGCCTTCTCTTCCACCACCAGACGAGATCGCAGTTGTATAATAATACTTGGATGAGCACTTCTTCAAGGTCGTCTTATCACTGATTTGGAGACGAGGGGGAAAGACTGCACTGCAACGGAAACCACGGCTCTGTTCTACGACTACCTTGAGACCAATCTACATTTAATAATTTCTCTAGAGACGGGAGAGCAAAATGTTATTAGATCAGACCTCTAAAACAATCAGTCCGTGGCTGGGATTTTTGATGTATTACATTCAGGCTTCTAACTCCGCTCGAGGAACACTGTACTCAAGAAGATCAGCATTTGTAAACATATCCAGGCATTTTGCATCACTTGTGGCCTCATTCAGTTCGATACAATGGTACACTGAATAGAAGATGGCTGCAACTCAAGCTCTGGAAGTAGATTTTATTGACCAATTCGGCTCGAAAGAAAGGGTATGCTAGACAGAGGTTCAGTCAACGGTATTGAATCAGGCATGGTATCATGCTGCTTGAGACAGCGATATTATAAATAGAAGATAACGTAAGTCGGTTCTAAAAGAAGGTGCTATTCCTAGACAAGAAATTATAACAAGCATCAACCTCTAGCTATAACTTATTTAACAGCTTTAGAACTAGTTCTTGAATCGATGGGTCAGATGAATATGTGGCCAATAATAAGATTGCCCTATTAGTTCACCTTGATAACTTGAATCAGTCATATGAGTTTGTGAACTCACATTTAATCTCTGTCACTGTGTTTTGAGATGACAAATTTTTAAAAAAAACGGTATTAGTACTGCCTTGAAGTTCTTTGTATTGAGCTGAAGGTTCAGCTTCATGAACCCTTCCGGCCGGTTGCTGTTCTTGTGCCTGCGATGATACGCATGTCAATTAAATCGCCTTGTTACAGGCTTTTTGTAAGTTGAGCCATATTGCAATTATATTATACAACATAACAAGTACTTTAAATAAGCTCTTTAGATCATCAAAGCGTCGAACCAATTCAGCTTTTACATTGTTGCTTAATCTTGAATACATGATACGTGTATTAATTAAAGTGACTTTTAAAGCTAGTTGCAGGTACCAAGCACAAGCTGGAATTTTTGCAAGTGGTAATAGCTTCTAAAAACTTAAAACCCTTCCTTTTATGCTCTTCTAGTACACAAGTAATTTATATCTCTTGCAAAGAAGTTGAAGGTCCAAAATGCTGTCCAATTTCTTCTCACCAAAATCACACAATAGGTCCCGTATGAAATTTGCTTTGCACCCTTTGTCTCTCCAACAAACGAGTGCATCACTTAACTCCAGAACACACATAATGAATAGAACATACGATTTGAGCTGTAAACTGAAGGCTTAATTCCTAGTCCAGATCAAGAGAATGAGTGTGCTGGATGGGAGATAGACGTGTTCTTAGATTCCCAAGCTTGAACTGACGCAGCTCATTCTGAAAGAAAGAGTGAACACCCACTTGAAAACATGATATTTGATGGACACCGAGACAACGATAGTATAGTGGCACCTGAGTATCAGCTTTTCATACCTCTATCTTGCGTAAAACCAGGTAACCAACGCCAGAAACCTCCCCTCCAGAGCCACAAGCATGTTTCAAGGGTTGAACGTTGTGGCCTCCAAATACTTTCACTACATGTAGGACAATCAAGCTGGTTTCAGGCTCTCAGAAAACCTAGCTATGTGATATGTATCCAAAGGTAATGAACTCGGTCAGGATCTGGATAAGTAGTTGTTCTTGTGACGGTGATGATAGCCATATGTCACTTTAGTCCCAGCCCCTTGATGGAATAGACTGTATATCCTCAGAATTCTTGTATCTCTTCTCAACATATCTCCACCAAAAATAAAAGATCTTCCACAATATACAAACTCATTACTGATAACTATGCCCAAGAGCTAAACAACATCACCATGACAAAACAAAGTCTCAGAGCTAGAGTGATTACAATATCCCCAAAACATGATGAATGCAACCAATTCTTTCATCAACAGCACCCCCTACCAAGCCAAACATACGAGTAAATCAAGCTCCAAAGCTGCACCACATACCGACCAAGCGCTTCCAGTATTTCCACAACCAGCTAGGTTAGTCTTCTCTCCCCCTTTTCCAATCTTCAAAATAATCAAACCCCCCTCCTCCCTTACCAAATCTCTACATCCGACAGCTCATCCACCACCATCAATCAGTTGTCAATTTCTATCTCATCATTTCGAAAGCAAACATATCACTTCAGTCACAGTCAGACTATCTTCGACAAGCGTATTGTACCTTTCTATCTACTACGCGAGAACTAGCTTATACCAGGGCAGCTAGCAATTCAGGTGTTTAGAAATGCGTCACCTGCTTGTTTCTTTACTTATATTTATTTTCTACCACAAAACATCGCGTTCCCTGACAAATATGATTACGATATTGATGAAAGGACTTGATAAAGCAAAGGAAAGAAAGCAAAGCAGACTGGGGAGATGAAAAGAAGAAGATAAACAAGCTACGGGAGGTAGGTATAGTAAGTAGTAGGCAAGGAAATACATTTCCCCATGCCAATATATTAAATCATAACATCTAACATCTAACATTAGCAGGTACATATTTTCGAATCCCAACTAATAGAGGAATGAATGAACGTAGACTTAGATCCAAGCATCTCACCAGCGCTAGGCCATTTTTTTATATTTCCATCTCTTGACCTCTTGCGGATGTTCGGTATTGAGACATCGTACATTCATTCATTTATTCATTCATTCATTCAGTCACATGGTTAGGTTAGAAACATCTTATATATATATTCTCAACTCATCATCATCATCATCATCATCACGTTCTACATATGATTAAATATTAGGAACAAGACCTCTAGCATATACGGCTCGGTCAACGGGTTGATGGTATCAGGGTGCTTGTTTGAAGTGATGTATCACGGTGAACAGTCAGAAGGAGGCAAGACATGGAATCAAAAACCCACGCCCATTCCAGCTGAGTTGAAATGAAATGAAATGAAATGAAACAAGATGCTATTATTCAGCTACACGGCACTTGAATCCCCAAAACACCACACATCGTATAGAGGGGAGGCAAGAGAGATTATGTTATGATGCAGAACAGCCAGGCAAAGGAAAAAAAATCTGGTGTTGGAAGTCTATCATTATTGTTTTCCTAGCTAGATGCCATGCCATGCCGCTGCTGCATAATCACGTCGAGCTGGACGGAACGTGAGATTGATGTGAAAGGGTAACATCATCTGCCGGGCAGCTGTAGACGATGGATTCATTTACCAAGATTGAGCACGCTCCCGCTTGCTGGATGTACGCATATCTGAATTCGGAAATCTCACAAGGGACAGCTAGGGAGAATGGAATGAACATGGACACCTTGATCCGGATCCAGCAACGCACCAGGGAGGGCATATGCACGTCTCAATCTGTAAATGAAAGGAGGAAAAATATATCGAAAGAATGGTAATGCTAAAGCTAGCCCATGATCACCACAGCCAAGCGCTGCAAAGCAGGAAAATGTCCGAACACGATACCACATTGCCAGAAGACGTAGCCATTCACATTCACATTCACATTCAACAACGTTCGAGTCGCCGGTGAGCGCATTCCGCACCCTAGCTACCGGGCCAGATGGGAATCAAATGCAGCGCTCAAAATAAACACAAGCTACCTTTCAATCCATAATCCGAGCACCCAGCAATGGCAGTGTAAATATAGCTCTTTGCTACAAGGGACAGGAAGAAAGAGGAGTCTGGGCATGTAGACCTACAACCACTAATAAGCTTCGACCAGCATGTGATGATATCTCTCTCCGCGAAAGTTTCGAAACAGCCTTCCACACCCCAGGACAGAATATCTAAAACACCTGACAAATGGTTTGAGAAAGGGATGTGCTGTGGTGTATAGGGTAAGAGCGCGCGTAGATGCCGAGTTCTGGAGGAAATGCCATAGCTTTCTGTCGGTAGTCTTTAGAGCCGCGTTTCAAGAATGGCATTCCCCCTTTCGGCGACGTTTCACGCCACATTTGCGATGTTGGTTTTTCAAAAAAGGAAGATGATGATGATGATGATGATGTCAGTTAGTGTTCGGTAGGAGTAGGAATTTGGAATTTGGAATTTTGGAGCTAGCCAAGTTAGCTATTCAAAACCGATCAGTGCACGCAGTGAATGAATATTCGATCAAAAGGCTGGTATAGCATTTATCTTAGCGCCGCATATCGGTCAGCAAAGCAAAAGAACGATGCATTGACGAACTGGTCCTGTAGATGCCGTCAAGTGACGACAAAGTCCACGGCGGTCAGGATCCCCTCCCAGAGGAGAAATCCTGTCAGCGATTTTTGGACCATGTGTTTGAGGATCTGCAAAACATGATGCGCTACAGGTAGGTAGGTAAGGTAAGTAAGTAGGTGCTGTAGAGTCGTATCTCCCGTCGATACGCTCCTCTTTCTTTCGTGCTGGACCGATACGCCTTTTTCGCTTCTGCACAAAGTAAGGTACCCGAGCACTGCTGCTGCACCCTTCAGGGCCCGGTCTTGTTTCAAAACGAATCTGGCTGTGAAGGGTAGCTATGTCCGATCGTACCTGAGCTAAGTCTCCCGAGAGTGGTTAGGTGCGTGGGATCGCACTGCTTAGTTGGGAAGAAGAGCGACAGCGAAAAGAGCTGTTGCTGATGTGCTCAGACCGTTGGAAAAGTTGGGTTGCTGTATGTTTCAGCTATTTTGCGCAGCGAGAGAGCTTTGTTGTTGGACGATGGATGATGCATAACGGCAGAGAGCCGGATCAGCCCAACCTGGACGGGCGACTGAAGATCTATTTTGAAAACCACGTGGGGAAAGCAAAAGGGCAGGAAAGCAAAGCAAAGCAAAGCAAAGCAAAGCATCAAATGAATGCATTCACCCAGATCATCCAGCGCTTCATTTTGGCGCGCGAGAAAAAAAAAGACAAGAGGATACGATCGTGTCGAGAAATGCATATCACGACGCCTCGTCCTATCCCCGGGTCCTCAACCTCACGCTTTCGCACCGTTTGGCGGTCAGCGAAAAAACGGCCGCGCTCTTTCCGCCAGGATACCGCTGACGATCCAAGAAGAACATCTGCAGGTCCAGACCTGAGACGCCGGCAGCGCCCAACCACGATTCTGCAAATAAAGAGCAGAGAGGGCTCGCTAACGCGTGATGGAAAGGCAGGGATGCTCGCGCGCATTCGGTCCTGAAACATGACGGGGTTGGCGCCAGTGAGGGTTGGACATGACGAGCCAAGTCACTAGAGGCCAGGGGAAATGTATTTCGGGGACGGGGAGATTACGGCGACACGCTTGCGGTACAGAGAGAGCAGAGAGCGAAAGATCTATCCAGTGACTTGAGGGAATGAGATGATGGTAGGACGAAAGAAAGAAAGAAGACACACGAGGGGAGGGTGCAATTGGATTGAAGTGGTTGAATTACATGGAAACGATCAAATCGGAAAAGTAAGCATGACCGAATGAACAAATCACGAACGAGTTATTTTGGTTGATTGAGGATGCGATCGCAAATAGCAAATACGTGTGTAAGCAGCAGCAGCAGCAGCAGTAGCACAGCCATCTCCTCCTCATTCCAAAGTCAGAGGAGAGCAGAAGCAGAGTCCTGGAGGGCGTAATCTCGCTCGGCTCAACTCCAGCAGCAACAGCAGCAGTAGTAGCAGTGCAATTTAACCGTTCCGCTGCAAGCACGCTCATTCATCACACAGCAAATCTCCCCTACTGCTGTTCGGCCGGCGTGTTTACCAAATCATTATTCAACTGTTCATGATTCATTCACCTCCACCCTCAGACCACCGCCCGCTCAAAGGTTCGTCTCGCATCTCTGATCATACGAAAATCCAGCTATGATTGCCGGCTGGTGATTATCAAACACCGCCTATCGATCAACAACATCCCTCCCCCAGCCAGAGATCGTCCCTATGGCATAGATTCTAGAACGTCCTTCTCCCGGCAGGGAATTAGACTTCGCACGTAAAGCAAACGGGATTGCGAGCATTACGATGCTGAACCAGCACCACGCCTTTTTAGGTGGGGAGGTAAATATGGGGTGGGTGGTTATTGCTTGCTAGATGTGGTCCTGCTCCTTGTCCTGTACCTGTTTGATCAGCGGTATCGTGAAACCACGCTGGGCAAAAAAAGATCCGAGAGGGCCCTGCCAAGCTCCAGGAATCCATCTTCAATGCCGCTGCGGGAATCTACGCATGCTGTGCGATCGTCCCGCGAATTGCGCCGTTACTTAGCAGGCTGTTCCTCTCGCGCGCGCGCACACACACGCAGCCTGGAGCTTCCTCGCGTGGTCGCTAGAAGCTACGATAGCTAGCTAGCTACTGTATATGTACCTCAGGTGTTGGCGGCGGGACGGGTGACTGAGATGGTAAGGTACAGTACAGCAGTCCTGTCCGGCGCTACGTAACTTGCGGCAAGGCTGGAAT
>Ga0247807_10002087_pt1 | contig 11213 bp, 11 predicted proteins | sample UWRJL074202C1_FD_179931 | JGI IMG/M metagenome (GOLD analysis project Ga0247807, IMG submission 179931) | Plant litter microbial communities from Arlington Agricultural Research Station in Wisconsin, United States - UWRJ-L074-202C-1 | ecosystem: Environmental > Terrestrial > Plant litter >...
TTCTGGCTGATCCCGCCCCCGACAATCGACCCGAACCAAACCCCGATCAGGCTCAACAGCAACAACCCCGCCTTCGCCCACCACGCCACCGGCTAGAAAGCTGCAGCGCACCCACGCCACCGGTTGGGACGAAGACCGCCCTTCGACAAGCCCAGATACGTTCTTTGAGTGCTTCGAAGAGTGACGTCTGCAAGGCAACGGTCCCTGAGCTGGGCCCCCGCTGAGCAGTCCAGTGCGAAGCGAAGCGAGGGCTGGCGGCTCAGTAGGGGAGCGAAGGGGTCGAACTTCCCGCCAGCGCAGCACCTATCGAGTCGCGATGTCCCACTCCAGAGGCTCCCTCCCGCATTGATCTCGAACCTGTGGGCGATCTCCAGGCTGCATGCCGCTAGACTTGCGAAGGCCATTTTGCGTGAGCGTTTCGACGCCCTCTCATGGCTGATGAATCCCGGGGCGTAGCTCAGCTTGGTAGAGCGCTCGGTTTGGGACCGAGAGGCCGCAGGTTCGAATCCTGTCGCCCCGACACATCTTTCAACTAACAACCAGGAGATCCACACGTGAAGACCACTGTTGAGAAGCTGAGCCCCACGCGCGTCAAGCTCAACATCACCGTCACCCCGGATGAGCTGAAGCCCAGCATCACCCACGCCTACGAGCACATTGGCTCGCAGGTCAACATCCCCGGCTTCCGCAAGGGCAAGATCCCGCCCCAGCTCATCGACCAGCGTGTCGGTCGCGGCGAAGTTCTCAACCACGCCGTCAGCGATGGCATCGAGAAGTTCTACCGCCAGGCAGTCACCGAAGAGAAGATCCGCGTTCTGGGTCGCCCCGAAGCAGACATCGCCACCTGGCCCGAGGTTTCGGACTTCAGCGGAGACCTCGAACTCACTGTCGAGGTCGATGTTCGCCCCGACTTCGATCTGCCGAAGTACGACGGCCTCACGCTGACGGTTGACGAAGCCAAGGTTTCGGCCGACGACGTCAAGACCGAACTCGACAACCTGCGCAGCCGCTTCGGCACGCTCGTCACCGTCGAGCGCCCCGCCAAGAAGGGCGACTTCGCCCAACTCGACCTCGTCGCCAAGATCGGCGACAACGAGGTTGACTCCGCCACGAGCATCTCTTACGAGGTCGGATCCGGCGAACTCATCGAGGGCATCGACGAAGCACTCGACGGACTGAGCGCCGGCGAAGACACCACTTTCGAATCCACTCTTCTCGGTGGCGACCACGAAGGTGAGACCGCCCTCATCAGCGTCTCCCTCCTCGCGGTCAAGGAGCGCGAGCTTCCCGAAGCAGACGACGACTTCGCACAGATCGCCAGCCAGTTCGACACCATCAAGGAACTCAAGGCCGACATCAAGACGCAGGTCGAGCGCTCCAAGGTCTTCGGCCAGGGTGCCCAGGCTCGCGACCAGATCGTCGACGAGCTGCTGAAGCTCGTGGAGATCCCGGTTCCCCCGAAGCTGGTTGAGGATGAAGTTCACCGTCACCTCGAGAACGAGAACCGCCTCGAGGACGAGGAGCACCGCGCTGAAGTCACCATTTCCAGCGAGAAGACCTTCCGCACCCAGATTCTGCTCGACTCGATCGTTGAGGCCGAAGAGGTCAAGGTCAGCCAGCAGGAGCTCACCCAGTACCTCATCCAGGGTGCAGCCCAGTACGGCATGGAGCCCGGAGAGTTCATCCAGGTTCTCGACCAGAATGGCCAGATCCCCGGCATGATCGCCGAAGTCGGTCGCAACAAGGCACTCGCCGTCGTGCTCTCCAAGGCCAAGGTCGTGGACAGCAAGGGCAAGGACGTCGACATCTCCGACTTCACGTCCGCAGCACTCGGCCAGGCCGAGGGCGATGACTTCATCGAAGCATTTGCTGGCGAAGGCGACGACCACGAGGGTCACGACCACGGGTCGTCCACCGACTCGCACGGTCGCAAGCCCAACCACGAGCACTACGGTCACGACCACAAGTAGTCACCCGTTCTCGTCAAAACCCCCGCCATCTGATGGCGGGGGTTTTGACGTTCGCGGCGGGTTAGCGTGAAGCGGGCGGGTCGGCGCGCTGCTCCTGCTGGGGCTTAGTCGCGCTCGGCCAACTGAATCGCGTAGTTGCGCACGGAAGCTCCATACGCCGGCAGGTAGGTTGCGAGAGCCGCAAGAGCGACGGAGGCCGCGTCCCGATCATCACCGCGGCTCGCGAGAGCGAGCGCGAGAAAAGCGGCACTCGGTCCGGTCCACTCGTCGGCTGGGTGCTCCTCCAACTGGTTCTCCAGCAGACGGATGGCTTCACCTTCCTTACCCAGGTTCCGCAAAGTACTCGCGAGCTGGATCACTGCACGAGGCAGGATGTCGGGCGCGAGTCCCAGCTCGATCGCTCGGCGGTAGAGGGGCTCTGCCTGCACTTCAAGACCCGCGTAATCCCGAGCAGACGCGGCCTCGAACACGGCATCCGCGTCATCCGGATCACGGAGAGCCACGAGCTCGTCGATCGCGGAAACGACATCCTGCTCGGCCATCTCGTGAGCATCGGCCCAGATCGCGGATACTCGGGCATACCAGTCATCAGTCATGACCTTAACGATAGGCGCGGCGCTCTGCCGTAGGCGAACAGAGCCTTTTCGGTGTCGCCGCTCAGATAGATTCGTCAGCAAGCGACAACTGAAACGGAGCGCACACCATGTCCCAACCGGCATTGGTCTCAAGCATCTTTGACCAACTCTTAGCGGACCGCATTATCTGGCTTGGATCAGAGGTGCGTGACTCGAACGCGAACGAGATCTGCGCCAAGATTCTCCTCCTTGCGGCCGAAGATCCCAAGCGTGACATCTACCTGTACATCAACTCACCCGGTGGCTCGATCACCGCTGGCATGGCGATCTACGACACGATGAAGTACGTGCCCAACGACATCGTCACCGTGGGAATCGGCCTCGCCGCATCCATGGGACAGTTCCTGCTTTCCTCGGGAACCAAGGGCAAGCGGTACATCACCCCCAACGCGCGGGTGCTGCTGCACCAGCCGTCCGGTGGCTTCGGTGGAACCGCCGCAGACATCCAGACTCAGGCTGGCGTCATCCTCGACATGAAGAAGCGCATGGCGGAGCTGACCGCAGAGCAGACCGGCAAGTCTGTCGAGCAGGTGCTCATCGACAACGACCGTGACAACTGGTTCACGGCACAGCAAGCGCTCGAGTACGGCTTTGTCGACCACCTGCGCGAGTTTGCCTCCGACGTTGTCGGTGGCGGCGGAACCCACGCGACGGACGAGGACTAAGACGATGGCTGACTTCAACTTTGGTTCTGGCGCTCGTCAGACCCAGGACTCCCGCTACATTCTCCCGACCTTCGAGGAGCGCACCGCTTACGGCTACAAGCGTCAGGATCCCTACGCCAAGCTGTTCGAGGACCGCATCATCTTCCTCGGAGTGCAGATTGACGACGCTTCGGCGGATGACGTCATGGCCCAGCTTCTCGTTCTCGAGAGCCAGGACCCTGACCGCGACATCGTCATGTACATCAACTCACCCGGTGGCTCGTTCACCGCGATGACGGCGATCTACGACACGATGCAGTACATTCGCCCGCAGATCCAGACCGTTGTTCTCGGCCAGGCAGCATCCGCTGCAGCCGTGATCACGGCCGGTGGCACGAAGGGCAAGCGTCTCGCTCTGCCGAACGCGCGCATCCTCATCCACCAGCCCGCTGCTGGTTCCGAGGGCTCGAGCCAGGCGTCGGACATCGAGATCCAGGCACGCGAGATCCAGCGGATGCGCGAGTGGCTCGAAGAGACGCTCTCGTACCACTCCAACCGCACTGCCGAGCAGGTGCACAAGGACATCGACCGCGACAAGATCCTCAGCGCTCAAGAAGCACTCGAGTACGGTCTCATCGACCAGGTGCTCAACAGCCGCAAGACGCTTCCGGCGCTGACCGCCTCATAAGCAGTTCGCACCACGCGCACAACAAGGGCCGCTCCACCTTTCGGTGGGGCGGCCCTTGTCGTTCTTCGCGGCTAGTGCTCGGTTCCGCTATCCGGGTTCGAGGGAGGTGTTTCTCCGTCGAACTCGGAGGTGGGTGGCTGGCGGCGTCCCACGAGCGCGAAGGCGATGACCGCAACGACGGCGAGCAGACCAATAACACCACCGACGATCCACGGCAGCGGATCCGCGGCAGCGGTGTCGACCGTACCCGTGACCGGGGTCGCCGACTCGGTGGCGGTCGGGGTTTCGGGCGTCGCCGTCGCTTCCTCGGTGGGATCAGCGGTTGGTTCGACATCAGTTTCACCGCAGACGGGAGCGGTAGCTGATCCGGGGGAGATCACCGCATCTGCGGAGGGCTCAAACGTGAAGTTGAACTCCTCGGAGACGGTGTGACCGTCCGCCGAGATGACCTGCCACAGGAAGCGGTAGGTGCCCGCCTCGCCCAGCGTGGCACCGGACGAGTACGTGCCACCATCTACGACACCACAGCCGTCCCCGTAGTACAGGCCCGCCGCATCCGTAACCTGGATCGCGAATCCGCTTGCCGAGCCGGAGAGATCGAGAAGTGCCTCGTTAGTCGTGACCGAGAACACATCGGGAACCTCGGTGATCACCGAATCCGCAGCGGGGTTTGTTGACACGGGGTAGTTGTGCGCCTGAGCGGCGGATGCCGCGAGTACTGATGCCGCGACGAGAGCCGTAGCGGCCAGGATCGAGGCGACGCGAGGGGTGGAGGAGCGCATTACTTTACCGACTTCCGACGAGCGATCAGGCCAAACGTAACACCGAGTGCTCCGAGCACGACGCCGCCCACAGCGAGCACACGTGCGAGCGCATCGGCGGGGGCTTCTGAGGCGAGCTCGCTCGCCTCGGTGTGCTCACCCTCTTCCTCCGTCATAGCTCCGTGCTCGTCGCCCTCTACCGCTGCCGTCAGAGTGATCGATGGCACTTCATCGCCGACCCACAGGGTCTGACCGACCGCACAGTCCTGGGTGACGGGGAACTCAACAATGTCTCCCGCCTCACCGTCAGGCAGACGAAGGCTTAGCTCGAAGGTGTCCCGTTGATCTGCAGGGAGTCCGTCTCCGATCGCCGTGTAAATGACCTGGCTCGTGCGCTCGGTCTGGTCTTCAACGGCGGTCGCGAGAGGCTCGGTGGTGCGCGAGATTGTCCAGTTGGGGTTGACCGTGGGGGTCACGCTCAGGATGTCTTCCGGGATGTCGATGGTGATCTTTGTCGTGGGCGAACCATCGCATCCGTGGGGCACGCTCATCGTGACGATCGTGTACGAGCCGGCGGCCGTCGAGGACGCACCGGCGCTTACGTGAGCGCTAGCCGCTAGGGGCGCCGCGAGGGCGAGGGTTGCTCCGGCCGCAAGAGCGAGTGCCGCCGTCGCGACGGTCTTACTGGTGGTCATGGTGTTCTTGGTCATAAAAATGCACTGTCTTTCATGGAGTGTGCGCGCGGCAAAGCCAGCGCGAAAAATAGAGAAACTGCCGTCGTGGCAGGGATGCCCTTGTGGGGCAGGGAAAGCGCGCGAGCAGAAACTGCTAGAGGGCGCCGAGCGCAGCGGGCGGCCCGCGATAGCGCATCGGGGAAAGGATGCGCTCGGTCGCGCGGGGCAGAATCGCCAGGTCTAGCGCGATCCGGTGGCGCTGAGTGACCTCAGGTTCTGGCAGAGCAATGGCCGCAATGAGGCGCGCGAAGAAGAGACGAGCGGTACTGGCGATGCCCCAGAACGCGGTTTCTGCGTACCGCAGCGCAGCGAGAGTGATGAGGCCAGCAACGACGTGCGCCATCCACATTCCACTTGCGTGGTGCGCGGCGCCGACCTCAAGCTGCACAGGAGCGTGCGTATGAGCCGCAGCGATGGGCGTTCCCAGGCCGCTGAAGACGGTGTGGAACAGCACCTGGCTCAGTGCGACGGATGCGCCGAGCCGCCAGATCGACAGCGTGCGGCCGGCGAGAAGAGTGCACGCCATTCCGGAGATAAGCACGGAAACTGCCAAAGCGAAGAATGTAGGAGTGCTGCCACCGGCGAGAGTGTGGGAGACGGCGGCGACGATTGTGGCGAAACCCGCGGCAGTCCAGCCGCGCGCGACGCGACCCCACCTCGAATCCATCCGCACAGTCGTCGACCCCTTTCGTCTCAATCGTGCCACACCAGAGGCGCTGAGGACGGCGCGCCGACTCTCCAGGGCACGCAGTACGCAGGAGTGTCGCCGGATCGGGTTAGGCTCTTTTCCAGCGTCATTGCACCGCACATCCATGAGTGACGTAGCAGATTGGGAGAGGAACGCGACATGGCTCGTATCGGAGAGAGCGCCGACCTTCTCAAATGTTCATTCTGTGGCAAGAGCCAGAAGCAGGTTCAGCAGCTCATCGCCGGTCCCGGCGTGTATATCTGCGACGAGTGCGTCGAGCTGTGCAACGAGATCATCGAGGAACGTCTCGCCGAAGCTGGCGAAGAAGTGTCGAGCGAGTTTGACCTTCCGAAGCCGCGCGAAATCTACAGCTTCCTCGAGGAATACGTCATCGGTCAGGAGCAGGCCAAGCGTGCCCTGTCTGTCGCCGTCTATAACCACTACAAGCGCATTCGCGCGCGAAACACGATCACGTCGGCCGACGCCATCATCGACGACGTCGAGATCGCTAAGTCCAACATCCTTCTTATTGGCCCAACGGGATGCGGCAAGACCTACCTCGCTCAGACTCTCGCGAAGCGTCTCAATGTGCCTTTCGCCGTTGCCGACGCCACCGCGCTGACCGAGGCTGGCTACGTTGGTGAAGATGTCGAGAACATCCTTCTCAAGCTCATTCAAGCCGCGGACTACGACGTCAAGCGTGCCGAGACCGGCATCATCTACATCGACGAGATCGACAAGATCGCTCGCAAGGCGGAGAACCCGTCCATCACCCGCGACGTGTCCGGCGAGGGTGTTCAGCAGGCGCTGCTGAAGATTCTTGAGGGAACCGTCGCATCCGTTCCCCCGCAGGGCGGCCGCAAGCACCCGCACCAGGAGTTCATCCAGGTCGACACGACCAACGTGCTTTTCATTGTTGCTGGCGCCTTCGCCGGTCTCGAAGACATCATCTCGAGTCGCGCGGGAAAGAAGGGCATCGGCTTCGGCGCTCCGCTGCACAGCAAGAACGACGACGTAAACCTGTTCGGTGAAGTTCTGCCGGAAGACCTGCACAAGTTCGGGCTCATTCCCGAGTTCATTGGCCGTCTTCCCGTTGTGGCCACCGTCACTCAGCTCGACCAGGTCGCGCTCATGGACATCCTGACGACTCCGCGCAACGCTCTCGTGCGTCAGTACCAGCGCATGTTCGAGATCGACGGCGTCGAACTCGAGTTCGAGAAGGACGCGCTCGAGGCAATCGCTGACCTCGCAGTTCTCCGCCAGACCGGAGCTCGCGGCCTTCGGGCAATCCTCGAAGAAGTGCTCGCGCCCATCATGTTTGACGTTCCGTCGGATGACGATGTTGCTCGTGTCATCGTGACTCGCGCGGCCGTGCTCGAGAATGCCGCTCCCACAATCGTGCCGCGCAAGGCGCAGCGCACAGAGAAGTCCGCGTAGCTTCGGAAAGCCTGACGGGCGCGTAGCTGACCTTCGAGATTGCGCCGATAGATGCCGGCGAAATGAAGGAGATTCTCGTGCGAGCACGCGGATAGCCGCGTGCTCATGGGGTTGAAGCGAGAATCTCCTTCATTTCGTCGGGTAGAGAGTTGCCCTAGGGCGATCTCTTAGCGAACCTTCCCTCACGCGCGAATGCGCGCCACCCCGCCCGGGTAGTGCGACTGCTCCAGTAGAACTGGCGCGAGGGCGGAGTGGCGCGCGTCGGGTGAACTAGCCGGCGACGATCGCGATCTCGTTCGGAGTCTTGTCGAGTTCAGTTGAGGCGACGATTTCGCCAGTAGTCAGATCGACAAGGTGGATCGAGTTCTTCGCGGGCTCTGTGACATACGCCATCGAGCCGGCGACGACGATCGCGGGGTGAGCATCCTGCCACTCGGCCGGGCCCTCCCACGGGTCGATAACCGGAATCGATTCGGTCAGCGCGCCCGACTCCACATCGAGCAGGTGAAGAGCCCCATCGCTGCCGAGGACAACGGCGTTATCGTCTGCGGTGCGAGCGACATCACGCCAGGTGTATCCAACGCCCTCAGGCAGGTCAACTACGGTCGAGGTCTTCGCGACCGTGTCGGTGAGGAGAAGTTCGCTGAGCAGGTATCCCTCGGAGTCGGGATCCGAGTTGTAGTCACCGACGGTGATCGACGAGGTCTCGCTCACGTACTGGTTGCCCGTCCGACCGTAGGCGTCCTCTGCCGCGATCTTCGTGAAGCTGCCATCGTCGTAAACGAGCACACCGTCGCTGCATCCGAAGACCGCAACCTCGTTCTTGGCCGCGCCCTCGCCGTGAACGGAGGGGCAGTCTTCGCTTCGTCCCGTCTCGGTGCGGTCGGAATCGAGAGCGCGAACGCCTACTCGACCGTCGGCGTTGCCGAGGGTCGAGAGGAGCGTTCCATCGGCGAGCTCGATCGCGACTCCGTGGTGAGGCTGCTCGGAAGGAACGACCTCGGTCTCGGGCAGCTTCTCGTTGCCCAGAGCATCGCTGTCAAAGATGATGCTGTCGCCGGTTCCATCGGAGAACAGAATCGTCTTGCCGTTGTGACGCACGACATGCCCGGGTGCGGGCGCCTCGAACACGAGGTCGGTGAGCTTGGTATCACCGCTCGTGTCGAGCACCTGGAATCCGTCGGCCGTTGACACGAGCACGTGCTGCGCGTCCCCGGCCGGGTTCAGGCGGTTGAAGCCCGCAAGAGGAAGGTCAGACACGAGATCGAGGGACGTGCCGTCGAGCACATAGATGCCACCGTCGTAGGTGAGCGAGACGCGGCTCGTCGATGACTCGGCTGGCTCGCTCGTCGGCCCCGCAGACTCGGTGGGACTCGTCGCGCATCCGCTCAGAAGCAGCGCGGATGCCGCGACGAGGGCGAGCGAGGACACGCTCAGGGTGATGGGATTCTTCATTGTTTCTTTCTTCTTGTGGACTTAGTCGCCCTAAGGCATGAGTCCGGTGGAGATGCGCTCCATGTTTGTGCGCATCATGGTCAGGTAGCTCTCGGCCCCGGATCCTGGGCCTGAGAGCGATTCGGTGAACAGTTCGGTGACCGCGACCTGGATGCCGGCCTCATCGGCGAGCACCTGGATAAGACGGTCCGGTTGCGACGACTCGGCGAAAATCGTGCGCACGCCCGCCTGCTCGATCGCACCGACGAGGTCGCGCAGATCGGATGCGCTGGGAGCCGCGAGCGTCGAACCACCAGGGATCACGGCGCCGACAATCGTGAAGTCGAAACGGTCCGCGAGGTATCCGAAGACGTGGTGGTTCGTGACGAGCTGGCGGTTACCTGCCGGAATGGCGGCAAAACTCGATTCCATCTCCTGGTCGAGAGCGAGAAGTTCCGCGCGGTACTGGGCCGCGTTGCTCTCGATCGCTGCGGCGTCGACCCCGGGCACGTTCTCAAGGACGCTGGCGGCGAGGGCGTCGACAACATCCACCATCCGTCCCGGGTCGGTCCAGAAATGCGGATCGTCCACACCTTCGGCATCGCCCGACGCGTAGGGGATCACATCGATAACGTCACCGGCGGTCAGTTGAGCGACTCCCTCGGCCGCCGCAGCATCCAGATGCCGCCGCAGGCCCTCCTCGAGCCCGAGCCCGTTCGACACGATGAGGTCCGCGTCCAGAATCCGGGATGCCTCCCGCGCGGAGATTTCGAACGAATGAGGGTCAGCGTCGGGCTTCATGAGAACGAGCACTTCGGCCTCGTCTCCCACGACCTGAGAGACGACATCGCCCAGGATGTTGGTGGTGACGGCCACGAGAGGTTCGTCACTGGCTGCCGGCCCGCAGCCAGCCAGTCCGAGGGCGGCGAGCGTGACGGTGAGAGCTGTAGCGATAGTCGAGCGCATGATCATCGTCCCGTCTCGGCGAAGAACAGTGGTGATCCGGGCACCTCGAACGTGCGCGCTATGCGGGCCTGGTCGGCGTAGTCGATCTCGTAGACGACCCCCTCGGCGGGAGCGTTGATGTAGGCGCGACTGCTGTCCACCGTCAGTTCGAGTCCCGCGAGAAGAGCCGCATCGGCAACGCTCGCGGCGAGGATGGGCGAGGTTGCGGCGAGAGTCGCGCCACTCGATGGATCGATGACGAGCACCCTGCCGTCGTTCGCGAGGGCTACGACGTGACCCTCACGATCATCCACCGCAGCGACGAGCAAGAGCGGAGCCTCGGTGGAGAGGAGGGTCCAGGTGCGGTTGCGGGTGTCGAGCAACCAGGCTCCCGTTGTTCCTGCTACGGCGGCGACGGTCGGGCGTCCCGGCCGCGACCTGAAGTCGAGCGCGCGGTCAGCGGGTGCGGTACCCGCGGGGTAGGGGATCGACTCGAACTGCGGGTTACCGTTGGCGTCGATGGTGGCGAGCACGGCTCCGTCGCTGCACCCGAAGACCTGGCCGACTCGCGTGCCGATAGTTCCGGACAGGTCGGGACAGTTCGCCATGCTCTCGAGCGCATCCCCGTCGGCGTTATATGCCCGCACACCGGACGCGAGGCCGTCATCGGATTCCGTGACGAGTAGTCCATCGGCAAAGGGAACCACGAAGCCGGGGTGCGGTTCACCGGCGATGGTTGCCAACTCCTCGATTGACCCGGTTCCGAGAGCCTCAGAGTCGAGCACAACACCGGTACCGGCATCCTGGAACCACACTCCCGTGAGTGTGGTTCCACCGGAGACGGTCGCGGGTCCGAGCTGGTCAATGGTGCCGACATCTCGGGGATCTGCGCGGTAGTAGTGCGAGTGATCTTCGTGGTCGACGGTCCAGACGCCAGTGTCGACAATGTGGAGTCCGCTCTCGGTGGAGGCGAAAAGATATCGTCCGTCGGTGTGGAGTTCAGTTGTGCCGTCGAGCGTCGTGAGCTTGCTCGACTGCTCGGAGAGAAGATCGAGCAGCGCGACGTTTCCGCCAGCATCGATGGTTGCGATGTGAAGTTGCGGCTCCGCGCCCTCGACCGCCCCTTCGACGTAGCCGTGAGGTATGCCGGGGGTCTCGGGGGAAGCGGGGCTTTGGGTGGCGCTCGCGCAGGAGGTGAGCACGAGCAGAGTGGTCGCGGTGATGGTTGTTTTAGACAGTAAGTGCACGTGCAGCTTTCCGGTGGGAGACGATCAGGA
>Ga0247807_10002089_pt1 | contig 11208 bp, 7 predicted proteins | sample UWRJL074202C1_FD_179931 | JGI IMG/M metagenome (GOLD analysis project Ga0247807, IMG submission 179931) | Plant litter microbial communities from Arlington Agricultural Research Station in Wisconsin, United States - UWRJ-L074-202C-1 | ecosystem: Environmental > Terrestrial > Plant litter >...
ATGGCGTAGTCTTGAGACTTTTTCAGAAGTCCGGCAACAAGGAAGAGAGACACCCCTTGAATTATGAATGAGACCTGAAGAGACCATCTGCGACCAATACGATCGATCACAAGGGCGGCTGCTGCAGTGCCAATAACACCAGTGGTGTTTAGCAATCCAGACATCCAGGATGATTTGTAAGAGTCAAAGCCTGAAAGTTCAAATAACTTTGCCGCCCAAGAAACCATAACCAGAATGCCGGTCCACTGCTGGATTTGCTGCAAAGCAAGGCCGAGAACAGCCCGACGACCGAAATGAAGTTTTCCAGAATATCGTCCACCAAGGAAAATGTTGAGATAGTCGTTTCGCTTGTGGTACGATGCTTCGACGACAGCCTCAAGCAATTCTACCTCCTTCATGATGTTTTCGTCCTGGACATCTTTGTCGCCTCGAATCTTGCAAAGAATATCAACCGCTTCTTGTCTGCGATGATGTGCCATGAGCCACCGAGGAGATTCTGGAAATATCTTAGCCTCTTCTCAAAAAGTGCTAATAGCTGAAAACATAACTCACCTGGAACCAACACCACTGTGACAGCAACCAAAAGCATAGGTATGCACATGAATCCGAGGGGGAACCGCCATTCAAAGGCTGGATTATGCTTACGGACCCCAAAATTGATCCAATTAGCCAGGAAAATGCCGAGAAAGTTGGCAACGAACACTAGAGAGAAATTTGAGCCGCGATCATGTGCCTCCGACAGCTCGGATACCCAGGACGGAATGAGGACGTTGATGAAGCCAATTCCGAGACCAGCAATTATCCTGGCGCAGATGAACATGTTGGCATTGACTGAGCCTGCTTGAAGAGCAGAACCAAGTAGAGAGAGAATTGCGCCCATAAAGGTTCCCTTTTTTCTTCCAAATTTGTCTCCAGCCCATCCACCAATGAAACCACCAAAAATTGCACCAAAATAATACGCGGCAGCGAGTCCGCCTTGCTTTGTGGTATCGGTGACCGCACCATTACTGTTGGTGGCAAGGTTGGACATTTTGATGAATCCAGAGGTGCCAGAAATAGCACCGTAGACACCTTGATTGTAGCCTTCATACACCAGAGCAGTGGCACTGAATATGTTCAGTAGGATAAGGAGGGTCTTGCCCGGTACACTTCTCCATAGCTGAAGCCCCATGATGGCGAAAAAAGATAGGGAAATGAGTAAGAGTGAGGGTTGAAGTGAATCGATCGGAAGAAGGTTTTGAATAGATGCTCAAATATCACATATGGAAGGTATGGAGTATCGATATATATACACAGTCTTACGGGCGGAAAACTTCGTCAATTTAACTAGTAGATGGGCGAACCTCGTCCTATCCCCCATGTTTTATCCAGGTGACTTCCCCAGAGAAGAGTGTGGAGCGAGCCTTGCCAGAGCCCTGGTAAATGCGGAGACAGCCGGACTTTGCAGACTGTCATTGGGATGTTGCAAGCTGGAAGGCTTGAAGACTAGCCGCTCAATACTGTAGTTAGGACAAGAAAAAAATGTCTGACTGCTAGACGGCTAGACGGCTGAACGTCCAAGTGTTTACAAACGTCGAGATTTGTTACATAAAATGCGGGGTAAAAGGCTAAGCGGCTAGGCGGCTACCGACTCTCAGCACGTGTTGCACGTCTATTTGAAAGGCATGACGTCGCTCTACTTTGTTAGAGGAGATGGAGCTTGAGGAAATTCGATTTGTCTAGGCCGAGAGATAGAGATCTCTCTACGCGTAGCTCGTGAAAGGGCGGCACCTCGATTAGCCAACGCTATGTTTAATATTTGAAGGAATTTGGGAGTATACAGTAGACCATGATGTGATTAGAACCTGTTTATGGCGGATCCTTTCCTCAACTATATAACGAAATCACGGAATTCAGTTATATGTCCAAAGTTATTTTCTTCTGCCGGTTCCTATATATCAAGCACTGCGAGTAGTCCTGCTATCATAATAGGAATTTCATGAACCAAGATGTATAAGTTAATGCTTTTCTATTCATACCATGACTTGACACAACTCTACACGTTAAAATAAACTCTTGCGAAGAGTTCAAACTTTCGCTAGAGGTAGAATTATTGCCGAAGACTTTGCACTTGTGTTGAGTAATGAACGCTATTTACGGTCTTGAAGCTCACAGAGTCATCTCTCGTCCATATCATGTGTCGCGAGTTGCCCGGCAGTGTGCGATGCTACTACCAATTCTCTGAGCAAACATCATAGTGGTCCACATAGTATTCGCGGCAGGACTAGTTGGTATGATACTGGCATCGCAAACCCTGAGTCCCTGTACGCCATATACATGTCCGCTCTGGTCAACCACGCCCCCTTTGTTTCGATTAGCCATGCGGCATGTGCCTGAGAAATGGTAGGTGGTGGAATATTGCCTCTGTATCCAGTCATCAAGATGTTCATCCGACTCAAGGGCTGATACATCGGGCCCGATTGGTTCACTTAATACTTGCTGCATCGGGGCAGAGGTAATGACTTCAAAAGCCTTGCGTATAACTTCCCTAGCTGCTTTCCGATCTTGGTCGGTCTGCAAATAATTTGGCACAACTTTCGGAGCTTCTTTCGCATCGGTAGACTTGATCGTGACTGATCCTATTGATGTTGGCTTATTTATATTGCAGCCTATTCCAGCTACGTGACCTACGGCTGAACCAGAAAGGCTTCGTCCCTGGGTGCCCGAACTAGCTACCGGGGCATTCAGGTAACTAAAGCACACCATTTGGAGATCAGTACGTCCGGGCAGGAGTGAAGACGACCATCTAGCCTGCATTTGCAAAGAGTAATCCTCGTTTGCGTATGCGCCATCCCGCGGTTTAGCAACAATTGGTAGGCAAACATGATCTGAAAGATTGTGACCAACCGGCAGGTCTGATATTGTTGGTAGACCAAGTGATTTCAAGAGCGTTGAAGGCCCAATACCCGACCGTTGAAGAATGGCAGGAGAAAATATAGCTCCTGCACTAATGATAACTTCTTCTCTGGCAGATATTTTTCTTCCATCTGCTAAGACAACACCTGTCACCCGTTTCCCAAGGAACTCCACAGCAGAAACCTCCGTTTTCGTAAGAATGGTGATATTCTTCCGCCCGCGAATTGGATCGATGAAAGTGTTTGAAGCACTAATACGCTGATGACCCCGACGACATACTGGAGATGGACCGACTCCCTCGGCACCTGGCGCATTAAGGTCAAGTACCCCTTGAAAGTCAGAAGCAAGCGCGCCTTCTGTGAATGCTTTTTGAATCCTACCAGCTTCATCTGAAAGAGTCCGCACAATAGGGTGAAGCCCGCGGGTCCCTCTTAGTTCGTCCTCTTCGAGTTCTTGGTAAATTCGACAAACAGTATCGAAGTCCCAGGAGTCATTACCAAGCTCAGTCCATTCTCTACAGTCAGCTGCAGTGTTTCTGAGCGCTGTGCCTCCATTGATACTGCTTCCTCCACCCATGACCTTCGCTTGGGGTACGATCATTGACTGACCTCCAGGAATGTCCACGACAACATTCCAGTCTAGTGTTGGATCGAATAGCTCCGATTGACCTTTCATGGGCACTTTTCGAGCATTACGGAGTCCTTGTGGTTGTTCTTTGTCTGAAGGATTGTTGTCTGGACCCGCCTCGATAAGGAGCACATGAAAGTTAGGATTCTCTACGATTCTTGCCGTCACAATACATCCTGCGGACCCAGCGCCCACGACAATATGAGTAAATTTGGTCGTTTCCATGTTTACGTCGCTTGATGGGGTTCTTTTGAGATTATTAAAGTGGACTATGAAGTAAATTTGAAGAATTTCATATCTGCTTATATGAAATTCGTGGTAGAGAAATAACTGAGCTCATGTGATATTGAATGCTACAAGGCGAAACTGACAGTCTTGACTATCATATGAAATCTCACGGCACTCAATCACTGTATTAGGTCTGATTTTAGAGACAGAGACTTGTTACTCGACCCTTGGGAATTGCGGGAAAGTTCACCACGTCCTATGGCAAAGCGGCTAAACGGCATTGCTCTCATCATCTTTGTCCGATGCTCCTACTAACTTGCTTGCCGTAACCTGCGTTGCACATGCTCACTAGAACATTACTATTGTTTCAGACCATGCTGTTAAGTTTTGATTACAAATGGCATAAAACTTGAGAGTGTCCGCGCCGAACGCCAATTCCGGGGACTTAACCTGCAACCGAAATTTGAGGTATATTTTATAGAGGGTAAAAATATTGATCAGACAACATTTTTTTGGAATTAATCATAGACGTCGGATATACCACAGACCAAAGAAGCTTCAAAAGACGCCAATTATAACTGGGCAGGTTCAAATTACGGCTTTCACAGGGGATTCAACTGACACACAAAATGGATCTCGTAAGTATACCCCTCAACTCAAATCAACCACGAAGTAATGCACATTGATGATCATTGCAGTTCTCGCTATCAGGACAAACAGCCGTAGTCGTTGGTGCTGCTCGGGGTTTGGGTCTTGCGTTTGCAGAAATACTCGCCTCTGCCAACTGTAACATTGCTGCACTCGATATTCTTACCGAGCCATCACAAGCGCTCTTCGAGCTTCACAACAAATACAAGGTTAAAGTCCAGTACTACCGCGTGGACATCACAGTCCCCGAACAGATTGATGAGGCCATCAAGAAGATCGAGGCCGACTTTCCATCAATCGACATTAACGTTATTGCTGCCGGTGTAGTAACCGACGAGCCATTCCTTACTACGTCGAAGCAGAACATTGAACGGACCTTCGCTGTCAACTTCACAGGATCTTTTCTTATTGCCCAGGCATGTGCCAATAGCATGGTCAGGCGTTTGTCTTCGACCAACAGCACTGATCCATCTGTTCCCACCACGATTGATCCATCAAAGAGAGGTGGAAGCATTGTCTTTGTTGGCAGCATCGCCACGCACATCGCCAGTACAGCACAAAATATTAGCGTGTATACAGCTTCCAAGGGCGCAGTCCGCAGCCTAGTCAAACCGCTGGCCATGGAACTTGGACGATACGGCATCCGTGTTAACAGCCTCAGTCCCGGCTATATGATGACGGATATGATGCAAGGTTTGCATAACCAGCAACCAGATCTGGTCAGGCAATTTGAGAAGGAGACTCTGTTTGGAAGAATTGGAAATCCTGAGGAGGTCAAAGGTGCTCTATTGTTTTTGTGCGCTAGAGGGGCTTCCGGCTGGGTGACCGGCCAGGATGTGTTGGTTGACGGCGGAGCTACTTCATGGAAACATCCGGCCGTTTTATCATAATCATCAATGTATATTAGCTACCAAAATCAAGATGAATGCAACCTGAAGGATTAGCAAACCTGAGCAAGCCAGTCAAGGACATCTACTAACCTCCTCGTCACAGTGAGAAACGTATGGCATGGTTTCCCCACACCGCGGTAGCCCGAATAGGCAGTGCAAAGGACATAAACACTGGACTATGGGAATGACATGAATTGTGCTAGCGAAGCACGGTATTTTAAAAACATGGAAATGTTGATGTAGAAGCACATTTCCGCGGATACATAGTGCGACTCCACACCAAGTCCCCCGCGTTAGTGGGATACGTCGGTATCGACTACTAGTTGAGGCGGCTTCACGGCTACGCGGCTACATGGCTATAGGAAAGAAGTGTCTAGACTTTCTTCAGAAGATGAATCCATCACACACCTTAGAATAGTGCGGTAACACTTGTTGTGACCACTAAATGGATTTGGTTACATTGCTTGGAAGCAGATAGATGCACATATCGTAAATTTTTGAAGCCATTATAAAGTCTTCTCTGTGCAAGTAGAAAAGGTGACAGATGTTTATTATTTCTTCCTAATTATTCTAGAGATAAACAACATAACTTTATATTACGCCATGAATCAAGAAAAATTCACATGCCGGTGGGCAGCTCTTTCACTCTCAAGCATCGCGGGAGTATTTTTACCTGATATCTTACTTCCACGGAAAGCCTCGGAGCGTATCTCGCATGAATTGGTTGCAGTTAGCACAACAGGTTCCAAAGAACGTGCAGCTTCATGGTTCAACGAATACAAGATTCCCAATGCAAGCTCGGTTACAATTTATCAGTCTTGGGAGGAAATGTTGGAGAAGGGCGATTTTGACATTGTGTACATTTCCACCCCACATCCGCTACATTATCAACACGTTTATAGAGCACTACACCACAAACGCAATGTCCTCGTTGAAAAACCAGCGACTATGAATCGGCACCAGTACGAAAAGCTGATTGACCTGGCCTTGCATCAGGGTGTCGTCTTAATGGAAGCCATGTGGACACGATATCTTCCTGCGGCGAGATACTTCCAGGAGGAGCTTCTGCCACGGATTGGCGAAGTTAAACGCGTATATGCCGAATTTTCGTTTCCCATAGTTTCAGAAGACCTGTCACACTCGACTAGGTTTCTCGATAAACAGGCAGGAGCTGGGAGCCTTCTAGACCAGGGAGTTTATGCTCTTACTTGGGCCGATATGGCACTCAATGGACTCGATGAAAATACAAGCATCACTGAAGTGGTCCATGCAAGTTCAATGAGCGTACCGGGAGTGCCCAATGATGTTGATGACATCAACACCGTCGTGCTCTCCAAGCATGCGATGGACTCGGACAGGCAGATCGCCGTCGGCATCATCACCACGAGCATGACACTCCCGGGTTCAAGCAAACCTTCATTCTATCAGCGACTTGGGGCAAAAAGATCCGCACCGGCAGTCCGAATTGAGGCTACCAAGGCATCAGTGGCGGTGCCATTTCCTCCCATTCGGCCAGAGCAGTTGCATGTGCAGTGGTACGGAGATGAGTTCGTCAGTGCTGATGGTATAGAGAAGGAAGAGGTCATAGATAAACCGGTGGAGAGGGGTTGGGGAATATGGTATCAAGCCGATGTAATCGCACAAAGGGTGATGGAGCAGCGGTCAATGCAAGGTCCAGGAGTTGTTATTGGAGCAGTAGAGAGCTTGCGAGTGCTAGGCTATCTGGATCAAGCTCGTCAACTTGCCCATATCAAGTACGACGTTGCTTTGGAAGCAGTTTGATGATACTTTTAGAATTCACTATCTAAATATAGATCGTCTCCTCTCTTAAGTGCTTCCGTATATACATAAAAGCATATGCAATGTCTCGTATGGTTATCACGTGACATGTGTATTGCAGGACCTCGGGGCGACTTTCGGTCCCCTGAGCTTTTAGTCGACAACCTAAATTTTAGGATGAACGCACATGTACCTTCGTACTGTGTGCTCAAACAACGACTTTTGTGGTAGACTTTTCCCATCTGCACCTCGATTTCCGTTCTCAACCCCCTCCACTTCCAATAAAATAAGCCTGCCAGAAAGGGCCCCTTTATTACGCATGTCTGAATTCCGCCCAAGAAAACATCTCCGTACATCTCGCGCGTGTGAGTTCAAGACCAGTCTCTCAGTACAATTGCTACTGACTGCCATATAGGCGACTATTGTCACAAGCGAAGCATTCGATGCAAGCCAAGTTGCAAACCGGACTCGTGTGAAAATTGTATTGATTTCGGGCTTTCGTGTACTTATATTCGCCCCATCAAGAGGGGTCGGGGTCGTCAAAAGCCACCTGACGAGCCAGCGGGCACAACCAACGGTGTTGGCATCACAACAGATCACAATACTGTTTTGCTACCATCTGGAGGGCGGTCACAATCAAAAACTACCGTAGAACCGCCTTTGTTAGTTGGATCGGCGCTTCCAGATACCTCATGGAAAGCTTTTGCTTCAGTTTCACACTCACTTATTATCTACTTGATTGATATTTACTTTCAAGTGGTCTATTCAATGTCAGTTCATCCCATCTTGATAATGAGCCCTTGTTCTAAATCACAGGCACCTACAGTTTTCCTTTCTTTGATCGCCAGTCTCTGTTGGATCGAATCAACCGCCAGGTTTACCTTGAGGACCGAGACTTCTTCGCCGCCCTCATGTCGGCATGCGCAATAGTCGCTGGACGCATTGAAGATGGAAGCGTACCAACCAGTACTAGCAGCCAACCATGCCAACCTGTAGTTAAGCCCAGCATCTTTTTCGCAGCGGCCGAGGAGTCCTTGCCTCACGACATCATCAAAGTCGCTAGTCTGGACGCACTTAAAGCGTACCCTCTTTTGGCGCTCGCTGCCATCCAAGGACGGAATATTGAGGCGATGCACAAATACATAGGCCAGTACTTTGCTATTCTGTCCATCAAGCGTTGGCATGATGAAGCAAATTGGCCCAGACAATGGACCTCTGTGGAGCGGGATGAAATGCGACGGGTTGTAAGTGAACATGTTCTTGTCGTGGCTGAAAGCTGATTGCATTAAGTATTGGTCGACATACACACTCGATGTCTATTCATCGATTGTCTGGAATGGATGTGTTCACTTTCAAGAGGCACACTCCCAAGTTCAGTATCCGTCGGAAGCGTCTACCAGCGAATACCATCTCCTAGATTCTCTCGCTCCTAGCTGGATGGTAGGCTGGAATTTCACCACTGATCTTTACCGGGTACTTGAACACGCGGTGTCACGGTTCCGCACGCAAACATCGCGGTTCAATATCCTAGAAGTTGCTACACCGTCCTCTCCAACATTCAGCTCAGGCTTGAGCAGTAGGATTAACGCCCTATTCTCTCAATTACCAGATATCTTCAAGACCATCAAAGAAATGTCTGGTATTCCCGCTCAAGATATATATGGCTTTCAAGCTGCGAATATTCAAGCAACATCAGCTCTGCTTCGTATGATCCTATTTTCCGTCGAAGCAGGAAATGATGTTGACAAGAAGTGCTCGGTGGCTAGCGAATTGCTGGAAGTATTCCATCAAATTCCAAAACCTTACTTGACAGCTATCGGCACACCGTTAATCTACCATCTATCGGGTATTGGTCACATTCTCGGATCGGTCATCAATACACCTCTGACCGAGACATCATATTCCAAGGTTAGAGGGCTGTTGATATCTATGGCAGCTTTACTCGACTCACTGGAATCAGTTCTGCATAAAAGTGCAGGTGCCGGCAGATCATTACTTGAGCAAGTAGGCCGAATCGATCAGTTTATGGCATCTGAGAGACAAGATAACGACGCAAGATTCACCCAGGTAGTAGAAGGCACTGCAGATAATTGGACCGACGGGCTAGGAAACGAATTCTCACCCCAATACCAGCTGCCAGAAGATATTTTGTTGGACTGGACCTGGCCTCTCGACTTTACCATCGAGAATCCCTTCATGTTTCTTCAATGAACCATCTACGAAAGCCAATTTTTCAATCGCTATGTTACGTTGTTTGAATCTTAATGAAGTGTAAATTAACTACCATTTATTATCAAAGACTTTGCCATCAATATAGTTCACCATCTTCTTCACAGGTGGCAAATGCTTTCGACCTGCGCCAAAGAGCATACCCTTGCCCATGACCTCGCGGTAGTTCTCTCCAGGCGCCACCTTCCCAAGTACATAGTTCCTGCGAGTCTCGACCTTCGTCGGCACCGGAATACTTCTTCCAACTACGGCTTCCATTCCTTGCCAAGCAAAGGTAACTGCTTCCTTTGCGCTCCCACTCACGCCAGCAGCATCGAGCATCATGATCTTTGCTCTCGGATAATGTGCCTGAATATACTTCGATATGTTGGGGTTGAAAGCTCCACCTCCGCACATGAAAATTTCCTCAATATCTAATCCTTTTGGTTGGTATCTCTGATAATGGTCCACAATCGCCTGCGCTGTGATTCGTGTCACAGTCGCAACTACGTCGTCTGGATTCATTCCCAGATCCTCTGCTTCTTTGAGTAGATCATGTGCAAGCGTATCTCGAAAGACTTCACGACCAGTGGTCTTTGGTGGATCCAGTGCAAAGTACTTGTTATCCCGTAAGAATTTGTTGACAAGCTCCTGGTTGACTGTCCCACGAGCACCCATCTTACCGTCCCTGTCAAATTCCTCCTCCCCATTGGTGTAGTGTCGAACAATCGCATCGATAAATACATTTCCCGGCCCTGTATCGAAGTCATAACACTGCTCAGCACCGCCATGAGTCTCTGGTGGAATGAAACAAACGTTGGCAATACCGCCAATATTTTGGCACGCCCGCAGCTTGGTTGGATGAGCAAGGAGTAGTGAGTCGAAGAATGCGATCAATGGAGCACCCTGTCTTCCAGCAGCTTGGTCTGAAACCCTAAAGTCGGTGACAGTAGTGATGCCAGTTCTGGATGCGATGAATGTGCCTTCGGCGTATGTTAAAGCAGACCTTATTTGACCCTCTTCAGGCATGGAGAGCAGCCAAATCGTTTGTCCATGCGATCCAATCACATCAACTGTTGACTTATCCACGTTGTTCTCCTCGAGAAATTGGAGTGCCGCAGAAGCAAATACTTCTCCGAGCTGTACATTGACTTCGGACATTTCCGAGGGACTGGTCTTGTCGTGATAGATCATATTCATAACCCGTTTCTTCACTACAAGCTCCAGTGGAATTTCGCCATACTTGAGTAACTCAAAATGCATGGGAGCGTCTGGGCTCTCTTGACGGAAACGGCATAATGCGCAATCAATACCATCCTGCAATATCATTAGACACTCGAACAATGTATTGGGCAGCGACAACAAACCATTGATGTTCCACTATTCATGCCTAGCACTGTAAGATCTAGTGACGCGTGCAAACTACCGTTCATGTGATTCGTCATACCGTTCGTAAGAGTTGAGTGGCCATTAGTAGTACTGTTTGTATCGGCTGAAACGCCATTTATAGTGCCGTTCATTCTGAAGTAGTTTGAGTATTGACTCTGACTTGTCGAGAAAAAAGATGAATGGAGTTCAGTCCAAAGAACTTCCGATTATGTCGAATTTGTTGATTAAGGATAGGTGTGTATCTAAACAGGAATCGGTTGCTTCACGCTTCGTGGTGTTCATTCAATAATGCGAGCTTGCACAGCGTGAATTGAGCTTTGATTTGAGATAGTTTTGTTGTAATTGAAAAGACATTAAGACGAAGCGTTATAATTTAATATAATTTAAAGGTCTATACAATCCTTGCTCGTGAACCGCTAACCTAAACCTTTCAGAATCGACGCATTGTGCTCACTACTTCACGCTAACTCGTTCTCACGGCTAAGCGGTTAAGTGGAGGAAAGGCGACCCCCCCCCCCCCCCCCAAACCCCCCCCCCCCCCCAC
>Ga0247807_10002092_pt1 | contig 11198 bp, 15 predicted proteins | sample UWRJL074202C1_FD_179931 | JGI IMG/M metagenome (GOLD analysis project Ga0247807, IMG submission 179931) | Plant litter microbial communities from Arlington Agricultural Research Station in Wisconsin, United States - UWRJ-L074-202C-1 | ecosystem: Environmental > Terrestrial > Plant litter >...
CGGCTAAAAGGCTTCGTGAATTTTATGATCACCAAAATGCAGAGCTAAAAACTGCTGCACCAAAAATTTTCAGTTTCCATAAGCATCCTTTACTGGAAAGCTGTCTGGCTTCACTGATTCCGTATTTTGAAATGCAGGACAATTTTCCAGAAAATATCGCTTCTTTAAAAATTACCGAAGCAATTTCAATACTTAGAACTATTGATCAGGATATTGATACTATACTCGCAAACTTTGATGCTCCCTACAAGATTGATTTAATTACTTTTATGGAGAAGAACTTTATGTTTAATATGCCTTTGGAAAAGTTTGGTTATTTAACAGGCCGAAGTCTTACTACTTTTAAGAGGGATTTCCGTAAGGCTTTCAATGTTACGCCACAGCGCTGGCTAACCAAAAAAAGACTGGAATTAGCCCATTACCAGATTACAGAAAAAAACAAAAAACCTGTTGACATTTATTATGAAACTGGGTTTGAAAATTTATCACATTTTTCTTTTGCGTTTAAAAAACAGTTTGGTTACCCGCCAACTGAATTGCAGAAAATAAATAAAAGCTACTAACATTTTGTTTAGTAACCGCCTTACGTAGTATGACAATCTCTTCAAATCGTCCACAAATTTTATAGAAATTTGTCCTGTTCCTGTCACAAAATACAAAAACGGTTAAGTATATCGCTTTTTGCTATTTACGACTAATTGAAACCTTTCGTACGTATGTTAAGCATACTGATAAGTTAATGTAAACCTAAGTTTAAAATATACTGCCTGCAATATAATAGACCTCGGATAGCAATGCCCTTCCGTATTGATTTTTAGACTGGTTTAAATTCCAAAGATAAAAGTTATTCTCAGATGTGACAGAACGTCCATTATTAGCTTTATAAATTTTAGATTATACTTTTAATTTGTATTTATTAAAAAACATAAAAAGTATTATGACCATTATAAGCAGTGAAAGGTCTGCAACACCAAGAAACAATTGACTTTTTACTTGAAATATATTTGCAAATCCGTAACTGAAACTAGAACTAATCATATACATAACGCCACCAGTAATCCCGCTTGCTGTGCCAGCATTTCGTGAAAAACGGCTAAGACAGTATCCATAAAGAATATTGAAAATAAAACCTCCGGCAATGTGAATTCCGATTATAAAACCAATCAAAGTATAAAGATTACTTTTACAGGAAGTGCTAATAACCATCAATAAAATCAAACCAATTTGAATTCCAAAAGCAATTACTAGTTTTTTAGTCAAAGGTTTTTTAATCAATCCTTTTGCAATTATCCCACCTGTCATAAGTGAAAACCCCGAAAGCAGAGAACTATAACCTGTAGTGATAGCAGAATATCCTAGAACACGTTCAATGATAAAAGGGCTCGACAAACTATAAACTACAACCATGCCAAAGCAGATTCCGATTATTATCAGTCCTAAAGTAAAGTCGGGCGTTTTTAACATTCCTATATAGTTTTGTATTATTGGCTGTAATTTAAAAGGATGATAATGCTTTATTGATTCACCACTATAAATTAATTCTAAAATCAGAAATAATAATGATAGTCCGCCTAAAAAATAAAAATTAGATCTCCAGCCAAAACTATTTTGCAAATACCCCCCTAAAAATGGAGCCATAATGGGGGCACATGCCCAAATAATCGAAAATAAACTAATATAACTTTTAAGTTTTTCTCCTACAAAAAGATCAACAAAATAAGCTCGCTTTCCTACTACAATAAGGGCAATTACAATTCCCTGAATAATTCGCATACCGTAAATCACATAAATAGTAGTCGTTAATGCAATAACAAAGCTAGTTATTGAAAATAAAGCGAGTGATACTAGACCAATTTTATAACGTCCAAAACTATCTAAGATACTTCCTATAAAAAATTGGCTAACACCTACACTAAACATGAATAATACTAATGACAGTTGAACTGCCGCTGCCGAAACATTCAAATCATTTGCCATTGCAGGTAATGATGGCAAATAGATATCTGTCGCAAAACCTGAGAGCGGAATAAATGCTAAAGCTAGCGTTGTACTAAAACCTTGATGGTTATCTTTTAAAATTCTCATTTTTTTTTAAAATTTATTATTAAACAGACCAATTGATTTATAATTGATTAAAAAATATTTTGCATTTAAAAAATTATATGACAAAGTTCATAAACTATTTAAACTGGATCGCGTGATGTATATCACATTCTAAAAGAATCCTCAGCAACCAATAAATATCTGCGTTTAAAAAAGCTCCCGGATAGGTAAAAAAAATCCACGGAAATATTGACTTTTAAATAATTAGCAAAATATTTGTTATTTTATTTTTTTAAATGACCGTTCGGTCATATATTTGCATTGTAATTCAATCACCATGTCAAAAGGAGAATCAACAAGACAGTTTATTATTGAGAAATCAGCACCTTTATTTAATACGAAAGGGATAGCAGCCACAGCAATGAGTGATATTATGGAAGCCACAAAACTTTCAAAAGGCACTCTGTATGTACATTTCGAAAATAAAGATCTCTTAGCTGCAAGTGCTGTAGATTATAATATGGAACAACTCTCAAACAAATTGAGAAACAAATTAAGTCAATACAAAACAGCCAAAGACAAGCTTTATAATTACTTGGATTTCTTTATTGATCCTAATAAACCGACAGTGATTGGCGGATGTCCTATGCTTAATTTTGGTACAGAAGCAGATGATACTAATGAAATTATAAAAATGAAAGTAAATAATCTGATTACAAAAAGTCAAAAATTACTATCAGATATCATTAAAGAAGGAATTGATAATGGTGAATTTAAACCGGATTGGAAACCTGATGATTTTGCTACTATAATGTTTGCCATGATTGAAGGAGGTGTGTTAATTTGTAGAGTAGCTGGTAACAACACTAAAATGAAAATTATAAATGAAAATCTAAAAAAAATGATTACAGCACAATCACTGTAGTTTTTTTTTAATCCAAAAATGACCGATCGGTCATTTGTATAAATAAAAATAATTCAAGTATAAATTTTAAACAAAAAAAAATGTCAAAAACAATTTTAATTACAGGTGCTTCGAAAGGATTTGGTAAAGTCTGGACAGAAGCTTTTTTGCAAGAAGGTTACAAAGTAGTTGCCGCAGCAAGAAATATCGAAACTCTAAACGATTTAGTATCAAAATACGGTGATGCTATTTTACCGTTATCACTAGATGTAAATGATCGTGATGCAGCATTTTCCGCAGTAAGAAAAGCACACCAGCATTTTGGAAAAATCGACGTCCTTATTAACAACGCGGGTTATGCCTTATTCGGCGCTATTGAAGAAGCAAACGAACAAGAGGCAAGAGATCAATTCCAAACTAATTTCTTTGGTGCTTTATGGATGACACAAGCAGTGTTGCCCATTATGAGAGAGCAAAAAAGCGGTCATATTATTCAAACTTCAAGTATCCTAGGATTAATCACTTTACCTTTCTTAGGATTATACAATGCTTCAAAATTTGCATTAGAGGGCTTTAGTGAAACCTTAGCTGCAGAAGTTAAAGACTTTGGAATCCATTTGGAAAAATGAAACTCATTCGAAAGGTATCGCTGCTTATGATGGAATTAAAAAAGCTTTTTCGGAAAGTGGTACAACAGGTTCCTTCGGTACTATTGAAGCAACGGCCGAAGCTTTATTGAAGTTAATTGCTGTAACAAATCCACCTTTGCGTTTATTTTTAGGCAAAGTGGCTTTACCTTTTGTAAAACACCATTATGAGCAACGATTAGCAGTCTGGGAAGAATGGGCAGAAGTCTCTGAAAAAGCACACGGAAATTAATTAGATTAAAAAAAGAAGCCCTTTCAAAAACAAATTGAGAGGGCTTCTTTATAATGCGGTAATTTACAAAAAATTAATATTTTAAATCTTCAAAATAAGCAGTTGTTTCTTCAATCAATGATTTCATTAAATCCTTTGCTTTAGTATGTTTTAAAATAGGTGCAATTTGCCCTCCCCAAAATAAAATCATATCCCATTTTTGTTGCTCAAGTGCTGCTTTTCTTAACGGAGACATTAATGTAGTCTGTAAAGGAAATGGCAAAACATTGGCTTCTTTTCCTATCACTTCCTTTGCAATTCTGCTGGTTATTCCACGACCCAATCTTCCTGTATAGGCACGTGATAATGTGGTATATTTTGCAACATCTGAAAATAACATTTCCTTGTGAATGGGTAATGCGTTCGATTCTTCGACAGCTAAAAAAGCAGTTCCAATTTGAGCAGCACTTGCTCCTAAAGCTAATGCTGCCGTAACTCCTTTTCCGGTGGCAATTCCACCTGCTGCTATGACCGGAATTTTTACTTTTTCCCTAACCAATTGCAATAAAACAAAAGTTCCTGTTACTGATGATTCTGCCGATGCTAAAAAAGAAGGTCGATGCCCTCCAGCCTCAAAACCTGAAGCAATAATCATATCAACACCTGAATTTTCCAAAAAAATAGCTTCGTCTACAGTTGTTGCTGCTCCAACAGTAATAATTCCCAATTTTCTACATTGTTCTAAAACATCGGCAGAAAGTGCTCCAAACATAAAGCTGAATACTTTTGGACGAACATCTAAAATAACTTCTAACTGATTTTCGAATCTGGATTGAAAGGAAGCTGGTTTTTCCGGTAACGGGATTCCAACTTCATCAAAATAAGGCTTAAATAATGCTGTCGCTTTATTGAATTGTTTATCTGATAAACCAGATTCAGGAATATCATGATCAGAAACCCACAGATTAATATTGTACGGTTTATCAGTTGCTGCTTTTATTTGTTTATCAATGTCAAAAATTTCCTGAGGACTCATTGTATAAGCACCATAGCCTCCTAGTCCGCCTGCATTTGAAACTGCAGCAGTCAATGCTACCGATGATAAATTACCACCAAATGGCCCTTGTAAAATTGGATATTGTATTCCTAATAATTCTGTTGCTTTTGTATTGTACCACATCACTCTACATTTTAATCATTCACTTACATGAGTCAACATTTTATTGACTATAAGCCATTTGCCATTAATCTTATGGAAAGATAAAAAATCCCGATAATTAAACTCGTACATTTTTAAATTAATCTCCGCCACCGCAATTGAATTTACGACTTTTATATTTAGAATTTCTCCTTTAAAAGGCTTTCCAGAATCTTTTGGACTTTGTCTGTTTTTTACACCATCTAAATACAAATCCACTGTCTTGAAATAGGGTTGTCCTTTTACATCTCCGTAAACTAATGTTCCTGGCTGAAAAATGTTTCCCAGTAACATTTCATCTCCTTCATAAATGCCTTTAAAATAATAATTTTCTATTGCATCTGTAATGGCTTCTGTTTCTAAATTATGATTTTTCATTATTTTAGTGTTTTGTGCTTTTATGCTTTGGAACGTCCAAAGCATAAAAGCAGTTAATAAAATAGTTTTCATTTTACTTCAAATTATGTCCGGCACCTTTCCCGCCATCAACGTTGATAATTGATCCAGTAATAAAAGTGCTTTTTGCAACAACGTATACCATTTCTGCAACATCATCAATTTCCCCTACTTTGTTCAATAAATGCAGACTAGCATTCTGATCGGCTTTATCTCCGTGCATTGGGGTTCTGATAACGCCAGGAGCAACTGTATTGAAACGAATGTTTTGTTTGCCAAATTCTGCCGCCAATTGAATAGTTAAAGCATGAATGGCGCCTTTACTCGCTATAGGAGCCGAAGCAGGCCATCCACCTAATCCGTGATTTACAAGTGGAGTTCCAATATTAACCACAACACCGCCTTTTTGTTTCAACATTTGAGGAACAACAGCTTGGGTAGTGAAATAAGTCCCTTTCAAGTTTGTAGTCAGAAATTTATCTAAGTAGGCCTCATCCACCTCTAAAAAAGGTTTGCTGTCAAAGATTCCGGCATTGTTCACCAATACATCTACAGAACCAAATTTTTCGATTGCGATTTTTACTAGTTCTTCTCCTGTGTTTTTATCACTGATATCTCCTGCATACATCGCCAGATTATCTCCTGCACCAAATTCGTTGTAAGCAACTTGTAATGAAGCTGGAGTTACTGAATTGATTACTACATTATCTCCTCTGTCTAAAAAGTATTTAGCGATTCCTTTTCCTATACCAGATGCTGCACCTGTTACGATTATTGTTTGTTTTTTCATGATACTTATTTTTTATCGGCTGTAATACCTTTTTCTCTTAATACGGATACTTGTTCTCCTGCATAACCCCAATCGTCTAAATCGACTTCCTGAATCACGATATGAGTTAAATGCGGATCTTTGTTTAATACATCTGTAATCAGGTTAGTTATACCACTGATTAATACCTGTTTTTGCTCACGGGTTACTCCTTCGCGAGTCAATTCGATTTTTACGTAAGGCATGGCTTTAGTTTTGAGATGGTTCTGAAATGATAGCTTCAGCTGTGATATTAAAATCCAACTCAAAGTCATTATAAATTAAAGTGTCCCCTAAATCTTTGAAAAAATTTCCTGAACGGAATCTAATGTCATATCTAGTGCGATCAATAATTAATTTACCAGAAAGTTTAATTGCATTTTTATGATTTTCTAACGTTGCTTCAAAACCAACAACTTGTGTAATATCTTTTATGGTAAGATTACCTTCAAGATAAAAAGTACTGTCTGAAACTTCTTTTACTGAAAGAATATCAAAAGCTGCAGTAGGAAATTTTTCGATTGAGAAAAAATCATCTGAGGCAAGATGACCCGCAAATTGTGCATTTGTAGCTGGATCTGTAACATCCAGAATTTTAATGGAAGCGGTGTCGATAACTACTTTTCCATTGTTTACTTTTCCATCGTTTAAGATGAAATTACCTTCTTTGATACCAATTGTACCATTATGTGCACCAGTAACTTTTCTACCAGTCCATTCTACGTTGCTATTTGAGCTTACGATTTTAAAATTTGTTGTTTCCATTTTTATTGTATTTAAAAGTACAATACAAAGGAACGGCGACAATAGATTTTGGTTACGTGACCTGGATCACATTCTGAATGTCCTAGCCCCGATATGCGTATTTACGAGCTATACAATCGGCTTAAAGTTTCTCTGGAAACACCTAAATAAGCTGCAATTAAATGTTTCGGAACAAGATTGTATAATTGTGGATACAATGCCAAAAGTTCTTCATATCGTTTTTTGACATTATTATTCATAAAGGACAAGAGCCTTTTTTGAGAAGCAATGTAACCTCTATTTGTTCTCCAACGGAAAAAATGCTCCATTTGATGAAATTCCCTGCAAAGTTTTTCGCGATCGTCATTTGAGAGACAAAGTACTTCAGCATCAGTTATACAATCAACACTTATGGTTGCCGGAGTCTGATTGTATAAAGCGGTATAATCAGAAGCCCACCACGTTGGCATGGCAAACTGCAATATGTACATTTTGATTTCATCATTAATAAAAAAAGCTTTTAGACAGCCAGAAATCACAAAATACTCGCAATCTACTTTGTCTCCTTCACCGATGATAACTTGTCCTTTTTTAAACAATTGTGGTTTAAAATGAGAAAAAATATAAGTAAAATCCTCATCTGTCAATGAAGATATTTTTACAATATGTTGTTTTAATAGTTCTTTGGCTTCCATTTTAAATCTTAATAAATCTTTTGTAAAGTTATAAAATACATTGAACTTATTGATTGTCTATTTCGATATCCAAATTGTCCATTTCAACAAAAAAATACTACAAAATATTATGTCTTCGTCGCAAATTTGTCCTGTTTAACAACTTAAAATTTAAAATCATGAATGCAAAAACAACAAAAATTATTTATTGGACAGGTGTTATTTTAACTTCTTTATGGTTTGGCGCCAGCGGTTTTTTTGAATTAGAGGACGTTATAAAAACGCAAAGGCCGCAATGCTAGTAGTTAACTTTGCGACCTTTGCGCAGATGTCACCCAACTTATTTTTATTTTCGCTGTTGATTACATTAAGCTTCTACTTGTACCCAACCTTCTATTTTTTCGAATACTGTCATTAACTTTGATGGGATTTTTTTCTCTTGTACTGTTGCTAGGTTAAGAATTGAAGTGATTTTATCCTCTTGTCCATTTTGAGTTAATTCTACCCAATCAGGATTAACAATCAAAGTTCTTCCGATTGCCACCATAGAAACACCATAATCTACAACCTGATTAGCCATTGCTGGTGTTGTAACACCTCCGGCAACTAGAACAGGAACTCTGCTGTTAACATAATTGTTTAGTACAACTCATATAGGTTCTTTAGAAAAGGCTGAATCAATTGGTTTTTGATTGACAGCATCCAGCAAGGAAAAATGCAAATTTTTTGGAATTAATCCTGAAATTTTTCAACTTAAGATACAAAGATACAGGTATTAAGGAAAATGCACTTTTCTTTTTAGTCCAAATATTTTGCTTTTTTAGTCCTAAAACAATTCATGTTAAAAACAGTAGACAAACAATCAATTAGAGCAACCTTCAGAAAAAGATATCAATCCCCAACAGGACATCCAAACCAAATTATTGACGCAATTCAAAGTCATACCTTACCAATAGTAAGCCAATCTCCTAACTGCATACTTAAATCCACAAACTATAAAAAGATTCATAGTTTAGTTTCTAACTAGGATATATCCAATGGAGCTATTGATAATGCGATGTTCACAAACTTAAATTAATTAAGAAATTTGTTGGTATATTCAAGTATATAAAAGCCTTAAATATTTATGTACTTTAGCAAGGCTAAAAAATACTTCTCAAGCATTTTTTATATACTTTTATATGAAAGGACTTTTAAAACAAAATATTGCTAAACATATTTCTCTTTCAGAAAATGAAATAGAAGATTTTTGCAATTTATTTGAGCAAAAGTTAATCCCTAAAAAAAACTTCTTACTCAGAGAAGGCGAGATTTGCAAATTTGAAGGTTTTGTTACCAAAGGACTTTTTCGGGTTTATCATATTGATAAAAATGGTTTTGAACAAATCCTCTATTTTGCTATTGAAAATTGGTGGATTACTGATATTGACAGTTTTACTAATGAAGTGCCATCACAACTTTTTATAGAAGCTCTCGAAGACAGCGAAGTACTTATAATTTCTAAAAAAGATAAGGAGTTTGCTTATGCTAACTTACCTAAAATCGAAAAGCTATTTCGGGTAATGACACAAAAAACGCACGTTGCCCTTCAACGAAGAATGATAGATAACCTTAGCAAAACAGCAGAATCCCGTTATATCGAATTTATAGAAAAATATCCGCAACTCATTCAACGCCTTTCTAACATACAAATAGCTGCCTATTTGGGTATTACCAATGTTTTTTTGAGTAATATTCGAAAGAAAATTGCTGTCAAAAAATAAGATTTCCCTTTATTTATTAAACTAGTTTAATGTTTTAAGATCGCATTTCGTTTCATCTTTGCAGTGTTAATTTAAACCAACACAAGAAATGAAACATACTATCTCGACAGTATTTATAACAATTTTAATTTTATTGAATATGGAATCACAAGCACAAAGTTTCAAGACTATTGAAACTACAAATTTAAAACTTCAGATTTACAACGCATCAGAAAACAGCTTTGGTGTAGCATCAGTAATTGTTTCTGGAAAAACGGATGCGGTCTTGATTGACACTCAATTTACTTTGGCGGATGCCGAAAAAGTAGCACAAGAAATTAAAGCAAGTGGCAAAAAGTTAACCACTATTTATGTTTCTCACGCCGATCCTGATTACTATTTTGGATTGGAGATATTTAAAAAATATTTCCCGGATGTAGTGGCGTATGCATCACCTGCTTCTGTAGATGCAATTAAGGCTATGGCACAAAAAAAATTAGACGTTTGGGGCGACCGATTAGGTAAAGCTATTACATCAAATGTCGTTTTACCGCAGGTTTTAAAGGGAAACAGCATTGAATTAGAAGGTCAGAAATTAGAAATCATTGGTTTGGAAGAATTTCCAAATAAAACTTTTGTATGGATTCCTTCTATCAAAGCAGTTGTAGGCGGAATTAATGTTTTTGGAACTAGTTTCCATCTTTGGATGGCGGATGCTCAAACTACTGAAGCCCGCAAAAACTGGATTGCCGTTTTAGATAAAATCTCGGCATTGAAACCTGAAATTGTAATTCCGGCTCATGCTAATTCCAATTCTCCATTTGATATCACTGCGGTAAATCACACCAAAAATTATATTCAATTCTACGAAGAAGCTTTGAAAACCAGTAAAACATCAGAAGTTTTAATTACTGCTTTGAAAACAAAATATCCAACACTTACTTTTGAAACTGCCTTAATGATTGGTGCAAAAGTGAATACTGGAGAAATGAAATGGTAAAATCAATCATTTACAGCCTGACGGCACTCTTTGTATTGTCAGGCTGTTCTTTAAACAAAAAGACAATGACAAATCTTGAAATAGTTAAAAGCACTTACGAAGGAAAAACTTCGGAAGAAAATGGTCGAAATTTGGCTAAATATGTTGTCGAAGATATTTCGTGGACAGAAGCTAAAGGTTTTCCGTATGCAGGAACTTACATTGGCTTAGAAAATGTAACCAAAAATGTCTTTCACCGATTAGGAAGCGAATGGATTGATTACAAATTTACTCCTGAAGATTATGTTGCCAGCGATGATAAAGTAGTCGCTTACGGAACTTACACGGGAACTTATAAAATTACAGGTAAATCATTCACCGCCAGAGTGGCTCACATTTGGAAACTGAAAGATAGTAAAATTATCAGTTTCGAACAGTTTGTCGATAGCCAAACTGTAAATGATGCTCTGAAATAAAGTCCTGTTTTTAGTTTTAAATATAGAAACCGTTGATATTCATCAACGGTTTTTTTGATCTGGTTTTTATTTCAAATGTTCTTTAAAAAAATCATCTAATTTATCAAAAGGAATTACCTCTACTTTGTCATACAAATCAACGTGAACTGCATTTGGGATAATTATTAATTGTTTTGGTTCATTTGCCACTTTAAAAATATCTTCACTAAAATATCTTGAGTGCGCCTTTTCTCCCGCGATCAAAAGCATTGGTCGTGGCGAAATTTCTTTTACATAAGCTAATATTGGCATATTCATAAAAGAGATCGGATTGGTTATCAGCCAAGCTCCATTTGAATTCACAGAACTGACGTGAAAACCACGTGGCGTTCTGTAA
>Ga0247807_10002094_pt1 | contig 11194 bp, 12 predicted proteins | sample UWRJL074202C1_FD_179931 | JGI IMG/M metagenome (GOLD analysis project Ga0247807, IMG submission 179931) | Plant litter microbial communities from Arlington Agricultural Research Station in Wisconsin, United States - UWRJ-L074-202C-1 | ecosystem: Environmental > Terrestrial > Plant litter >...
GCTCGTATTCTTCCATGGCTGGGAGCTTGAACGCCGCCCACACTGATGACGCGGGTAGAATAGGGCACAGCAAGTCAACCGTGCCTTAGTGGTGACACGACCGCAACATGGATCTCTTGGTTCTGCTTCAGTAGCTAGTCACTTCCTTATGGCCGTATAATTTCACGGCTTTTTTTTGGTCGCATTGTCAGTGTCTGCCGGTCACGCCTGCCAACCCTTCGCACGCATCGCTCGATACGGTATAGTACTGATCATCTCGTAAATACACCGCCCAGTCACAAAACGCAGATTCAGACTTTGGACCTGTAAGGAAGCTAAGTAGAGACAACTTAACGCTAACCCAATGGTAGCCATCCTGTCAATTCGAATCAGGCCTGGAAAAAATTGAAATAATACTTATTTCTCTAGCGTTCTGTTTAAGAATATTGCTTTTGTATTATGAGTGCCACAAACAAACCCATTAAGCCCAATTACTTCGCGTAGACACTGAAAGCGATAAGTTGCGGTAACAGATTCATTCTTGAGCAAGTCTTTCATATTCGGTGAGCAGTCACCTATCTATAAGAGGGTACTTTTGCGGTTCCGATCATCTGGTTTCAACTTTATGTCCACATGTGCAGTACCCCCATATGTCCGCAACATATCACGAACGAGGGGAATATCGAAAACCACAAATCACAGCAGAAACAAATAACCGAGAACCCTACTTCATTTACGACGCTTATGCCAGACATCGCTGTCATATAGGCACACTGAGTGTAACGTGATTTAAGCTCGAAACACAGTTAAGAACAGAGAATGTTGGTCGATCTCACTGACAGTTGTGATGTGAAAAGCCCGATTCAATCGTTCAAAAAATTCACGATTGCTGGCATTCCATTGTCATAAAATGCGTCCACCAAGACGCATGATAACAGGACACTTGAGAAGCTCTTCTATTACATGGTAATTCACTTTGCTTTACTACTTCAGACCCCATAACTGTATCGGGAGTTGTGCATATCGAGATGGCTGTATGACAGTCGCTACTTTAGCAAAGCCAAAGTGGCTTTTAAGACATGCTCTCATCCTGCATATCCAATCTTTACGAGTGGTGAGGTCAACGTCACTAATAACCACCTGATCAACACACAATCCGACCGTGGGCAATATCTGTAGCAAGAGATAGCCTTCGAGGCTCGAGATTTGATCCCTGCTCTCAAACCTAGATTGACCTGGAGCTGCGAAAGGAGTAAGGCAGGATTCGCACAATCGATCTATCAAAGATAATAGGCAATATTGGATGTCTTTTTGGATGGTAGTCAGGGGACTTGAAATTGTCGATACTTTCTCGAAAACCATATGTGTATAGAGAAGCACTTGGCAAAGGACCAATCGTGTTACCCAGTAAAATCTCCAGAGCATCTGTGACACGAGAGATGGATATTGATGGACGCATTGGGGCACCCAATCGCCATCAAGTAATGAGCGGAGCAGTTCTACCTGTGGATGTGTAGATAAAGCGTTTTTATCATACGCATATGCTCGCGGTAGCTTCTTGGCCCAACGATCAAAGTCTCCAGATAAAATTATGCCGCATTTTGCGATTTCTGATAACTGCTGTAAACTTGATGAAGTTTCAAGGGCATAAAATGCTGATCTCCAGACCGAGCATAAGGTAGCAGTGTCAAACACAAGTTCGGTCAAACTGGAGACATGCTTCAGTTTGGCTGGGAAGATCTGCATCACTTGTGCCTTGCAGATCGAAGGTGCGTGACCGCTAATAAGACAACCGTGTAACTAGATAGAATTGTTGATGAGTCTTACTTCTTTCCCATTGTCTTAGTGACGCTTACCATCTGTCTAATTATCATTGCCGAGACTTCTAGATCTACCGGCCGTTGCGTGGCGGCTTCGCTTCGCATCTTCAGAAGTATGGCTGCACCGTTCATGTGGGACATCCACGACCCGTTGGAAGCCATACGTGGATCTACCAGAGTCTGAGATGTGTTTAGCTATTATCTCTTTGCATCATTGTATCCTTCACCTCATAGATTCCCAAGAGTATAACGGAAATCAATATCTCGCGTGTGGATAAAAGGCTGCTGTTTGAGTAAATTTCACTTCTCAGCAAACACAAAGCCTTCCCACACCATGTTGCAGCTTCGACGAGTAGCTTAGGTTTGTCAAACCTCATGCCACAACTCGCATTTGCGAGTGCACTAATGGAATAGTAAACTAGGCTCTTTGGTCGAGCTTGTGTGTACGCTGTAGGGAGGCTGTTGAACCAGGAAATGCTGATACCAGGGGCATTGGACTTGACTATGGACCAATTGTGAAAGAATGTTCCGAGGACTTCAATCCCCACTGGTGTGTTCTAGGGATAGGTGCAGAGTAAGTATCTGATAAAACTTCAAGTAGGAACGCTTAGGAAACAAAATTATGACCACCCACCAGGATTATGCTAGGCATTATGTTGGTTGGCCTGGATCTCAGTAGTTCCTGTCCATATGTGGGTCCGAAATTCATCGATTTGCTGTTCTGCCACCGCCACGTCCGTTCGAATATATCACGATACTCGCAGTCACTGCACTCAGCCTTCTTGCAACGTTCACACATAGGCTTGATCTCATCACACTGTAGTGATTAGCTATTAGTGCTGTGCACATATAGCTAATGTAGATTTCACAACCAACCTTGATCTTCCTTGAGCGACAACGATTGCAGCCAGTACTAGGCAACCCACGGGATCTGAAGGACATTTTGGATACTGCTATCTGGCTGTATAATCATTATTAGAATTCTAAAACGCACCATCGGTATTATTGCAGCGCAGCTATAGCAAACAAAGCTTTCTAGATGGGGAAATGTACGCGTTATATGACACAGCTTCTCCCATAGGTCATCGGACAAGAACGGTAAAGGTCAAACAAGAATAATAGTAAATGCAGCGTGATGTCTTCCTTAACAAGTGTACATGGACTCGGGCCAATGGTGTGGCGATAATCTCAACACGCTTTTATCCCACATAAGTATGATGGACATCCTGACAAAAAGAAAAGGGCCGAAGGTGATAAGAAAGTGGAGCCTACGCGTCTGCGGCGAGAGCTGAATAAAATACTATACCCACCCCCTAAATGATTAGTACTTTTCCATACAGGCCTTGTACAATACTGGAGCTCTTGTAAATACCAATTAGCCAATTACAAAGCTGTATTTCGACAAAAGAATTAATGACTAAGCAATAGTTTTCAAATGAGCTCTGTATGGGAAAAAGCCACTTATTTAAGGGGGAAAAATAGTAACAAAGTATAGTTTTCTTGTCTGACGCAACAGTCTTGGCTCTCGTAGCCCACGAAGCTTGTTCTCATGTTCAAGATCAACCAAGCTAGAACGACCAGGGTATCTAATCCTCAGTCTACCTGGATCAGGATCCTGTGCTAAGCCCGAAATGGGAATGCGTGCGAGATTGATCCACGGCGCAGACGTAGACAAAGTACCTGGCTTACACGGTGTAACTTGCACAGTTTGCTATAAATATTGTATTTAGCATGATTTGAATTTCGAGTTCTCCCGCCCCAAACATATCTTTACTTAAACCCATACGGTCATCATCCTGCCAATTCTTATTGGTACTCGCATACAATGTTGAATCGTGGTGGTCCATTGTCGAAATTAGTTAGTGGTACTATCGGCCTTGCCAAAGAGTACAGCGCAGACAGACATGAGCGCAAGGCCGCACAGCAAGCGGCTGAGGGTACAACAGCAACGCCGAACTCAAACTCGGGCGCTCAGAGTGTGGAAAATCACGAGCAGATAGTCGAAGCTGGGGAGGGCGGTGATGTATCTGATTATGAAGACTGGATTCTGGACCTTGACGAAGCTCAAACACTGCAAGCTAGCATTAATTTCAGTCCGCAAAACACTTCCAGCGACGAATTTGATATGGATTTCATGCTCCAATCATATATCAATAATCATCCACCAAGACCAACTAAAAGTAACAGTCTGTCTATGGATGTTCTCCTGCCACAAAGAAGAATAAAGTCTCAACACAAAGGCTTCGTCCGTGCGTATGCGCCTGTGCTTGGAGAGTGTGGGATAGACCAGGATACCTGGCTAGAATTCCTTGATGGATTTGAAAAGAGCATCAGTAAGAATTCCTGGTTCCACGTTACGAACGCCGCAATCCTGTTGGCGGGGACCGCCTCTGCAGTTACAATGGGCATCAGTCCTGTGCTCCACATGGTCTCTATGGCTATACATACATCAATTGAGCTTTCCCGGCGTGGTCACCTCAACTTCCGGCAAAACCAGTATCTCGATATTATGAATGCGAAGTTTTTCAAACCTAGGGGTCTGTTCTGTATGGTCATCAAGTACAAACCGTCTTTGGATGAGATCCTAGAAGAAGTCGATCTCCAGCAGAACATTACCAAGAGTATAGAGAAGCGTGATGGGAAGAACAAGTGGAAGGGTGTTGTTAGCAGTAGCGACATGATAATCAAAACTGATGTAGAAATCTCTGAGCCAGCACCCCTCATATTTCCTGAACTTGATCAAATGAGCCCACAACAAGAGACAAATTCGATTAAGCGATTTGGTCGTATCATGCAAGACTATATGGACCGCCGCGCAGCAGCGACATTTGATGCAACGCATCCAGATTCTAAGCTCCCAGCTGTACCACCGAAAGAGTTTGCATCAGTGTATGGCGATCCCAACTCAGCAGCAAACAGTGGCGGATTTATATCACTCGCTACCGGAGGCAAATGGAATTCGAGCGGGCCATCTGGTACTCGACACGACATGCGCAGAGATCGTCGGAGTGCGGGGAAAGACAAAATGCAGCAGAGGAAAGGAAAGCGGCCAATGAGCAAGATGCTGAAGAGTGAAGCCATGTACTTGATGGTCACAAATGTTCCAAGTCAGGACGTTCTTGACCACGTGGGTGCGGAGATCGAGAAGGCTGCAAATAGAAGTTGAATTCAATATATCCACAGTAGCAAGCAATAAAAACCAATGATATCAATTTGTTTGAAGGGCACGTCGACATGTTAGCGCTGATCTAGCTAACCATTGAAAAACTCAGTATTAAACTTCATGTGTCAACTGTATGATAAACTAATAATACATCCCTAGAGCTTTCCAAATCTGCCACATGCTGCTTTTAGACATATTACCGTGTTCTAAGCATCATGCATCTGATTATTATCACACTCTTGCTGGGGTGGATCAGATTATCTTGACCTTTTCTCGCTTCATGATGCTAGTTTTGTATGAATTTGTGGGGAGACTGCTTCTCAGGGTGGAAGAAGAAGGAGGCAGAGAAGAAGTTTTGTATATGTATGCACTTCGACGACAGGGAGAAACAGAAACGAGCGCGATTCTCTGTAAAAGCTCAAGTTGTGCAATAGGCTAGGGACCATGTTGTCTGCATCAGCTATATTAAAATGGACTTTTGCAGCCACTTTGCTTATGAAGCTAGCACCTCCTGTCAAAACCAAAGCACCGACTGCTGCGGGTTCCTTCTGGCGATGATGTGGATTGCAGGTTTGAGGAGTGGTTGGCGACTGGCAAGGCTCGGATGCTCGAGTATCTGCTTTCAAAGACTGAGGCGGACTCAGACTTAGACTCAGAGCTGCGGCGAATCTCTTCTAGTGTCCCTCAAGCGCCGGTGAGCCCAAATCAAAGAAGGGGCCGTGAAGAACAATTGCTTGGGGTGCTCGTAAAATATAAGGAAATATATCCTGTGTCTAAAAGGATGAGATGTACTAAAAATAGAGTAAAGCAGAACTAAAAGAATTGAAGAAGAAATAAAATAATCTATATATCACTGCTGGACCCCTTGGGAGAGTCTTATGAAACCTCCCTCTAAATCAGTAACTTCATTTAGTTGACTAGCCTGACTACAAATCTGTCAGTCAATACATACTCCTGCTTTCAATTTTCTCACGTAATCTTATAGGAAGTGCCTGTTTAAAGAGCTATGGGAGGTATAGAATGCAATTCTCTAGAATATTATAATAAGGTATGAAGGTTCAGTGACAGAGTGATACGATTCAGTAATGATACGTGTATGAGCCATAATCGACAAACTAATCTCTAACCCTCTAACTAAGGGATCCCATCCCACTATATACAAGTCAGTGCCCTTTCGCAGGCTTCTCGATTATGATACGGACCCTGTTGGGGGAGCCCATAACCTAGTTCATTGCAAATTATGATATTTTAGAATAGAACTTCAGCCTCAATTACAACCTCGACATCGTGATCACATGACCAACCCTGAGATAAGGCTTTTCAAAGATAGACAAAGCATTTCATTGTCCTCTTTCCTTCTTAGTAGTTTTTATTATTTGGCTTAAAGCATAAGCTCTTCGCTCCTGATAATTAGAGGATTTAGGGTTAGCATGCTTGATTAAACGTCCATGCTAGACTTGACGTAAAGCTAGTATTCCTTTAATGCTGCAGTGTATAGTAATAATACTAATTGTCTCAATTATTCGCCGTATTTTGTCTTGAAAGATGTCTCGGGGAACGTCAAGACTACAAGACTGCATCAATTAAAAGAAAATCCTCTGTCGTTAATGGTCTAATCTTACCAAAGCCTCTTGCATGTCCTCGTCCTCGTCAACTAGCTTCCTGAATAAATGTTGCTCACTATTGATTACTGGCCGTTTCTTTATAAAATGGTTTCTAAACAAACCTAGAGAAATCTGTGCTGCTGTTGCTTCTTAATCTAAAGGCGACGACTTGTATTCTAATATTTCTCTTTCTCTTCAGGATGTTCGCGGCATTTGGAAACTTTATCTATATCGTATCGTAATAGAATTTGAAAATAAATGAATTTAACTGATCAACGAAAATTGCTTAGTAGTCAATTTCTAGTACAGTAAAGGAAAAACCAATTATAAAGATAGAAGTTAACTGATTATTTTTTTAAAATAAGCTACGGACTCTATTCTAGATTGATGCTCAAAAGTTGCTCATTATAACACAAAATCAATTGATAGAGAGATTTAGTCACTCTTTCTTAAAAGCGTCAAGGCTGATTGCTAATTCAAGAATGGTAGCAGTTGCAGCTGTACAACTCTGGCACCGCCCTAGGTAAAGTCTGTGGCATATAAAAACAAATAGTAGGCCAGAAAACAATAGCCTGTAAACTTTAGTAGTACACTTATATTTACATGCCTTTATATTAAAATCTAAATAGACATGCGGATCTTAAGATACTTCGTTTTCAGGTCTTTTAAAAGAGAGGCGCTATAGTTGTATCAGGCCGCCCTTGTGACTATAGCTGCATTCATGATACTAGATTTGATGTTTAGACCTTTTTATCGTTCATCTCTTTTGGCACAGAAGATGCATCCTCTAGTTTTTTCTTTACCACGTTACTACCTTTCTGTAAATGGTCGCCCAGCACAGAAATAGGTAGCTTAGGACGGGCTATTAACCTCTTTTTCTGGTTGACGAACGTTAGCTTTGAGCGCAACTAAAGTAACCCTTACTTCTTAGAGTGTGCGCAGGATTCATACCGGTTGAGGAGCCGGCTGATCTGAGCGTATTTTAGTTTTTCTTATTACGAAGTTCTCTACTCCTCTCTGTGAGAGGTAGGTTCGACGGCTTGCCCGCTGTCGATTGAAGGGCAAAGAGACGAAATCTGCACCCTCGACCACTCTATCTTTCTCTGAATCAATTGCGTCACCAACAGCGTTTGAATCAGATTCCGAGATAAGGGGTTCTGCATCGGAGTTCGGGATATCAAACTGCTCCTCAAGGTATTCGACCGCCAGAGCGACTTGTTGCGCTGCCTCACCACTAAGCGCATCAGCTTCTTCTTTTGACGCTGCACCAGACTCGGCCTCGACTGATCCCTGAAGCATCCCGGCTACGGCTTCGGCGGCAACGACAACTTTAATCTCCTCCATAAACCCGTTAAGGTGCGTGATCACGCTCCGATCTTCCTTGTTCCAGGCGACTTCGCGTTTCCTGACCTCTTCATTTACGTCATATAGAAGCTCCTCATTCACCAGGGCCTTGAAACGCCACAGCGGATCAGACGTCAGGCTGCCCACGAGATCAACCATAGCTCGTGCAACGGTGCCTACGGGAGCGATGTACTGATTCTGGGAGGCCGCCGCGGACGAGCTTGCTGATTTGGCATTGTTCAAAAGGAGATTGTCAGCAAACGAGCCCTGGGGGATGTTCCGAACACGGACAAAAGGGTGGTAGACCAGGTAGCGATATGTTGGATTCTGGTAATTTTGCCCGTAGTGAAAGGCATGACCAATGCGCATGTAGGCCCATTTAGTCTCTGGGGGAAATCTATCTCTTAGATGAAGAGAGGCAAGATGGGGCGCTCCTTGATAGCGCTGTTCGATGAACTCCGCAGCAATGTATAGCTCAGTTTCACCTAATACTAGTATTAGCATTGCTGCATAAAATTGTTTGAGGGATCATCATCTAACCAAATGGAGCAAGACGAATGGAAGCTTTCCATTTTTGAAGTGGGTTGGAATCAACAACTACGGCTGGTACATTGGATGCATCTCCTGGTTGCACTGGGGCAGGCTGTGGGTCATTTCCAGGCGCAGATGTGGTATCCAGAACTCGATCGTAGTCGAGATTTCCAAACCAGCAAGTCGTCTTGTAGTAGACTTCTTTAAATGTCCGGTTCGCCAACGTCCAAGTGATGGTCACGGGAGTGCCGAGAAATTTGTCGCCATCATTCGTATTCCAGAGTGGAAAGGTGACCCAGCGCCCTTGTTCGGGAATTCTCAAGTCGGTATCGTGCATCTCCTGTAGTGCCTGGGTGCCGGCCACTGGCTGGGAAAGTAGCAGTGCCTTCATCTTCTCGAGCTCCTTGAGCACCGTTCCCCAGTCCGCTGATTTCTTATTTCTAAGAGTAGCGAGCTCATCATCACGACTCTTCTTGATCTTTTCAATAGATTGCGGGGAAGCCGTCGACGGAATGTTCTCGAGTTTCTTCTGGAACTCACGTTCGATGTTGCTCTGTTTGCCATCCCACTTGGCCTGGAATTGTAGAATCTTCGTTGATTCCCAGGTTCGGTACTGGTGTACGTCATTCAATGGGTATGATGCTTGTTCAGCTCCTGTCATCCTCAATGCCTCCCCCACGGGGACCACCTCTACCATGCGTGAGGATGCAGACATATTGTTAAGAGCAGCCTCTGGGTTTTCGAAATTTAACGATCACTAAGGCGGCCTTTAATATACAACAGTGATGTGAAATCACAATTGTTAGAGTTTTAGAAACTGACAAAAATATACTACTTGGGTCCAAGACAAATGAGCAAGCCCTGTCTCGGCGTGGTGAGTATATGAAGAGCAGGAATGGACTGGTCCGATTCTGGACACAAGGTCAAAAAAGAGATTCGACAAAGAGATGTAACGAGCGAACGCTTGTCAAGTTTCAATGAAGGCTTTGTACCTACACGGGTTATCCCAACTGAGAACAAGCTTCGAGTAATGTCACTTGGGATGGGGTACAGGTGCGAATCGCATGGAGCTATCAGAGTGCTGCTGGTAGGGTTTCCTGAATGAAGTCTAGCTACATCGATTTCCCCACTCGGGAAACTATTTTGCTCTATAGCAATAGCCTGGCACTGCTAGTCGGGTCATTTGCTGACATCTCAGCTGCCATTGATCTTGGTGGCGGGGAGGATCATGGCTGCTTTGGTGTAGGGCAGGCCGAAAGGAGAGATATGGACCAGTGCAAGCTGACGATTAAATACTGTTAAATACTGTATTGACTACTGTAGGGATTCTTCTTTTAAATGCTTGTATTTATTTACTTTTGCTATTTGCGGCTTTTGGAAGTCTCGGCTCCTAGCCTAGCTTCCCCTTCCCCTGTCGGACTAGCCCTTTTTCTTCAGCTCCTACCGAGGCGAGGTGGCGCTTCTGAATGCCCCGGTACATGCATTCCACGTACTCTTTGAGCGTTGAAAAGGGGGCCAAGATGAGCTCGACCACCACTCCCGCATTCACTGCCTGCGCGCACAGTTGACTCGTCGTCCTATCGCCATCGTGGAGTCCAAGACACTGGAGCTGAGCGCTCAATCGCGCTTGTAAAGCGTTGCTCTGGGTCATACACGACATGGCTGCCGCACGAATATGTTCAGTAGACTGACCGGCCTTTGCTTGCAACGACAGGTGAATGTCGTCCAGTGTGTCGTAGCCGTAAAAGGCGAGATCCATTTGGTAGCTCTGCTTCACACTTGTCTTGGATGTCGAGTCGGTGTAATCCTCCCACAAAACCTCAACGTTCACCGTCGTCGTCACCGTTTCGACTTCTCGTTCGGCACTGTTGGACGCAGTCAAACATCCTCCCGCATCAGCACCGAGGACATATCCCGCAACGAAATAGTCCCCGTACCGTTCAGCGAACAGCTCGGGGCCGTTTTCCCGCTGAATGAGTAGCTTGGCCTCCTCCGATAGGGCTGGATCTTCCGCCAGCGCAATGCAGCCAGAGCGGAATCTGCTGTTGTGTGAAGCGCGAGAAGCCTGCGAGGACGGAGTTCAGTTCTGAGAGTATCTTCACTCTATCGACCATGCATGGATGACCACTGCACACTACTTACATTTGCCATCTCTCGCATCTCTTGATCGTAGCTCGCCGTTACTCCAACCTTCGCGACCGCGTTGCCTACCGAAATGCTTAACCGGCCGCTGAATGTCTCCGAGGTACTGCTACTGGAGCTTGTGTGAGCTTGCACGTCGTGAGCCAGCCCCGTCTCTAGTCTCGTTCGACAGTTCGAGGAGAGGATAGTGTGTCCGGGAAAAGCAAACGCTGCTTTCCATGGGCCGTTGGGGCATTCCAGCGCCGTGGAATCGAAGCCGCTCATGATGGCCTTTTTTTCGCGTTGCCATGGTAGGAAGATGGGGAGACAGGACTTGGCCACCCGCGGGATGCTGTATTGAGAGGGATCGTCCATGACCACCTCAGTACGATTTCATTGTCGACTGCGGCAATCCAGTGTAAGAACGGATGGTGAGAAGGGAGAAGTAATAAAAAGCCAAGTAGCAGTAATAATTAATTCCTAACTTGCACATTCCTGCGCGACCCACGAACAAGGGAGTGACCCTTAAAGTCGACTTGGAATGGACTGAATGCTAACGACAGCCATCTATGCGTGCTGCGGCTAGTATAATATTAGCACTCATGCACTTTTCAATAAAGTAGGAATGTCTA
>Ga0247807_10002095_pt1 | contig 11193 bp, 15 predicted proteins | sample UWRJL074202C1_FD_179931 | JGI IMG/M metagenome (GOLD analysis project Ga0247807, IMG submission 179931) | Plant litter microbial communities from Arlington Agricultural Research Station in Wisconsin, United States - UWRJ-L074-202C-1 | ecosystem: Environmental > Terrestrial > Plant litter >...
GGGCCCGCGTCATCCGCGACCTCGTCGAGAAGCACGGCTGGAAGGTCGGCATCGTCGCCCAGTCCCACGAGACGGTCAAGAACATGCTGCACGGCATCGTCTCCGCCGGGCTCGACCCCCGGCTCATCGGCAAGAAGCCGAAGGCGGGAGATGCCGATCCCGTGCCCTGGCAGTCGCTCTCCTCGCCCGCCTCCTTCGTCGAACGGGACGGCGGCTGGGTGATCGGCGGCACGGCGTGGACGTTCGCGAACACGGGAGCGATCCCGCCCGGCACGCTCGACCTGCTCGTCGTCGATGAGGCGGGGCAGTTCTCGCTCGCGAGCACGATCGCCTCCGCGGGTGCCGCGCAGCGACTGCTGCTGCTCGGAGACCCGCAGCAGCTGCCGCAGGTGAGCCAGGGATCGCATCCCGAACCCGTGGATGTCTCGGCCCTCGGCTGGCTGAGCGACGGGCACGACGTGCTGCCCGCCGAGTACGGCTACTTCCTCGAGCGGTCCTGGCGCATGCACCCCGCGGTCTGCGAACCGGTCTCCCGGCTGTCGTACGACGGCAAGCTGACGTCGCGGGCGGGGGAGCGACTGCTGCACGGCGTCGCGCCCGGCCTGTACCCGGTCCCGGTGGCGCACGAGCAGAACGCGACGTCGTCGCCCGAGGAGGCCGCCCGCGTGCTCGAGCTCGTGCGCGACCTGCTCGGCACCCCGTGGACGGTGGCCGGGATCACCCGTCCCCTCGGCGAGACCGACCTGATCATCGTGGCGCCCTACAACGCGCAGGTCGAACTGCTGCGGCACACCCTTGACCTGGCAGGCCTGTGGGAGGTCCCCGTCGGCACGGTGGACAAGTTCCAGGGCAAGGAGGCCGCGGTCGCCATCGTCTCGCTCGCGGCGTCCTCCGCTGCCGAGGTGCCGCGCGGACTCGAATTCCTGTTGCTCGCCAACCGGCTCAACGTCGCCATCTCGCGCGCCCAGTGGGCGGCCTACCTGCTCTACTCGCCGGCCCTGCTCGACTACCTGCCCACGAACGCGGCGACCCTTGCGCAGTTGAGCGCGTTCATCGAGCTCGTGGAGCCCCGCTAGGCTCACGAGGTGAGCACAGACGCGCCGCCGACACCCCTCGCGGCCTCCGGCAGCTACTTCGGTCGGCCGATCGCGGCGTTCGCACCCGACTCCCGGTGGATCCACCGCCACTACAACACCGTCGCGATCATCCTCGCCGCGGCCTCGGCGGTCGCCGGTGTGGTGTTCCTCGTCCAGGCGCTCACCGGACCCGCATACTCGAAGGAGAACGCGACGTTCTTCTCCGTCGGACCGTACATCCCCGTGTTCTGCCTCGGGCTCGTGCTGTTTTTCTTCCGCCTCAGCTACAACGCCTACGTGATCGACGAGAACGGCTTCACCACCCGTGGCCCGTTCTGGTATCGCCGCGTCGTCATCGACCGTCGCGACATCGCGCGGGTCGGCGTCTCGTCGACGGGTGCATCCCTCATCGGAGATTTCGCCGAACTCGACGAGGTCGACAAGGCCAGGCGCGGTGAGGTCTTGGCGGCCGTCGCCAGGTCCTACAAGACCGACCTCTTCGCCGAAAGCGCCACCGGGTACGTGCTGGTCGTCGAGACGCGCGCCGCCTCCGTGACGGGTGTCTACATCGGCCGGACGAATGCCGCGTCGCTTCTCGCCGCGGTCTCCACGCTCGAGCCGCGCTGAGTCTTCTCCTCCACAGCGACCCCTCGACGGGCTGGGCGAGTGGATGTCGGCTGCCGGGCGCACCCTCCCGGCATGACGAACACACCACTCACCATCGCCCCCATCCTCACGACCTACTTCGACGAGCAGGCACAGCTGGCCAGCGGACTCGCCCGCTCGCGGATCCACGACGTGTCCGTCCGACTGCGGCGCTGCGTCGAGGCGCACGGAGACCAGATCCTCGTCGACCGCGATCGAACCCTCGTTGCCGCTGAGCGCGCGTTCGACCCGAATGATCCCGTCGCGCGTGTGGCGCACGCCGATGACCTCGTCTACCTGCTGGCGATCTTCGTCGAGCCGGAGTGGCTGGCGACCGATTCGCCGACGCTTCGCGTGCAGCTGCGCATGGTCGAACGGCTCACCCGGTGGCTGCTCGCGCGCCGGCTGGTGCACCCCGACGCCGTCTGCTGCCCGCTCCTCGACATCGAGGCGCGGATCGCGCGAGCACGGCGCGCGCTCAGATCAGGCGATCCAACAGCTCCGCGACCGTGATGCCCTCGGCACGGGCGCGCTCGGCGAGTCGGGCCTGCTGGGAGGCGCTCAGCGAGGGCTCCGGCTCGGCGTCCGCGAAGTCGAACGCGAGCTGGGCGGGAGCCACCGGTTCGGCTTCTGAGTCCGCCGTCACCGCGGCCGCGGCTCCGGGAAAGCCCGGGCCGGTCGGGATGGCGGCACCCCGGGCGAAGGCCTCCGAGACGGCTCGAGCGCGAGCATCCGCCGCCTCGTTCATCACGTGGCCGACGTGACCACGCACCCACTCGAAGCGGTAGCGGCGGCCGGCGATGGCCTCGTCGAGCTCCTTGAGCAACTCGAGGTTCATGACCGGCTTGCCGTCGCCCTTGCGCCAGCCCTTCTTCTTCCAGCCCGGCATCCACTTCGTGATCGAGTTGATCACATACTGGCTGTCGCACAGGATGTGCAGGTCGTCGTCGACGTGCGCCGTGGCGCGGAACAACTCGAGCACGGCCTTCAACTCGCCCTGGTTGTTGGTCGCGTGCTTCCACCCGCCGGCCGCCCAGGTATTGTCGTCGATGTACCAGGCCCAGCCTGCGGGTCCGGGGTTGCCGAGGGCGGAGCCGTCGGCGGAGGCGGTGATCGTCATGGTCTCAAGCGTATTCGGCTGCGAAGGCGGTCGCGGCGAACACCACGCACCCGCCGATCACCACGGCGAACAGCAGCAGCCAGACCGGCGACGGAACACCCGTGCGGCGGAATAGCAGGTAGGCATCCGAGGTCTGCAGCTGGTCACGACGTCGGGTGTGCACGCCGATCACGGTCGCCAGGCCGCGCACCGAGCCGACCAGCAACGCCGTGCCGATCACGAGCAGCGCGTAGCCCTGGACCTCGGGCGTGGCGGAGAACCAGAGCAGCGCGCTCGCCCCCGCGGAAGCCAGCACCACAAGCACTCCGAACAGGTTCCGGATGACGAGCAGCGTCAGCACGAGCACCACTCCGCCGACGAACAGTGCGATGGCGGTGTAGCCGTTGAACACACTCCACAGGTGCGCGGCGCCGACGATCGCCGGCGCCGGGTAGCCGAAGAATCCGCTGATCACGGGGCCTACTCCACCGCGCCCGCTGCTGACCGCCTCACCCGAATGATTGCGGCGGATGCGGATGCCGTGGATGACGCGTCCCGTGAGCAGGGCGGCCACGGCGTGGCCCAGCTCGTGCACCAGGGTCGTGAACAGGCCGAACCAGGCCCAGGTCCCGCGCGGGATGCTGAGCACCGCGGCGACGGCGACGATCGCGAGCAACAGGGTCGGCGAGACATCGAGCGGGGCGGTGGGGGCGAACAGGGTCGCGAGCAGAGTATCGATGCCCCCAGTGTGGCAGCTACCGTTGACGCATGCCGTCGTTTCGCGTGACCCTCGTCATCGGCGCCCTCGCGCCCGGGGTCGCGCCGGCAGCCGTGCTGCCCTCCGCCCGGGACGCCGCCGCGGAACTCGCCACGGTCGAGGCCTCCGACGTGCAGGTCGTGTCGGGGCAGGCGCGAGTCGTGGTGCGGTTTGCTGCGGATTCGGCCGAGATAGCGACGCAGATCGGCGAGCACGTGGCATCCCGAACCACTCGTCTGGCCACGGTGGTGTCCTGGCGGGTCACCGAGCGGGTGAAGTCCGCGTGGCTGTAGACGACTACCTGTCGGCCGAGACCGTGGGTCGCCTCCACGAACTCGACGGGCTCGAGTCGCCGCTGGATCGGCTGCGGGGGATTCGTGCGCTCATTGCCGCGCTCGAGGCGGATGCCGCGAGCCTCGCAGCGGTGCGAGCCGCTCTCGACGACGGTGCGACCTGGCACGACGTGGCTACCTCGGCGGAGCTCAGCGTGAGCGCGGCGAAGTGGCGGTGGCAGGGGAGCGACGAGGAGATCGCCGCTCGCCTGGACGCGGGGCGCAAGCGCTCCGCGCGGCCGTCGAGCAAACCGACCGACCTGCCTGGACTCTCCGTCGCCGAGGCCGCGCAGCGTCTCGGCGTGTCGGTCCAGGCGATCTACCTGAGGGTCACCCGGGGCACGCTGCGCGCGGAGACCGTGACCCTCGAGGACGGCCGATCGTACAAGCGCGTGTTCGTCGAGGACGTTTCGTGATCTCGTCCGAACCGTTCATCTCGCCGCTGCTGACCGAGCGCCTCGAACTGCGCCTCATGAGCCCGGCCGACGCTCCCGCCCTGCACGCCTACTACTCACGCCCCGACGTGTGCCGCTACCTGCTGTTCGAGCCACGCGACCTCGCCACCGTCACCGAGAAGGTCGCCGCACACGCTGCCCACACCATCCTGGCCGAGGACGGCGACTACCTCGACCTGGCCGTGATCCGCCGCTCCGACGGAGCGCTGGTCGGCGACGTCATCCTGAAACTCACCCACGCCGATCAGCTCACGGGCGAGATCGGCTGGGGCTTCCACCCCGACTTCCACGGCACCGGCTATGCGACCGAGGCCGCGACGGCGATGCTCGCGCACGCCTTCGGCTCCCTCGGCTTCCGCCGCATCGTCGCCGAGCTGGACCCGCGCAACGAAGCCTCCGCGGCGCTCTGCCGGCGACTCGGCATGCGGCGGGAGGCGCTGCTGGTCGAGAACCTGTTCTCCAAGGGTGAATGGGGCGATACCGCGGTCTACGCCCTCCTCGCACGGGAGTTCTCCACAATCGCACGCTGATCGACTCTCTCCACAGATCTCCGGATGCCCGGCCGCACGGCCGCGTGGGCCTCAAGACTTGCGACATGCCCAGCTACGACGACCTCCGAGACCGCATCCTGACGACCGACACCGACCTGCTCGAGCGGGTCACCGAACTGCTCGAGCACGGCATCCGACGGCAGCTCTGGCTGATGTTCCTCGACGCTGACGATCGGCAGCTTCCCCTGCTGATGCCCTCGAACCTGCCGCTCACGCCGGGTGCGAAAGACGTGCAGAAGCTCGGGGAGTTCATCAGGCAACTGATGGACCAGGTCGAGGCGCGAACCATCGTCGTGACGCTCGAGCGGTCCGGTTCCGAGCAGCTCACCGCGGCCGATCGGGCGTGGTTCAGACTGGTGCGCGACGCGTGTGCTGTGGCGAAGGCTCCGCTTCGGGGGCCGCTGCTCTGCCACCGGCACGGGGTCCGCTGGGTGGGAGAGGACGACCATGCGCTAACCTGAATCCACCATCGAATCGCTACGGAAGAAACGGGAGGGCCGAACATGATTGCACCGGTATCCAGCGCCCTCCGCTCCACCTTCCTGTAGAGCGCCCAGCCCCTCACGCGGGCTCGCGCACCGTTCGGCCCCGGCTTGCCGCCGCGCCGATCCTTATCGATGAGGTTCTTCTCGTGAATTCTTCTTCCTTCCCTGCCCTCGAGCCCTACGGCTGGAGGGGGCAGGCGCTTTCCTTGGGCGCACATCCGGCACGCGTCATCCGCCATGACGGGTCAACGCTCACCGTGATGACTCCCGACGGCTCGCGGGCGCTGCGCAACTCGCCGGGCCTCGAGCCGCGGCCGACTGTCGGCGACTGGCTCGAGATCGAGCCGGAGTCGGGGCGCATCCGTGCCGTACTCGAGCGCTCCGGGTTGCTCAGCCGCGAAGCCGCCCACAAGCAGGGCAGCCAGGTGCTCGCCGCGAACATCGACGTAGTGCTCATCACCTGCGGAGTCGACCGGCCGATCAAGGCCGGGCGCATCCAGCGAGTGACGGCTATGGCCTGGGATGCCGGTGCCGTGCCCGTGATCGTCGTCACCAAGGCCGGCACGGGCGGGTTCGACCTGCCGCGCCTCGAACTCGACAACCCGGGTGTGCTCGTGCTCGTGACCTCCGCGCTCGAGGGAGACGGCCTCGACGCCGTGCGCGAGACCATCGCGGGCCACACCGCCGTGCTGATCGGCGAATCGGGCGCCGGCAAGTCCACCCTGACCAACGCCCTGCTCGGACGCGAGGATGCCGCGACCGGCCGGGTGCGCACCGGTGACAACAAGGGGCGGCACACCACGACCGCACGCCAGCTCCACCGGGTGCCGGACCTTCCCGATGGACGCGCGGGCGGTCTCATCATCGACACCCCGGGAATCCGCTCGGTCGGTCTCGTCGCTGATCCGGATTCGGTCACCGCTTCGTTCGCCGAGATCGGGGAGCTCGCATCCCGTTGCCGCTTCCACGATTGCCGGCACGCGGGGGAGCCGGGGTGCGCGGTCGCCGCTGCTCTCGATGACGGATCGCTCGATCCCGACCGCTATCGGGACTGGCAGAAGCTGCAGCGCGAGGCACTGTCGGCGGCCCGGCGCGCGGACGCACACGCGTATCGCTCGCACGTAAAGCAGTTCTCCCGCGCGGCGAAGGAGGGCCAGGCTCGCAAACGGGGCGACTACTGAGCGGGGCCGCTCACACGAATGGCCCGGCCGGCACGTCGCGGTGCCCGCCGGGCCGCGAGGCGCTTAGGCCAGCTTCTCGAAGACGAGGGTCGCCTGGATGCGGTCGCCGCCGCCGAGTCCCTTGCTCCCGGAGGACGCGGTGGTGATCGTGTGCAGGCGGTAACCCTTGGCTGCCTGCGCGTTGATCGCGTTCTCGAGTTCCGTCAGGTTGCCCGATCCGGTGCCGAGGAACTTCTCCTTGAGGATGATCTGGATGACGACGTAGTTCATGACAGCTGCTTTCTCGGGATGTCGGGTGCTTCTGCCGCAACGCTAGCGACGCGCGCCGGGGCACGGCGAGCCCCCGTCCGGGGCAGCGTTCAGCCGTTCGCCCGTCGGCCGAGCGCCGCTTCCGAGACGATGCGGGCGATGCGAGCCGCGCGGGTCTCGTCCCGGGCGGCACTGACGATGGTCCAGAGCATCTGCTTGCGGGCGCTGGGCGGGAAGCCATCCCAGTGGGCCCTCGCGAGCGGCTCGCTGTCCAGGGCTGCGCGCAGGTCGGGCGGGTCCTCGAGGTCCTCGACACTGTCGAGGATCGTCCACCAGCCGTTGGCCTTGGCGGCGGCGATCGCGCGGCGACCGGCGTCGGTCATCAGCCCGCGCTCCTCCATGTCGGCGGCGCGCCGGCGGTCGAGGCGGGTCCACGAACTCTTGCCCCTGCGCGGCGTGTAGAGCTGGAAGCCGCGCTCCTCGTCGAAGACCGTGGTCGTGGAGTCGACCCACCCGAAGCAGATGGCCTCCTCGACGGCTTCGGGATACGGACACCGCGGCCTGCCCGTGCCGGCGTGCCAGGAGCACAGCCACACGCCTCGGGCCGACGGGTGAGAAGCGAGCCACGCGCGCCACTGCTCCCGCGTCTCCGCGTGGAAGACCGGGTAGTCGAACTTCCACGTCTCGGGATGATCCGAGATCGGGGTTTCCGAAGTTTCGTCCGTCACCCGACAATCGAAGCACACACCACCGACCGCCCGATGGAATACCGGCACGATCCGACGCCTTGTACTCGCTATGAAGCGCATCGGTTTCCTCTCCTTCGGCCACTACCAGTCCGTTCCCGGCTCGCTCGTGCATACGGCAGGCGACGCGCTGAACCAGACGATCGAGCTGGCCGTCGCGGCAGAGGAGATCGGTGTGGATGGCGCCTACGTTCGCGTGCACCACTTCGCGCCGCAGTTCGCGTCACCGTTCCCGCTCCTCGCCGCGATGGCCGCGCGCACGAAGACCATCGAGCTCGGTACCGGCGTGATCGACATGCGCTACGAGAACCCGCTCTACATGGCGGAGGAGGCGGCCGCCGCCGACCTCATCAGCGGTGCTTCCGGCGCGGGCGGACGCCTGCAGCTCGGACTCAGCCGCGGCTCACCCGAGACGGCCCTCAACGGCTCACAGGCCTTCGGCTACGTGCCCGACGAGGGCGAGACCGACGCCGATGTCGCGCGCGGCCACACCGAGCTCTTCCGCGCCGCGATCGCCGGCGCGGGCATCGCGCAGGCCAACCCGCAGATGACCGGCGGCATGCGCGGCGCACTGGGCATCGAACCGCAGAGCCCCGGCCTCGACGAGCGCATCTGGTGGGGTTCCGGCACCCGCGCCACCGCGAAGTGGACCGCAGAGCAGGGCATGAACCTCATGAGCTCGACGCTGCTCACCGAGGACACCGGTGTGCCCTTCGACGAGCTGCAGGCCGAGCAGATCCAGATCTACCGGGATGCGTGGGCCGCCGCAGGTCACTCGCGCACTCCGAGGGTCTCGGTCAGCCGCAGCATCATCCCGATCGTCAGTGATGCCGACCGCAACTTCTTCGGACTGCGCGCGCAGGTGGAGGGCAAGGACCAGGTCGGCCACCTCGACGGCGGCCTCGCGCGTTTCGGCCGCAGCTACATCGGCGAGCCCGACGTGATCGCCGCGGAACTCGCACGCGACGTGGCCATCCAGGCGGCTGACACGCTGCTCGTCACCGTGCCGAACCAGCTCGGTGTCGACTACAACGCAGCGCTGCTCGAGAGCATCGTGAAGCTCGTGGCCCCCGCGGCCGGCTGGCGCTAGAGCTCGAGTACTTACAGCTCGAGGACAACGAGCAGCGAGTTGCCGTGAACGTCATCCCGCACCAGCTGCCCGGTCTCGATGAAGCCGAGCTTCTCGAGAACCCGACGTGAGGCGGTGTTCCACTCGCGCACCCCTGCCCACAGGCGGCGGTGCCCGGTCACCGAACCGATGATCGCTCGCGCCGCCTCCGTCGCGTAGCCGTGCCCCCAGAATCGCTGCAGCAGTTCGAAGGCGAGCTCCGGCTCATCGGAGCCCTCGCGGGGGATCAGGCCGCAGTAGCCGATCATCTCGCCGGTGGATCGCAGCTCGATCGCGAGCAGCCCGGGCTGGGAGGCGATGCGCGCCGCGAGGTCCGCGACGGTCGGCCTCCCCTCCGCGTCGATGCGGCGATGCGGCGGAACCCGCGCATCCCGCTCCTCCCAGAGCGCGCGCTGCACGACCGCGTCGGACTCGCGGAAGTCACGCAGCAGCAGACGATCGGTTTCGAGCACGACTCGAACGTAGCAGCGCCCCGTACGATGGCAGCATGCTGCGCAGCCTGAGGACGATCCCTCGAATCCTCGCGCTGAGCTGGCCCGCCCTCTTCGCCTGGTACCTCGGCGGAAGCCTCGTCCGGGCGGCCGTGCTGGCGATCGCCGCACCGATCGGTCCGGAGAGCGCCCTCGCCGCTCTGCTGCTCGTACCGATCGCCGCCCTCGCGCGACTGATCTCCTACGTCGGCATGTTCCTCGCGGTACGGCGGGGCATGCGGGCCTACGCGGAGGTCTCCGGCGGTGACGTCAGCTTCGATTCGCTGCGGGATGCGGCGAGCGAGTTCCTCGACGTGCTGCTCGCGAGCATCATCCCGTTCTTCTTCCTCTACGCCGTGCTCGGCCTGCTCGCCGAAGACCTGAGCGACTACGCCCAGAGCGCCTTCAAGTACTCCTTCGGCGGCGAGAACAGCGTTCTGCAGGTCGGCGACGGCCCGCTGGTGCTGGTGGTCATCCTCGTGGCGTTCGCGGCCCGAGTGCTGCTCAAGATCTTCGGCAGCAGGATCCCGCGCGGCTTCGGCGTGCTCGAGGTCTACTTCGAGGCGACCTGGGTGTTCGTGGCCCTGACCGGCCTCGGCGCCGTGTTCGGACAGGCGATCGACTGGATCGAGGGGCGCCAGGTGGTGCGCTGGTTCGAGAATGCGCGCGACTTCGTGCTCGGACTCGGTGACGGGGTGCGCTGGCTGCTTGCGCAGTTCGACTGGGTGGGCCCGGTGATCGCGCAGCTGATCCTCCTGCCGCTCGCCTGGCTCCTCATCGCCGGAATCATCTACACGCGCGCCCTGGCCAACGTTGAGGAGACCATCGCCGTGCCGGAGCGTCTGGCCACCGCCGCACGCACCCGGTTCGCACGCCTCCCCAAGATCATCCAGCGCCAGGCCTACCTGCTCACCGACGAGTGGGAGGACCTGGGCAGCCCGTTCACGCAGTCCGGCAAGCTCATCGTCGGGGCCGGGCTGCGTGCCCTCGCGCTGTTCGCCGCGGCCTACGCGGTGCTCTACGCGGCGGCGCAGTGGCTGCTGTTCGGCGCCTATCGACTCTTCGGACCGCACGACCTGTACTTCTGGAACGTGATCGATCCGGTGCTGGATGTCGCGGCGTCCGTCATCACCGAACCGCTCAGGGTCGTGCTGCTCGCCGCCGCCTTCGACTACTGCCTGAGGCGGTGGCAGGAGCGCCAGGTCACTGCTCCAGCTGGAACCGGTGGATCGTCCGTGACCCGGTGACGGTCACGTCGATGGCCGATTCGCCGTAGCTGCCCTCGGGCACCAGGAACACCGTCTCGTACTCGTAGGCCGTGCCGTCGAGCACGCAGTAGCCGCGGGTGTCGTCGGCCATCCGGTACAGGTAGTCGCCGGGGGAGCCGACCCGCTGCCAGGTACGACGTACCCGCTCCGGTCCCGGCGCCGTGAGCACGGCGTCGCAGGACGCGTCGTCGTCGGCGTCTCCCGGGATCGGCTCCACGCTGATGATCGCGGCCACGAGTTCGGTGCCGAGCGGGCGCGACTCGCCCTCGGAGTCGCGCGGCTCGAACGTGTCGCTCGCCGTGAGCGTCCAGCGATAGCCGCCGAACTGCGCCGTCTCGCCGGCCGCGACCGGGATGACGCCCGGCTCATTGTCGAGCCGCTGGGTGAGGATGATGCCGCCGAGCAGCCACGCGAGGGACGGGATGCTGACGACGATCACGAGCAGGGCGACCGCGTTACGCCGCCACCACGACCGCGTCATCGGATGTCCGCCGGGATCGTGGCGGGTTCGACGACGCGCACCCGCTCCACGTCGAGGCCGCCCAGGTCGAGGGCGAACACCGGCACACTCTCCAGCTGGGGGGTGAGTTCGGACTTGATGTGCAGCCGAGCGTGCGCCGCGGCATCCGATTCGACGACGCTCGACGGCACCTCGAAGACGAGCGTTCCCTCGACCGGGATGCCGGGTCCGGCGGGCGGATTCAGAATGCTCAGCCCCGGCAGGAACGGCGCCACGCGATAGGTCACCCC
>Ga0247807_10002096_pt1 | contig 11188 bp, 8 predicted proteins | sample UWRJL074202C1_FD_179931 | JGI IMG/M metagenome (GOLD analysis project Ga0247807, IMG submission 179931) | Plant litter microbial communities from Arlington Agricultural Research Station in Wisconsin, United States - UWRJ-L074-202C-1 | ecosystem: Environmental > Terrestrial > Plant litter >...
GCGGTGTATTTGGTTACAAAGTATCGTAATTGTTTAATGTCTTCCTGTGCCGTTCTTAATTCGGCTACTGTAAGCTGGCCTTTTGATAAGGCACGTTTTAACATTTGTATCTTGTTTTGCAGCGAGTCGTTACGTTGCTGCATTTCGGCGCTCATTTTAGCTTTGCCGGTATTTACCTGCTCAATTTGTGCTTCCAGGCTATCTAACTCTGTTTGCAGGCGGTGTTTTTCATCATCACTCTGATAAATGATCTTGGCAACGTCTTTCTTTTTCTGCAGGTACAAATACACATCGGTACCCAACAAAGCCACCACTACCGCAATGAGGAAGTATATTACGTTCGAATTCTTTTTAGAAGTTTGTTCAGATTTGTTTTCCATGCATTCAAGTTGTTAGTATATATCCCCGCACCCATTTATAACGATGGTTGCTGCAAAAACTGATATTACAGGTTAAAACATTTTTTTAAATGAATAATCAAATGCTTTAAACAGCAAATATGCCCTGCAAATTAACAGTTGTTTAAGGCGTAAATAAGCGTAAATTCAACTCTATTATCTGTAAATCAAATAATTGACTTTAAAGAACTGCTTGAATAGTACTTAAACAACCGGGCTAAAAATAATTACAATAACCTTAAAAGCCAAAACACAAGGCAAATTTTCGGTTAAACTAAATTGGTTAAAACAGAGTTATGTATCTTTGCCCGCTTTAAATGAGGGCTTTGCTGCATATGAATAAAGGATTAGTGTTAATGATAGCCGCATGGCTTACTTGTTTACAGTTACTGGCGCAAACCGATACTATTAAACAAAAAGACCGCACTTCTAAACGCGAATTCAGGGGCGTTTGGGTAGCTACCGTTACCAATATTGACTGGCCAAGCGAGCCCCGGCAAGGCACCGAAAAGCAAAAAAACGATCTTATTAACATCCTTAACTTTCATGCACAAGCAGGTATTAACGCGGTGATGTTCCAGGTGAGGCCTGCTGCCGATGCGTTTTATGCCAAAGGCCGCGAACCCTGGTCAAAGTGGCTTAACGGCGTACAGGGTCGTGCCCCCGAGCCTTTTTACGATCCGCTTGAACTGGCCGTTACCGAAGCCCACAAACGCAACATGGAACTGCATGCCTGGTTTAACCCATACCGGGCCACCATGGATGCTAACCCTAACAGCGTGAGTGCCCAGCATGTTACCCGGCTGCACCCCGACTGGTTTTTTACCTACGGCGGTCGCAAACTGTTTAACCCAGGTTTGCCCGATGTACGCGAATACATTATACAGGTGATACTGGATGTGGTGAAGAACTATGATGTAGACGGCATACACATGGACGATTACTTTTACCCCTACCCCATTGCCGGACAGCGCATAAACGATCAGGCCACTTTTGAGCAATACGGAAGCGGCAAGTATACCGATATACGCGATTGGCGCCGAAACAATGTAGATACGCTGATCCATATGCTTACCGACAGCATACACAAACATAAGCCCCATATGAAGTTTGGTATTAGCCCTTTCGGCATATGGAAAAATGCCAGCCAGGACCCTGAGGGCTCAGCTACCAACGGAGGTTCATCTTACTATGAGCAGTTTGCCGATACCCGGAAATGGGTAAAAGAAGGTTGGCTTGACTATATTAACCCGCAAGTTTACTGGCACTTTGGCAACCGTGCCGCCGCCTTTGAAAAACTGACCGATTGGTGGAGCAATAATACCTATAACAGGCACCTGTACATTGGTCAAGCTGCCTACCGTATAGGTGAACCCCGTAATTTAGCCTTTAAGAACCCCAACCAAATACCCGCACAAATACGTTACCTGCGCAATAACCCGCGCATACAGGGCAGTGTATACTTTAGTTCGGCATCGTTAAGGCGTAATTTTGGTGGCTTGAATGATTCGTTGCGTACGCATTATTATAAAACACCCGCACTGCCGCCGGTAATGTTGTGGCTTGATTCTGTAGCACCTAATGCACCACGGTTGCTATTGGCCGGCAAGAATGAGCGTGGCGTAGTATTAAACTGGCAGGTGCCCTTATTAGCCCGCGACAAGGAGGCCGTTTATGGTTACGTGGTGTACCGTTTTTACCCTGGCGAAAAAATTGACCTGGCCGATCCGTCGCACATCCTCCATATTCAATACCACACCGGTACCACAGTTGAAGATACCACCGCCGAGAAAGGTAAAATTTATGTTTACCTGGTAACGGCCATAGACCGGCTAAAGAACGAAAGCGACCCCATTGCGGTTACCGCAGCTTACCGGTAATTAGCTGTTCATAACAGCGCCGCCATTAATATCCAGGGTTTGCCCTGTTATGCTGCGCTGGCTAAGCAGGTAGGCCACCAGCGCGGCGATTTCATCGGGTTGGCTCATGCGCTTTAGCGGTACGCTTTGCATGGCTATATTGTAAAATTCATCTTTAGTAATGCCTATACCATCGGCAATACCCTGTAAGCCCTGCTGCGACATTTTGGTATCTACCCAACCCGGGCAAACAGCGTTCACCAATATTTCTTCGGGTGCAAACTGTACGGCCCATGAGCGCATTAAACCCAGCAAACCCGCTTTAGAGGCACAATACGCCGAGTAATTAGCCACGCCCAGTCGTGCCAGTACCGAAGAAGTAATGAGGATGTGCTTCGTACCGCTTCCTATACGCAAATGCGGCAAAAAAGCATTCACAAAATTGTAGGTACCCGTAAGATTAGTGCCAATAATGTCGTCCCAGCGATCGGCCTCACCCCAATAGTTTTCACCGCCAATGCCGGCATTAGCAATTAGCCCATGTATACTGGTATTACCGAGTGCTAAGGCGGCTTGGTGCAGGCTTCCTGCACTCCGTACATCGGCGGTTAATATGATATGCCCGCTACCCTGCAGTTGACTAAGCGTTTCCTGTAACGATGCCTGGTTACGGCCCAGTAGAACGCATTGATGCCCGGCAGATGCTAAATTTTGAGCTATGGCCCGGCCTATGCCGCTGCCAGCGCCTGTGATGAGGTAAACGTTTGAAGACATATAAATGCAAAAACAACTAAACCTTGTAAAAATACATTACCGTTACAGCCTATCATTACCCTTCGCCCAATAAGGCCTTCAGCGTTTCAATAGTATCGGCCTCTTCTTTGGGCTTATCGTGCCGCCAGCGCAGTATACGCGGAAAGCGCAGCGCCACGCCAGATTTATGGCGGGTAGATTTATTAATTCCTTCAAAGCCAATTTCAAAAACCAGTTCGGGCTTTACGGTGCGCACCGGGCCGAATTTTTCGAGCGTATTACGTTTAACAAAGGAATCCACCTTATTGATCTCCGTATCAGTTAAGCCTGAATATGCCTTGGCAAATGGCACCAGCTTATCGCCATCCCAAACGGCAAAGGTATAATCGGTATACAGATCGGCACGGCGGCCATGACCTTTTTGGGCGTATATCATCACCGCATCAATCGATAGCGGGTCAATCTTCCATTTCCACCAATCGCCCCGGCGGCGGCCTACCTGGTAGTGTGCATCTTTACGCTTGAGCATAATACCCTCGGCCATCATATCACGCGATTGCTCGCGTATTTCGGCCAGCTCGTCCCAACTGTTAAAAGTAATGAGCGAGGAAATATTAAATACCTCGGGGTATGGCGTAGTGGCTTGCAAGCCTTCTAACAGTTGCCTGCGTTCGGTTTGGGTTTTATAACGGATATCTTCCCCGTCATACTCCAAACAATCATAAGCAATTAAGGCTACGGGACTATCTTCCAATATTTTTTTGCTCAATGTTTTGCGACCGATACGGGTTTGCAGCACGGCAAAGGGCAAGGGTAGTCCATTACGGAAAGACAAGATCTCGCCATCCAACACCGTACCATCGGGCAGGTGGTGCAACAACGCATGCAATTCTGGGAACTTATCTGTCGCCAGATCTTCGCCCCGGCTCCATATAAATATTTCGCCCTCGCGTTTAATGAGCTGCGCACGTATACCATCCCACTTCCATTCGGCCTGCCACTCATCAGCATTACCTAACAGGGCTTGCATAGCCTCCGGCGATTTTTGCTTTTCCGAAGTTTCCTGCACCGGGTAAGCCAAAAAGAAAGGGTATGGGCGCGATACATCTTCTAAAGCCGTATCAGTATGCACCAGTTCTTCGTAAAGGTAAGTCTCGGGCATCCAGTTACCCATCATACGGTGGGTTATGGTGGCGGCGTCCAGTTCGGCTACATCAGCCAAAGCTTTAATGACTAAATTTTGTGATACTCCTACCCTGAAACTTCCTGTCAATATCTTATTGAATACAAAGCGTTCCTGTGCATCCAGCATCGCCCACGAGCGGTTTAGCCAGTCGTGCTTTTCTACCTCGGGCATATTGTTGAGGGCATTAATTTCGCCTATCCACTCGGTGAGGGTTTTGTTGCTGCTGTTGCCATGATCGGGTAATAAGAGGGCAACGGTTTCGGCCAAATCGCCTACCACATGGTAACTTTCCTCAAACAGCCAGGCCGGGATATTGGAGGCCTCAATAGCCCATGTCCTAAACTGCGTGGCATTTATCTGCCGTTTAGGCTTACGCCCCGAAAATAAGGCCAGCATGTGCATTTTATCCGTATCGGGCACGCAGTTAAAGTAGTTCTTCAATACTTTAACTTTCTCGTTGGTTTTGTTGGTCTCGTCTAACGAGGTGAAGAGTTGGGCGAAGGCTCTCATATGGCAGCCCCTCCCTCGCCCTCCCCGGAAGGGAGGGAGCTAATAACCACTTCACCTGTTGCTTCTTCATCAAAGCCCTCCCTCCCGGGGAGGGTTTGGGAAGGGCTTTCCTCTTCGCCTCCATATAAGGTATGCACCTCATGTGCATCAAAGCCAATATCTCGTAAATATCTTGAAAACGTGGCGGTAGAGCCGTGAGTTAAGTAAACTGATTCGCAGCGGGTGGCATCTATAGCGCTAATAAGGCCGGTCCAGTCGGCATGGTCGCTCATTACAAAGCCGCGGTCGGCCGCACGGCGGCGTTTGGCACCGCGTAAGGCCATCCAGCCCGAGCAGTAGCCAAAGCTATAAGGGACAAACTTGCGCATCCAGGGCGTACCTACCGATGATGGAGGGGCTATGATGATGCCCTTGCGCACCTCCTCCTTAACCGATTCCTGTGTAATGCGGTTCGTGGGCTGCAGAACTATCCCATTACGGCGTAGGGCTTCGTTGGTATTTTCGATAACGCCGTGTGTATAAATGTTGCCGATACTCAGATCAAGGTTTTGCAAAATACGCTGGGCTTTACCCAAAGAGTAACCTACTATCACCGTAGCCAGGTTTTGCGCTACATTTTGCCGCCACCAGTTGTTCACATCGGCAAATATTTCCGACTGCGGCTTCCATTTATAAATCGGCATCCCAAAGGTACACTCCGAAATAAAGTGGTGGCAGTTCACCGGTTCAAAAGGTGTGCATACGCCGTCGTCCTCGGTCTTATAATCGCCCGATACTACCCAAACCTGCCCCTGGCTCTCTACCCGGATCTGCGCCGAGCCTATCACGTGTCCTGCCGGGAACAAGCTGATCTCTACCCCGTTCTTCATCACCTTTTCACCATACTCCACGGTTTGAAGTTGTATATCGCCCAAACGGTAGTATAATACCTCGCGCGACAAATGGTGCGCCAGGTACCGCTTATGCCCGGTGTAGGCATGATCGGCATGGGCATGGGTAATCACGGCATCGTCCACCGGTTGCCAGGGATCGATGTAGAAATTTCCTTTGGCACAGTAAATACCTTTGTCGGTAAATTCTAAGAGAGGTTTTTGCAGCATACCATAATATAACCGAAGAAGCGCAGCTTAGTTTTAGGCGGCATTTGGAGGAAATAGTCCGTGACTTTCATCGGTAAAAGCAGCCATCAAATTTTATGAGGTAATTTGAAGTTTTGTATAACTATTCATTACAATTTTGAATATTACCTAACAAAAAACGCCCGGCTTTTGGCCGAGCGTTGCTATGATTACCATCGTTTTTACGGATTTGCGGGAGCTACATTATTGGTCAATTTACTGGTTTTCTCCAGGTTCACTAAATCAGTCACAATTTGTCCGGCTTCTATTTTCAGAAAATCCAGGTCTTCATTTTTGGGGCGGGTTTCGCCTTTTTTGAGGGCCGGTAAACCTAAAGCCGCGCGGCGCTGGTTGTTACGTTCAAAGTTTTTCTTTTCGTCGGCATCGCGCTGTTGTTTCAACTGTTGCTCGTTTAAGGTAATGCTTTTTTCGTTTTGACGCTTTTTATAATCTTCCAGGTCTTCTAACAAATATTTGTAATTAGCACTGGCAGACATGCGCTGCTCGTGAAGTTTGCTTAACACAGCGATAGCGGAAGTCAAATCGCCGGCCTTGGTGTAAGTGCTTTTCGCGATCATATCAAACGGTAATGCAGAAGCTTCGGTGTCTTCACCATATTTGTCTAATGGAATAATGGATGGGAAACTGATATCAGGCATTACTCCTTTATGCTGTGTAGAGCTGCCGCTGATGCGATAAAACTTAGCTACGGTTAAGTTTAACTGCCCAAATTTAGACTCTGCACCCGTTGGCGAATTCTTTTTAGACAATGAGTTAAGCATATCTTTAATAGACGGGTTAATTACATTGTCTAATTTAATAGCACTTTGCACAGTACCTTTACCATAAGTTTGCGTACCAATGATGAGGCCACGGCCATAATCCTGAATAGCACCGGCAAATATCTCTGATGCCGAGGCACTGAAACGGTCAGTCATTACGGCTAACGGACCGGCATAAGCAACTGATGGGTCTTCGTCTTCGTTAACTTCCACACGGTTACGGGTATCGCGTACCTGGACTACCGGGCCGTTTTTAATAAACAAGCCTGTTAATTCAATCGCTTCAATTAACGAACCGCCACCGTTCTGACGTAGATCCAGAATTACGCCATCAACGTTTTCACGCTTTAGGGTATCTAAGATCAATTTCACATCGCGGGTGGTGCTTTGGTAGTTAGGGTCTTTCTTTGCATATGCGTCAAAGTCGATATAGAATGCCGGTACGTTGATGATCCCTATTTTTACGGTTTTACCATTAGACTGATAGGTACGGATTTCCTTTTTAGCCAACTGGTCTTTCAACACAATTTTTTCACGAACCATTTCTACCACCTTAGGCTTAACCGAAGCGGCAGCACCTTTAGGCAGTAAACGTAAGCGTACGGTAGTACCTTTAGTACCACGAATTAAAGCAATGGCGTTCTCTATGCGCCAGCCAATTACATCCTGAAATTCTCCATTTTTACCCTGGGCAACACCGATGATACGGTCGTCTACATTTACTTGCTTGCTTTTGTCGGCCGGGCCACCTGCTACCACACTTTTAATGGTGATATACTCATTTTCAGATAATAGTGATGCGCCAATACCTTCTAAAGAGCGCGACATTTCAATATTGAAATTGGCTGCGTTGGCTGGATTAAAATAGTTGGTATGCGGGTCTACCGATTCGGTAAAGGCATCCATAAACATTTGAAAAACGTCCTGGTTAGAAAGCTTTTTTACCTGCGATAACAGGTTTTGGTAACGTTTACGCAGGGTTACTTTATTCTTGGCCGCATCGTTACTGGCTAATTTCAGGTTAAGCAGGTCATATTTTACACGCTGACTCCACAGCTTGTTCATGTCGGTAGCGTTAGCTACCCAGGGCTGGTCTTCACGGTCGTATGTAAAGGTTTCGTCCTTGGTAAAATCGTAAGGCTTATCCATCTGTGTAAGCGAATAGTTGATCCGCTCGAGGTAACGTTTTTGGTACACGTTAAACATGTAGAATACGTTTACCAGATTACCTGCTTTCAGATCATCATCTAACTGTGTTTTGTAACGGTCAAAATCTTTAATATCCGATGCCAGCAGGTAGTTATGATTATCATCCATCTTTTTGATGTAACTATCAAAAATTACGGTAGAAAGCGAATCGTTAAGCGGCACTTTCTTGTAGTTATATTGCGATATCATACCCGCAACTTCCTTGGCCACAACGCTTTGCTGCTGGTCGGGCTGCAAATTAGCAGAGCCATCTACCTTAACAGGAGTAGAGGTAGATGCCTGGCAAGCCAGCGCCGCGCCCACCACCAGTACCGTATATATTTTCTTAATCATTTCTTTTACAGATTTTAATTCTATGTCTATTGTATCAAACATCAATATTAGTGCCTATATTATATATATTCCAAAGTAAATAAAAAAGAGACAGCATTTTAGCTGTCTCAACTAAACAAATATAAATATGTGATACATTGTTTTTTTTAAACCAGAAATTTACAACGCAGCAACATACCAAGGCGGGATATGCCATGATGATTCACTAACCCCAAATTTGCATGCCCTTATAGTATGACTATTGCTCTACAAAGTGCCAGCATACCCCGGCAGTATCTATTAAATTGACTTCCCGACCATAAGGTTGCGTAGTAATTTCGCTAATATGAATTCCAAACTTTGCAGGTAATCCTTTATCTAAAACGCTTTTTCTGAATTCATTGATGTTGCTCACCTTTACACTCAGCATAAAGTTTTGGGCAAATTCGGGAGCATTGTATTCCTGCAAAATAAACCTGCATTCATCACATTGGAAGCCTGCATAGCCCGGCGACTCCCAATTGATGTGAAAACCCAGCTCCTGAAATAGTTGCCTGGCCTTTGCAAAGTCACTCCCAGAAGGCACGAACGGTTCAATTGATAATATTTTCATTGTAAAGATTTATAGCTAAATGTAGAAAAAGATAACCTAATTCATAGAGTGCTTAAAAAGCAAAAAGCCCGACAACAGCCAGGCTCAATATATTCTTAAGTTCTCCATTCGGGGGAGGTTTGGGAGGGGCTTACAATGTTGTCTGACCTGCTTTACCAAAACCAGCTTCGGGCTTTAAAGCGGCCAGTTTGGTGAGTTGCAGGTTATCCAGTTGTTTTTTCACTGTTTGCATATCATCCTGCCAGTTGTGCATTTTGGCCATATCGCGGGCTTCTTCCAAATCTTGCTGTGCCAGAGAAAAATCGCCGATAGCTTGTTTCACGTTAGATAACTCTATCAGATTAGCAATAGTTAAACGATCATTATTTTGCTGGCGCGACAAGTTGTTACTTTGTAAAAAGAACCATTTGGCTTCAGACAGGTGGTTTAGCCGTACGTATATTTTGGCCAGCTGGTTAAAACTGTAACTGGCGTTTTCGTACTCTCTGAAACGCATTTGGTGTTGTGCAATTTTCATCACCACGTGCTCGCTCATGGCTAAACCATAAACCGTTTGGCCAATGGCAACCCTCGTAACCTTAGCTGGACTAAGTTTGGCTGCCGTTAAGCGCAATACAGGAGTTTGCGCCTGTGCAATTAAAGGATAACGCTTATTTTTTCCTAAGCGCCACCATTGCGCCGATGCCGAAAAGCTGATGGTACACAACAAACCGAGTAAGAGTACTTTCATTAATATATTTTTTGGGGTTAATTAAATTAATTGGCAGTCAAAAATACCACTAATCTTGTTATCCGAAGTTAATTCGATTGTAATTTAATCAAAAACTTTTACATCTCCATCACACATTGCCCAAACCATATACGGATGGGTATCAGCATGATACACCTCACCGCTGGCAGTTATACCTATTACACCGGCAAAACCATCGTATGGCTTCATTTCAGCAAGGGTTTTATCAGTAGCGGTGGCTAAAGCCATGCCATCGGTAACGCGTGTAACTATTTTGGCAGCCACGGCGCCGGCCACAATATCTTCGCCCACACCGGTGCACGATATGCCGGCCAAAGCATTGGCATAATTACCCGCCACAGTAGCCGAATCGCTCACCCGGCCAGGTATTTCGAAGCCTTTACCACCCGTAGAAGTTGCCGCGGCAAGATTGCCATCGGCATCCAACGCCACACATCCTACAGTACCTAACCGTATCGAATCATTAAGCTTGGTGGCATATTCCTGTTTACGCTGAGGCGTTTCGGGATTGTAATAGTCGAAGCCGTTCTCGCGGGCATAAGTTTGTGCACCCTTACCACTTAATACCTTATCCTCAGCACCTTGAAGCTTCTCCGCAACTTGTATCGGGTTCTTCACCTCTTCCACATTTATCACGCCCGAAAACTTCAGCGTTTTGCCGTCCATCAATGCAGCGCTTAAACGGATGCAACCATCGCTCTGTATTTGGGAGCCCGTACCAGCGTTGAACAGATCACAATCTTCGAGCAAACTAACGGTATACACTACGGTTTCGATGGCAGTATGCGTTTGAAGATAGTCGTACCCTTGGGTAACAATTTCTTTTAAAGACTCTTGTTTAGCGTGTTTAACCTCTTGGTTAGTACCCGATTCGCTAAAAAATCCGCCGTGAATAATGAGTTTCATAATTGGTTATTATGGTATTATATAATCTTTCTTTTTACTGTCATTGAGAGGAACGAAGCAATCTCCGCGTAGGCTAATCAGGCGGTTACCTGGCATGCAGCGATTGCTTCGTACCTCGCAATGACGTGTATATGATCTTTATTATAAATATATTAGGGGGGGCATTACCCTAACGGGTCAGGCTTTGCGCTCATACTGCACATGCCTTAGCCACGAGGCTGGTATCTGCTTCAATCCTTAACGCGCTTATCTTTCTGTTTTCCTGGCTACTTCTCTCCCCGCAACCCCACTCTTCTATCTTTACTCCTGACTCTATACTCTTGACTCCGCCCTCAATCCCTATCCGGTACCTGCAAGTAAACGCCGTCTTCCAACTTAGTGCGCTTTTTCATGACCAGGCGGTTTTGCGCCAGGTCGTAGCAGTCAAAAATAGACATCACGTGTACCTTTAACCCTTCTATAGATACCGGGGCCCCCATTTCTACATCGTAAATATTGGTTTCTACCAGGTTACGGCCATCTACCAAAATGGTTAAGCCCGAACCTATGGCCTCCATCATACTGCCTTCGGTTACCAGCAGTCCGGCATCTTCGCCCAAACCTATGCCTAAAATACCGGGGTTACTGGCCACGGCATAAAACAAACGACCAATGCGCCCACGCTGTACAAAGTGGGTATCAATAATTACATGGTCTAAAAAGCCCAGTCCGGCGGTAATTTGCACCTCGCCTTTCACCAGCGCTTCGCTGCTTTCGCCACGGTAGATCATGTTGGTAGAGGCCGCCGCTGC
>Ga0247807_10002097_pt1 | contig 11185 bp, 9 predicted proteins | sample UWRJL074202C1_FD_179931 | JGI IMG/M metagenome (GOLD analysis project Ga0247807, IMG submission 179931) | Plant litter microbial communities from Arlington Agricultural Research Station in Wisconsin, United States - UWRJ-L074-202C-1 | ecosystem: Environmental > Terrestrial > Plant litter >...
CATCTTCACCATCCTAGAAGTAGCCACTTCTACTCGGAATCGAGCTACTGCAGGCTATATCCAGCGCGGCTGGAGATCCAACTTCCGAAACTGCTTCCAATGCGATTCGATTGGACCAATGTATCAATTTTTCAATCCTCATGAATAGAGCCTGGGGCTGCCGCTTATGAATTTTAGAGCGGCATTTCGTCCACTCCAGTATCGAATCAGATAAATGCAGAATCTACTGGCTTTGCTTTTGGAGTGACCCGTACAATTGGAGACAGCATAAATGTACAGACAACGACTAAGTAGTCACTTTCTGAACCATTTCAATGTTGACCCATACCTCTCAGGCTGTTTGGATTTGACAAAACTTTACGTCGTTACAAAAAGGGCAGCCCGAGGTGTAATTACTCTTTGCTACCCTTTCAGTTACACAAAACATTTCCCTCCACTACCGCTCTTCACAAACTGTCAATCATTCACAGTTATACTTCTTAACTGTATCGTCAATACAAATATTGAGGCTACTGCTTCTATCAACAAGCTGCCACCTCGCCTCCTTGAGATGGATGAGTAGAATTGAAAAGTTATTGTTTGATCTTTAAGGTGTGGTTAATGGCCTTGATACTTCCAGACATGGCTTGTGCGGGAAAGCGAGCATGAAATGTGGACCGTAAAACTTGTCATGGAAGAGGCGAAGGGGTTAGAATTCTGGAAATATAATGAGGTCCACTAGACAATACATATATGCCTGAGATTTACGTGCACGAACTCAAAATCACATGGGGCAGTTAATATCTCTATCAAAATGGGTATGCATTCCGCAAACTTATGCTGCTTTTATGTTACACGCGCGTTGTATGCACCATTGCACCCCCAATGAAGTAAAAAAAATCAAAAACGCAGATAAAGCAGACCAACCCCTTCTTAATCCCGAAGGTTCCCAATCTATTATAACTGATCTACAATTCATCGTGGGAAGAAGGCTCATCGGATCCTCCCTCAGGGGAACCGTAAAGCTTGCTGGTGATTGGGTATGCGACGTTGGAGAGCTTCTCTTTTTGCTCTTCGAAATCTTCAGAAGTTGCGGTGGCGGCGTTCTCGTCAAGCCATTCGGTGGCCTCCTTGATAGCGTCGAGAAGCTTCGAAATGTTAGTGCTTATTCAAACAATTTAACGAGGGGTTATAGGGTGCTTACAGTTTCTTTATCATCCTCATCAATCTTGCCTCCAAGACCCTCCTCATCATTGACCTGGTTCTTGAGGGAGAAGGCGTAGTTCTCGAGGCCGTTACGGGCCTCAATACGTTCCTTGGTAGCCTTATCCTCATCGGCGTATTGCTCAGCTTCCTGAACCATACGGTCGATCTCCTCTTGTGTGAGACGTCCCTTATCGTTGGTGATGGTGATAGACTCAGACTTTCCAGTACCCTTATCGCTGGCGGAGACCTTGAGGATTCCGTTGGCATCAAGCTCAAACGAGACCTCAATCTGAGGAACACCTCTTGGTGCAGCTGGGATACCGGTAAGCTCAAATTTACCAAGGTTGTTGTTATCCTTTGTCATGGTTCTTTCACCCTCGAAAACTTGGATGAGGACGACTGGCTGGTTATCGGCGGCGGTAGAGAAGATTTGGGATTTACGGGTTGGGATAACGGTGTTTCTTGGGATAAGCTTGGTCATGACACCTCCAGTGGTCTCGATACCGAGAGTCAATGGGTTGACGTCCATAAGAACGAGCTCTCCGGTTCCGTCCTCTCCAGACAAAATACCACCTTGGACGGCAGCACCGTATGCAACAGCCTCATCAGGGTTGACACCCTTACTGGCCTTCTTGCCTCCGAAGAAATCCTCGAGAAGCTCAACAACCTTAGGGATACGGGTAGAACCACCGACCAAAACGATATCATCAACCTCGTTCTTCTTGACCTTGGCATCCTTGAGGACCTGTTCAACGGGCTTGAGGGTCTTCTTGAAAAGATCCAAATTAAGCTCCTCAAACTTGGCGCGGGTAAGAGTCTCAGAGAAATCCTTGCCCTTGAAGAAGGCCTCAATTTCAATGCGGGTGGTCTTCTGGGAAGAAAGAGCTCGCTTGGCCTTCTCAGCCTCACGCTTCAGTTTACCCATTGTCTTGAGATCCTTGGTGATGTCCACGTTGTTCTCCTTGTTGTACTTCTTGGCGAAGTAGTTAATGACACGCTGGTCGAAATCCTCTCCTCCCAAATGGGTGTCACCGGCGGTGGCAAGGACCTCGAAAACACCTTGGTCGATAGAGAGAAGGGAAACATCGAAGGTTCCTCCTCCGAGATCGTAGACGATGATTTGACGTTCTCCCTCGAGCTTGTCGAGTCCGAAAGCAATAGCTGCGGCGGTTGGCTCGTTGACAATACGGAGGATGGTCAATCCGGCAATGGCACCGGCATCCTTGGTAGCTTGTCTCTGGTTGTCGTTGAAGTAGGCTGGGACAGTAACAACGGCGTGGGTAACCTTCTTTCCTAGATATGCCTCGGCGGTCTCCTTCATCTTGATCAAGATGGTGGCAGAAACTTCCTCGGGGGTGAAAGTCTTAGGCTGTCCGTTGACCTGAACACGGACGTGTGGCTTTCCATCTTTCTCAACGACATCGAATGGGAAGTGCTTCTTGTCACCTTGAACATCCTTATCAGAGTATTTGCGACCGATCATACGCCTGAAGACACCTGTCAGTATTGGGGTTGAATATCAGGCTGGGCTAACCTACTTGACATCGTAGATAGTGTTCTTTGGGTTTGCAGCAGCCTGGTTCTTGGCTGCGTCTCCAACTAGTCTTTCGTCATCGGTGTAGGCGACGTATGAAGGCGTTATCCGGTTTCCTTGGTCGTTTACGAGGATTTCAACTTTCTTGTTTTGTAACACACCGACACAAGAGTAGGTGGTTCCAAGATCAATACCGATAACTGGCACAGGGTTAGCGCACGTCATTGTAGGCAATGCAGTGGAGAATACATACCAACACCATAATTCTCTCCTAGGGGTTCTTGGGCGTCAGTGGAATCTGCCTTGACTGTTCCGAGAAATGCCAAAGGTGCGAACAAAAGAACTAAATAGAAAAGGGCTGAAAGGCCCATGAATGCGGAGCTTTTGCTTCCTCGTGCCATCTTGATGGTGTATCAAAGTGACTGTGCTGGGTTGTTGTATAAGGGATTGTTGGAGAAGAAAGAAAAGAGTGGTCTGGTGGCATATAAATAAGTTCTTGTGAACACGGTATGCGATTTCCATCCTGACCGAGCTAGTTAGGCTTGGCAAAGGACAGAGTGCTAACCGATGCGCCAACTGAAACCTTAAACCCCAAATAAGGACACTTTTCACATACAAAGCCTCATGTGAAGTTTGCGTTGCAGTGACTGATGTTATTGAGTATGGTATATGCAATCACTATGTAACCTGCCACTTTATCAAACTGAATATAGTGCAGTTTTCAAGTGATTCCCATCTTTTAAAAACGCCAAGCCAAGATCGATTTAAGCTTCCAAGTCACGTGCGAGGGGTAGAAAAAGGGTAAAGTGTGGCTTAGCCTTACGGTCTATAATTATCCGTATATGTTCAGCCCGTTTTAGTCCCGACTTCGCCTTGTCTTCTCTTTAGCAACATTGTGTCCATCGATATTCATTCACCGCCACAACGGCTGTCTATTTGTTGTCTACAATAGGCCGAACTGCCACGATTGAAAGAACCCAGTTAGAACCATTTGCGAACTAACATATGAAGCGGTGTGGTTAGGATCTAAAGACTAGTTGACCACCTGCTCGTGGAAACACTGTTTTCCTCTTGTTTTCAGATGCGATACCTTCAATATACCTTCTTATAGGACTTTCTATAAATAGTATTCTCGTTAGAAATATCCCATGATGGCTGTTGTATTGTCGCTTTTTTCCGTAATTAGGAAGTAACAATTTTTAACAAATTTGACGCTAGCATGGACATAGATCTGCAACCAATATATGTTTGCGCACTTTATTCCAGAATTATTGATAAGCTTGACACTTGAGGTTTCATAGTGGGATCAAAAAAGGTATTATAAGCTGACAATGTTACAGTAAAGTTATTGTGCAAAGCCATCATGTTAGCGGTTTTCCACCAAAAAGATATTGTGTTACCTATGTCTAATTGCTGATCCTTCGAGGAAGCAATGGAGACTCTGAGATATCTATTACGGGCGCTCAAACTCACGAGCACAACGATGCAAGCAAGCTTACCTTTGTCAAGTTTCGCTTCAGCGTCTAACACCAAGTAATCACTATCTCAGCTTCGTGAGAATGAAGTGGTTAAATAATCTCGTCAGAGATATCCTAAAAGTTCTCGTGCCATCGTAGTATAAGCGAAGAGTCCGGACAAGAGGAAAGAGGACATCAAGATGATGCGATATAGAGTAGTTAAGAAAGAGACGTACGCCGCAAGATCGGTACGCAAACCGAGCATCTTGCCTGAGAATTAATAACGGATAAGTCAGCATAAGTGGAGGCTGGGTAAAGAATGATGGTGTTTTCCCAATACTTTTTCGGCGAATGCAGAAAAATTCAGACCTAATATTAGGCTTATGTGCTTGGATGTTGTTGAAATAGGGGAGTCGTAATGTCATGTTTCGCTAACCCCTGCCAAGAGCCCGTAATTAGGTCAACGTTCGACATTGCCTTTCATATATTTCATACTAAAGCCTGCCTCTGTACTAATCTCTTTAACTATTAGGATCTTTATTTACTAGGTTCTTCGACACTAAAACATCATACCATTATACTCTTGCTTATTTTGAAAGATAGAACGTTGACACTGACGGTTTTGCACGGTGATTGAGGATGGAAACTGGGTATCGTGAAAAGGGGTACATATTGACTTAAAGTAATCAAAAGGATGAGTTGAAGTATAGCTATCGTATTGCTAAATATGTGTGCAGGTGTCTGGCGTCCCAGGCATCAGTAAATAAGCGAAGTGCTCATCAATAGTACTAAATAACTACAACAGAAGATATTCTCACAACATTCTCTACATCTCACCAACAGATCTACAGCAAACTACTTCGTTGTCGATCCCACCTCTACCGCCTCACCTCTAATCCCACTGAGTGACCGTTTTATACGACTTGTGCACCGTCTGGACGGATCGTCGAGCAACGGTAGACTGCCGTATAACCTCACGCTTCACTGGATTGACCTCGACACAGCCATCAACCTCCTCCACCGAGCACAGAGGATAGAGCGTCTTGGTCCCCATGTCGCAAAACTTGCCATCCGGCCCAACAAAATCTGGGCCTCGTGATGTAGTAGAATTACAGAGTTCGGCAGCGGAGTGGGCGGGGAAGCTGGAAACAATCAGTCGGCGTTCCATCCAAGGGAGACGAGCACGAGGCGTGCGTTTGGCGGGAGCCCCCGGAATAGGGCCGGTATCAGGACCAAAGATGGTCGAGGTGCATTGCCGGCCGCTGTTGACTGTATCAACGGCCGACGCACCGTACGCAAGCGTACGGAATTTCAAGGAGGCTTCGGCAATGTCGTTGTTGTGGTTGCCGTCTAGCCACGCACAGTTCGGACGGTATGCAGTGCCGTCGGGAAGTGTGCCTGCATTCTGGTTCCCAACATACCAGTCTGCTCCGCAACCCTTACCAATATCCCCCGTCCAGGCACCGGTGCCACTGTCGTCGAATTGAGAAACGGCGATCCAAGCGATACAGATACCATCGTCACCATTAGAGACCGACACAAAATCGGCCTGCTTACCTGGGGTGGCTTGGTCGATGACAAGGTCAAGAACGCCGCCATCACCCAAACTACCTCCTCCGGATGCGCCTAGGAAGTCGTTGTTAATGTCAAAACCATAAACTGCAGCGATGTTGCCACCCAGGCTGGTACTTTCGTCATCACCAAGTCCAGCCTTGATCCGAACTGTAGCACCCATTGCTTCGCGGCCGGGGATAAGGCTTTGGGTGAAGCCGACTATCCCAAGCACGTCGGCAACAAAGCCAATAGTGTTTAAGGCCATTCTGAAGAGTTGGAGAGTTTGGAGTCGGTTTGGGTGTTTAGGAAATCAAAGGTTGAAATGGAATGGATGGGTGAATGGAATATGGACGGCAGATGTAGCTTGCTGTTGACGAAGCACCTGGCCAGTTGTGAGTCTTTTATACATTTTCAAGACAAGGCCAGGCCGTTTCTTCAGGTGAGAGTCTAATCTCGAAGGCACTGCTGGAGACTCTCCAGCTGTGCATCACGACGATTGAGAATGCTATAACTGAGCTCGTAATTCCAACAAGACACGACCTGACCGCCCGACGAAATAGTATGACAGTTTCCGTGACTATGGTGTTAAGTGGAATCGTATCGGCAGAAGCGAGGCATTCCACTCTTTTGGGCATGACACATCGATGGCTATGGCTCGCTATTGGAACTCACGGTGACTGAAATCGCTACTACTGAGTAGAAATTAGGCATTGGCTTAGATGAGAACAATGCCAAGAAGGCTCAGCTTTAGATCGCAAGCGCTACTATGAGAAAGATCTACGTTCTTGTTTGGTAATTGATACGGCTTCTAGCAATCAAATGTCTCTGTATCGTTGCCTTGTAACAATGTAGCATTGATACCAAATCGCCAAGCGTTGGAGGATTGAGGTACAGTCTTTCAGCCTCACGGCTGTCTGTATAAGGACAAGGGTTTCGAGGTTAACCTTGACCCGAATACCACCTATAATGCGATTTCGTCAATGGCTTTCTGTCTCGGGAAGGTTCTGTAGGCCATTTTTGGTTGCTTTGACTATTTCCCCCTGTTGCTGTGATTATTCGATCTTGACCCCACTTTTCCAACATTTGCGAGCGGAACCAATCGAAGATCATGATACAGTAAACGAATGCGGCGCCCCTTCCCCCCTGTATACTAAGGGGAAACACTCCATGGGATTTTACTTTACCATCTGCCGGAGTGATGCACAAGTTGGAATGGCCATCAACCCCAGTTGACAGCAGGATGGATGCAGAAACGGATATCAATTTCATCCCTAGAGGTATTTCACAAATTCTAAGCCCCCAAACCCACCAGGGCCTGCAGCTTAACTCACGTCTAATTCCATCAAATTCATCACATGAAACCTCCGCTCGGAGACCCGTCAAACATGGCGGGAGACAAAATGTTTACTAAACTCTTTACTTAACTTATACAGAATCTGAAATACTAAATAATGCTCAGAACTGAACTGACTTAACCCACTACACTCTACATAGGATTTTGACCATTCGTTGATTTACAAGCTTTTCTCTAGTCGCAAGATTTTTCCTATTCGCAACCCTTTGCCTTGACTGAGATCTCGGAAACCTGCCAATTAGCGTGGCTTTGCAATACCATTGTAAAAGCCATGAATTACGCGCGCTTGAGTAAAACCCCGAAAGTCTTCCTCCTCCAAAACTCTGGTAGCCATTTTAACTGGCAGAAATAGATACACTCAGCAGGTTGCTGGCCACGCGGGTGCTTGAAATACTTTCTATCTCTCTGGGGCCGACCTTGTCACAGTTCCCCTGATAAGCACGTCTCTTGATCATTCAGAAGCTCACAAGACTCTGGATACTTCCTGCAGCTTCATGGCGTCGATAAGCATCATTATCATCATCGTCATCAGTCGATCTTGGGAAACACGAGGTATTATAGAACAATTGGACAGGGAAATGGGTCAAGGTTGTTCTTAAAAGGCAACTATGTATATTCATTGCCAATCACGTAAAGCCGTGCTGCGCACGTATAGTAACATGATCTCAATAGGTATCCATTTGCCTGTCAGAAAACTATGTATTTGACGTCATTAGACCATTAAATTGCTCTCAATTTGTAAAAACCAACTGAAGTACAGAGTTGATGCGGATTCTTTACCTTGCCTATATGTCGACGCTTAAATTAAATAAGGGAATAGGATGCATCATTGTTGTCGGTTCTACTAGATCCTACCTTGGCTTATGGTTAAACTAACCGAGGAAAACATAACTGAGAGAATCCTTCAAGAACATATTCAAACTGGTCTGTCTTAACCGAGGCGAGAAGAGGAAGGAGATTTGAGAATTGTCACAAATAGCTGACGGCACAGTATCCCTAACCTGACAGCCATCATGTTTGTTGTTTCCGGTCTGACCTACCAACTCTGTTTCCAGCTCATCTGGAGGATTGGATATGATGGGGAGAGAAGCTGCCTGTCTTTTAGAGTTGTCGAAGGACTGCATATAAATAGTCGTCTTCGCCATAGTATCTCGCAGACAACTCAACCATTACCTCTTACTATCCTCTAAGCCAGACATCCACCGATACAACATCATCAACCATGAAGCTCTCCTTTGCACTTCTCGCTGTCTTTTTAGGCACAGCTTTAACCTCTCCTGCTCTCAACCTTCGTCAAAACGAAGTTCCCGGATGCGTAGATGGATACGAGCCTACTGGCGGTCAATGGACCACAGGTATGATTACCAGACCCATCTTGCTTCAACATCTACTGACAACTACAACAGCCGATGAATGCCGAGCCTCATGCTTTGCGAAGGAAGGCGCTGAAGGTAATCCAAATGAAGGCGGAGTCTGTAAGGGCGTTTGCCACCCTTTTGGTCGCCCTACTATTACCTTTGGTTTTAATTGCATGGGAAACTAGATTTGCATTAATATACCGTCAAAATCGTGCTGGTCTACAACTCCACGTTATATTTAAATGATGTATTTAAGGGTCAAATTTTGCTGGTGCCAAAAGCCTATGGCTTCTACTACAATCAACCATATGCAAACATATTATAAATCTTGATGAGAACATGTGCTGCCTCGCTATCAATATGTAGTACCACTATAATCTTGTGTAGGTGCCAGTTTTATTGTGTAAGGAACGTCCTGTATATAATAAATGTTCCTTTGACTTCGCGGTGTTGATATGCCCTTTTGGGACACCGCACAGACCATTCGGCCCCATTCTGCCAGATGAACCGGGGGTTAAACGTCCGAATCAGTAGGTAATACCAACAACGTCTGAGCATGGTGATCTGACAACTTCTAGGCCAAATTGAGGTGATGCCAAGGGTTAGCTGAAGTCGATCGTACCCATCTCAGAATGTTTTGTTGGTTTTTGGATATGTGACCGCGTGCATGGATTTCCATTGGTTTGTGTCGGGTTGTATGGGCTGTATTTGTACTATAAGCATGGGAGGTAGTACCTATCAATATCTGCTCAGCATGGTACAAGCGATGTAGACGCCACTGATATCATCCATGCTCGTACATAGTTTGTAGTTGCTGAAGATTTTATTGTCCGCATTTACCACCACTTCTTTCACAATCCGCAATCCGCACTTTTATGTTCCAAATATCAACCACAATCAGGATCATATACACATCCACACTCATTCGTCATGCAACCTGGTATCCAGCTACGTAGTATAGCCCTTGTGGCTTCCCTTCTCCTTCAGCATCAAGCTCAAGCTCAACCTCAATCAAGGTAAGGATATACCTCCACTAGTAGATATCCTTCGCCATTCGACTAACAAAATCATTGCACAGTCTCAACCTGAACCTCACTGTGACTTTTTCTCCAGATACTCAGGCCAATTGCGACACGACGAACGACACATCTCAAGGCATTACCTTCAGTACAGGAGGAATTGCCCAAGAGAGGATGATGGCACAGTGCTTCAATATGGATGAAGTTTTCACCGCCAACACAACTGAGTCACGAAACTTAACCTCTTCATACTATAACAGTCCAGCTTTGTCCGGCATCAACCCGCAAGTGATATTTTCATGGAGTACGAGCAACAAGTCCAAGTTCAATCCTAACACCAACTACTCACGCGTGTGGTACCAGCAGAACAACGATGGAAATACCCAGAGCACGATTGGTGAAGTGGGAGATGGAGGGATGCAATCGTTGAGGGTATTCACCGACCGGGATTGCAGGGAAACTTCCCAACCTACGTCGGACTCCGACATATTTAATTGTCTGACTGAGGTGTCCGGTATCTGCAACACGGCTTCTTATATTGTAAAGAGCTTTTACATTGCTAAAGGCCCTGGAAAAGATGGTAAATGTACCATCCCAAAGAGCGCAGGAGTTTTGTCTGGTGTTGGACAGAGAGGAATGGGTGCGATTGCTGCTGGAGTAGCTACATTGGTGTCGGCGATACTAGTGTTGTGAGAGAAGAGCTTTTGTGTACCTATCATAAAATTCTTAAATTTTGAAGTCAATACCTATGAGAAAATTTGTTAAGTCACTCGGATTGTATCACTTTGGGATATTAAATTTTATTAGAGATTATCTTGTTGGACTGCCCAACGAAGAAATTTAGCATCGTTGAAATGATACCATTACATTGTCAAAATAGTGGAAGGTCGAATCCACGCATTATATGGTCCTCTTATTTCTTCATCGTGTAAATATAGTCAGACAGATCCCCATTAGTTAGAAGAATCAATCGACTCATTATCAAGCTACTATTAATTTCAACATATATAAGTTGTTCGAACTAAGCTCGCCATCAAAAATAGTGTTTAAAAACGTAAGCGCGTAGATTCTGGTTGGGTACCACATCGCGTAAACAGTGTAGTGACGTTTGCCAAGTATTCTTTACGGTGCTGTGCTTTGGATTTGCTGATGCGCTGTTGATTCCTTGCAGATACGCACCGTAGCTCATACGCTTAACAGCCTATAAATGTGGCGTAGCAGAGTCGATCAATTCATGTGTATAAGTAGAAGCGTTACTGCAATAATGCGATTTAGCTAATTGCCCAATCGTTATCTACAACTTCGATCTTAAAGATAACTGCATATAGTTGGCAGCGTATTCTTTTTTAATAAAATAAACCCTCTTCACAACTTTCAATTGTCAGGTCTACTGGCGACAAACGTGGCGGTCAAATATGACGGAGGTCAGAGAGAATGGACGGGTGAGTCCCATGTCGGACCATACCCGTGAAAACGAAACAATGCAAAAGCCAGAACATGCTAGCGATGGGTCTGGAAGAGCTTTGGGAGGGCACGAACTCGGGATACCCACGAAAAGAGATGAGGTTGGTATGCCAGCAGGAAAAGGATCACAGTTTCTTCAGAAACACAGTTTGTCCTTCTTCAAGCAGATCAAAAGTCGAAAGCATGCGTTTCTCAAGTCGCTCATCCATGTACCCGCCCTCGCAATAACTGCAGGCGTTCTCTCGTTGACTTTCGGCAAT
>Ga0247807_10002099_pt1 | contig 11180 bp, 10 predicted proteins | sample UWRJL074202C1_FD_179931 | JGI IMG/M metagenome (GOLD analysis project Ga0247807, IMG submission 179931) | Plant litter microbial communities from Arlington Agricultural Research Station in Wisconsin, United States - UWRJ-L074-202C-1 | ecosystem: Environmental > Terrestrial > Plant litter >...
AATTATAACCTCAAGAAACTTGTTCAAGGTGTATTTACGAAACATCACGGCCCCAGTGCAGTGGTTGGCATCAAACAATGTAACTTGTATCTCATTTCCTGGCTCCAATTCAATGCAAGTTGGTGTTTCCAGAGGAATAGGTTTCTGAAATATAGCTTAGGTCTGGCAGAAATAAAAAAGGGGCCTTCAACATACCAGTAGATTCTGCAAATGCTTATAATGCTGCTTCCGTGGTACCAAAATACCTTTCGCAATGTTTATCCGGTGTGGATATCGCTCGAGGCGTAGCAAAAGCTCCCTGGTAGCTGCACTACAGTATAGACTAAACCGAGATTAGTCAATTTCGAAACCTTGGTATTAGTAGCATACTTACAATGGAGATTTGAAATTTTCGAGTCCAGCGAGGTGATCTGTATGTACATGGCTTAGGAAGCAAGCTAGTGGTGGACGAAGACCTGATATTCGACTAAAATTGTCAACTGCACTATGTTAACTGAATAATGGGGAATCAGGCCTGGGTATTGGCTAACCTCGAATGTCAGGAAACTCGGGAATGTAACCCCCGAACGTTGACATCGTGTCAACTTATTGTTTGGATAAAGCTCAGATCTCTTGATATGGTTCATTGCTAAATTGTAGCATGCGACACAATCGAGGTTATACTGAGTAAAGAGAAGAGAGGAGAACGATCATGACAGGGATGAGGAGACACGAAAATGCCACCTGTTCACGTGTTCGCTTGTTTAACTTATACTTTGTTCCAGAAAGGGGCAAGGGTGGGGCTTACCTTGACTGACACAGACCAAGCCGACTGACGTTGATACTGATGTGGGATGGAGACGACGAGAATGTTCCAGAGAAGCGGGATTTCTAACTTTCAAAGGGATCATGATAGTTAAACGCCGTTTGAACGAGCAGCAGTACTTTTACGACGTAGCTAGTGGTGTGAAGTATGTTCTGTGCCGTTAGACACAGTGAATTGGTTATCACGATGCGCAAAATTTCAATAAAAGCGTTAGTTATTAGACAGCCAGCGCTATAATATAGGCAATCGACCGAGACCATTTGTTTTCTCTGCAATCATAATCTTATAATAAGGCGAACTCCCGTGCCTGAGCCTCTATATTTTGACCATATTCCCCTTCAAAGGCCTCCCCATTCATAAAGCCGTCAACATATGCCTCACCAATGATCTCGTAAAAACTCCGAGTCTTCTGATCAAGCCAACACAGCCTACTCACACCTCCTTGGCACTCTCGTAAGACTACTGGGACGCTGCAGCCGTACAAAAGACAGATCTTATCGCCCATACGGGCTTGTTGTGGTGCAAGCCGAAAAAGCTCGTCGTTTTGAGACAGGGTTGTTCCCGAGCGGTTCCAAGGCGTTCCCTTGAATATCCGTCGATTCCATACAACCTCTTCTAAGCGTGCAACAAATTGGTGAATATAGACGTCTAATTTTGCTGTCAGAAGTTCGCCTGGATCGATACTGCGGTGCTCTGATATTTTGTTGGCAAGATTGACGAATGCCAGCCTTGTGATTGTCGTGGCTGGGCGCCCGTTACTACCAATTCCAGCGACGAGTGTGCGCCATAATCGGTCAGGGACATTTTGGCCAGCTGTAGCTTGACGAAGTGAAAATCCTCCCATTTCTAAACATTCTTGTAGAGCTATGCCATCGGCCATGCGTGCAGATAAGTCAGCGATGACACCGAGTTCGACTCCTTGGACGAAAAGAATGCCATTACTGTAGTATGGATTCTCTGTGGTCGAATCAACAGTATGTAGCACAGAACACTGGTTAAAATCTTAGTCACACATCTATCATATTGCTTAGGATCATGTACTTACTGCCCCATATGCTATAGAAGAGTCCCTACTTTGACCCCATCGAACATGAGCATTTTTCCCTTTCGTAGCATTATAATGTCCATCCCCTGGCAAGCTAACTAGTGGATTGCCATTTATTCTTCTCGTAGAGCGAGCTTGGGGATCTCCAAAAGGTAAGCCGTCCACTCTTTTGATCCATTTTGGGATATCGTCCCACTTTTGCAGAATACCAGAGTCGAGCAGTAAATTTGTCACTTGACCGACCACGTCACAACTGATTGAGCTTGACAACCGAAACTTGGAAAAGACACCATATGTGTTTATTCTCGAGCCCGAGGATCGCAGTTTCTTAGGCGTCTGGTGGGTCGATATGGACGGTCCCTTTGATTGGGTTGGTTCATATATTACGATATCCGAAGACGAATGATTCGAGTTAGTCGTTGCTTTGGAACCAAAATTTGACAATGGCGGATTTCTTGTAGCATAGCCTTCTTGGCTCACTGGAAACCAGTAGCGCAGGAGAATGTCTAGAGATGACGATTGGTCAATGACATGGTTCATAACATCCATTAGAACTTCGAGCAAGGTTTTCTCATAGTCAGGCGTAATCGAATCACCATCAGATGCGATGGCCAAAAGGGCGTAAATCGTGTCTCGGGGATCTGCGGTTTGAAACGCTTTGAGAGATGTGAGAAGCCACTCCAAAGTTCTACAAGGGGTGTCACCTCGACCTCCAGCTGAAGGTTTGAGTTCCCTGACCGTTCTCATGAGCTCTAACGCACCGGAATGGTTTAAGCTGCCAAGAGGATCCGTATCGTATTTGTGCCGAATTGTCCTCGTACGAAGTAGCTGTGAAATATCGACCAAATTGGTTTCAAAAAGCTCAACAGCGTCCGCAAAGTCTCTCCAATCCATTGCATCCTCTCCAACCATAAGTGTGGCATCCTTAGCGGAAACAATCTCCTGAACCACCCATCCCCTTGAGAACCATTCATTTTGCAGAAGCGCATACACAACACTCCAGTCGTGCTGTGGGGTTTGGGAGAAGAAACCAGGGGTTAGCATAGCAGAGATTGTTCTCATTGCAGCCCTTGATTGCATCGACGACTCTCCAAGCCATACAATAACGTTCTTTGCACTTCGGTAGATGTCTGCCGTACGGCGCACCTGTTCGCTCCTCTCCTTGAGGTTCTCTTGGTTAATGCAGAGGGCATCCGCCCATACTACCACATTTTTGTCTTGCTGACGCAGTTGCCTTAGAGCAGCGTATAGATTTGGTTGAATGGCGATTTCCGTGGCAGATGTTTCGGTTTCTCCATTACGATGTTTGATCGTTATAGTTTCTGAGGCTGCACTGGATCCCCAAACGTATGACAATGCCTCATAACGATCTACGACAGCCGAAAGAGGAGTATGTACAAGGGCAGCTCGAAGTGGTTCATCCTTTTCTCCGGCGTAGAGTTTGAGGAGACGAATCTCGCCCACTAGAAGCGTTAGATATAAGGCACGGAAGACAACCTGTTTTGAAACGGTATGTGGAAGAGCAGAGTGCCTTGTTTTGTCGATTCCGCAATATCGCTCTACTCGGCTGGTAACCGGAGGGAGCTCATCGAGAATTTTCTCGTAGCTTGTTTCCCCGGGAGAAGAGTTATCAAGCTCATCATATAGCCGGGTACGTTTGACAAAGTCTCTTTGGTCTGAAGGTTCTTCATCCAATGTGCGCTTGTTGGATACTGGCAACGGTAATGCTTTCATTGTGGCTGAATTCCCAACTCACACCTTCGAATAAATCAAATGGTCACCAAAATTTATATGTACACAGCTGTCGCAATTGAAATCGGTCAACTTTTAATGTTCCTAGATAGAAAAGAAACTCTTTTTATCAAGCAAGTGGGCGTCGGTGCAGTTTTCTTCTTCTCTGCAAAAGCGCGCCGCTATGAGGAGGCTGTGCTATGTCATTGTCTGCCATTTTATTGTACACTGGCCAGTGGAAGAAATCACTCAGCCTTCCACCTGGTTGCATCCAGCCGCGCCGAGCGTCGAGGTAAAGCTAGGATCATGGTGAGTGGTTTTGTTATATGGGCTGGTACACAACGCACGCAGAAATGCCATTCCTGACTGCATTGGGGTCTTTTCGTTTAAGGATCTGATTTGCTTCGATATAGTCGTTTGTAGAAGACAGAAGTGGGTCGACACTTATTGTCAATCGGACTCTGGGAATCATCTGATCTCAGCCGAGAATTTGTGAGTCGACCAACCATCTACGAAGGGAGCCCCTCCATATGCGTTTAACTCAACGATGTGACAATTATTGAATCCAGAGCGCCAGAGAGGCGAGTATAGTGGCTCAAACCCCCCCCAAAACGTGGGGGCAGGGCAAGCCTTTGAAATGGCTAATAATAGACTATTTGGGGTACGTTACAAGAAGCTCTCTCAGCATGCAAACATGGCTCTTGATTATTGCGGCCAAGTTCTTGATACTTTTCGGCAGCTCCGTGCTTGCATCGCAGAACCTTACCAGCGCCTTGAAAGTGATGTAAGCTTATCAACCTTGCTCAAATCCTTAGATAGTGCAGCTTTGTTATCGGCCCAAGTTCGGGAAGTACGATCTCTGCTGCTTCAGCGTGTTCTCTTGCTTGCTTGCCATGGGGACAGGTATCGCCATGGGTGATAAATGCTCCTTCACTAGCATTCCGATCAACAACGTGGAGTTACTTGGGCTTAGCACCGCATTACTTGTCGGGATGTCAGTCATGTGGTCACGATGTCCAAGTTGTAAGTAAGGCCGGAATCGTATAATAATAAGAAATCATAATTCGTGACACTTATAATACGAACTTCCTTAACAGGGGTCTATATCACTGTCGGGTTTTCATCATTCATAAAAAAGAAAGGCTACTGCAACCGTGTCGCCCGTATTGTATTCATGACATTGAGCTATTATATAGAGATATGAAAATGCCATCTCGTAATTGACAGCTTCAGTGCTACGGGGATTCGGAGTAGCTTAACAAATGAAGTACTCATGTGTGATATCGACACATTTTTACAAAAGTTCTGAAATACAACCATGAAGTGAAGCAATGTTCCTATCATGGTGGATATAGCATACTCAGATTACAGGAAAGGCCTGTATTGAACAATGTAGATCCATGATTTATTGAAGCCCTTCCAAGCACATCAGAAATGGTGAATCCTACGTATTTCTCTACTGATTCACTCAATGGCCAGCCAACTTTCGTATAAGACCATTCCGTTCCATATTAATACTTTTTAGGATTGTATCCATTCAAACCATACATTTTTGCTAATATCGATAACTTTACCATGGCACCTCCAAAGATAGTACTGACAACAAAGTCCGCTCCAGAGAAACCCATGCCAAAAACAACGACAGTGAAGAACCGGGTACAGAAAACACCAGCAGTGAGGTCACTTGCATTGAATAGACCCTCTTCAAATGAAACGAAGCTGAAAAAGTCCACGCCGAGAAAAAGTTTCTTTCTTGACGAGGTCGAGGTAGAAAGTTCAGACGAGTCAAATCCGGAATCTGATGGAGAGGATGAGGACGAAGAGCAAGTATCCGCCAAAGAATTACTGGAGCGATATAAAGAAATGCTGAAGCTGTACGTGGACTACGAAGAGATCACTGGGTGTAGGGAGATGGCAAATGAGATCTTCAAACTTCAACTCGCCGATCTTGATGGCTACTTTGAAATTCTTGGGTTCTCAAATTCTGAGGCAAGATCTCACCCAAATTAAGCTAATAGTAAACTGCATCGTACGACATAGCTTACCATTTGTGTTTAGAGTTTCCAAAATACGACAGGTCCCATCGATAAAACTATTTATGAAGGCGAGGTTGGAAGGTTTAGACAATATAACTGGAGAAGGAAGGATTACAAGGATGTTTGGGTGACTGATATGGTAAATAATTTAAGATGCGGCCATGGAACACAGAAGAAGTTTAGATCCCAAACGCCTGCTGACTGGCTTTTGGTAGATGAAGCCACATAAAATGGAAACTGGACAGTTATTCTGGGCACTAACAAATATATGGGATATTCTTAATGAGATCAAAATATTAAGTTCAGCATCCAAGATCCATCCGAAGTTGCCACAGGTAATTCTCTCATAACAGAGCTTTGGGTGATATATGTACTGATGATTACAGGAGCTTAGGGAATACCACGCAGGTGAATTTCGGGCCACCCGAGTTTTCTTATCTGATTATTCCAGCGAGTGTGGAAAAGCAAAGGAGAGAAGCAAACAACTCGTTATTAATTGGATAGATGAAGAAGAAGGAAATATTTTGTGGCTCTTTGAGCAATATCTGACATTGCGCAAGAAACTTTCACTTGGGAAGAAGTGATCGAAGCTCCTTTGCTGTTTATAAGCACAAATATTTGACAGTATTAATCGAAGCTTTTGCTACTGAGCTAGCATTCATCCATTTGAGCCTCGACCTGTGCACTTCACCGTATTGTAGTGTTGTCTTATCTTATCAAACTCAGTAAAACTTTAGGCACAACTGATCGCGGGACACAAAAGATCTCATATAATGTCGTCTATGCTTTTAGGTTCTCAACGATTGATTCAGGTTTGCTGAGAGGTAGAAACAAGTAAACATGTTTGAACCGTTAACTTTAGACGACTGAGGAGTTCAATGCGAGATTTCCAATGGAGACCAAGATTCTGGTAGATTTCTTTTTCAAGGAGGCGAATCCAATCTACTTTCAGCTACTCGCAGTCGAAGGAGGCTGAGAGCAACAAGGAGTAGTTTCAGCTCTAGTCATCGAGTGAACAACTAGGTTTCATTCAAAAATTGATTAGACATGACAGATGGAAAGAAGAAGAGAACTATTCCTAAACATTCAGCACCGCAAGATCTATTACACCGAAAATAGAAGCCACAGCAGTCTTCAAACATAGGCTCGCACACATGCCTAGCCCACTCTCTCTATATTTACGCCAGATGGTCGAACAGTCACTTGATGTTTTAAAATTCCACAGATGATAGTTACTACATCTCTAATGTCCAACACCATGCTCACCATTCTTGGTGATAAAAAAGTGCACCTTAACTCAGAAAAGCTCTAGCAATGTTACTGTTGTGACTGCATGTTCCTACGGAACCTCCTTTTTCCGCTCGCCTAAACGAAGCCGGTCTCCCTCTCTTCTCGATGTAAACAAAAAAAAAGCCTACAGCACTTCCGCAATTGGAATGAATAAACCACTCCCTTTTTATTTTTAAAAAAGGAAAAAAGGACTGAAGAGACATATTTCAAAGTCAGATATTTGTTATCTTTATGAATTCCTTTTAGGGAATCCACTAAGAAAGCCCAGGGGACGAACCTCTAGAGAAGATGCTTCTCGTTGCCAGGGAAAGATATCAAGCTCACTTTTCGTGTTTGTCCCAATTTGTGACCTACCAACTCTAAAGTCGATACATAAGTTACCTTCTAGCACCCACACCCCCTTCTACGCACATTACGCACATGTTCGACCTACCTTAGACCCACACCCATATTGACTTATATACAACATGTCGAAATCCTGCACATGCGAACTTGGATTTCTTGCATCTGTCGCATTTAGTCAACAGCCACAACATAGCAATGCCATCAAACAAGCGCCGAAAAGTTCAAGATTGCCAAATGGCCATACCAAATGGCTCGAGCTGGTTCATGCCCGCAAATCGAAATCCCGGCGAGCATCCTCGTGTTGCGCTTAACGACTTCTGTCAACGGAATAAACTTGCGTATCATTATGACCTCAAGTTCCCAGGGATTATCACTCTCTCCTTTGAAGGACCCTGGAAGTCGATAAATCTGGTCAAATTTGCTGCAGCGACGAAGAAGGAGTGTGATGTGGCGGCATTGGCCTGGTTTGCCGTATATGTCCCCATGATCTTGACATTCACCAGCACTTTCTAACTCTTGACAGACAAATTCACTTGCCCCAGGAAGCTATATTCTCAGTGTATCAGATGAGAAGCCAGTGAACCGGCTTGCACAAACCGAAACAAGTGACGCAATTTCTACCAGCGTTACGTACTACAACCTGCAGATTCGTACCAAAATCGAACATCAAGTATCTGAAAAGGCAACAACGGTTAGCATATATATTGGTCTTAACATTGATCGAGTCTATCACTAATTCTTTGGTCTTTAGGAACCACAAAAGCCAATAAAACTTCCCCGTTCCACTTCAGTAGAGGGTAGCTTGGGAGATTCATCTGCCGACCCAGAAGTACTGGAGCAACCGAGTCCCAAGGCAATGCTTTCAGTAATTGAGGATGCAGACGCCCTCGCACTCGAAAGATGTGAAGACGAAAAGCATGGAGAGGCAGTGAATGGCTATGCACGTACTTTGCTATTAGCTAGCACCGGCAAAGATACGAGAGAAGTAGGGCTTGCCTATAGGCTAAAAGTCATCTAATCTCAGCAAACCTCTAAGAGAAACAGAACGAGTCCACTCGGATTCAGAATTCTATGATATATATCTCAAGTTGCTAGTACGGTGGGAAACTGGTATGTTTGTGAGTTGAAGAAGATATGGCAAGACTGTAATTTAGAAAGGTTGTGTGTTTATTAAGCAGCTTTCTTATTCAAGTATCAAGCTTTCCCCATTGCTTATATCGACGAAGTTGACTTCGGCCAACGCGGCTAGTCCTGCTTCATCATCATCTTCTTCTCCCTCCTTCTCTAATGCCTCTTTCAAAGTGATCGTTTTGCGGTTCAAAAACCAACTTACTATGCCACCTCCAATTTTGACCTCGTCATGCGTTGCAATCCAATATTTCGCTCTGATCATTCGTTGCACCTTCAACCCATTATGTGCGCCCAAATTTAGCTGGGCTTTGGAAGTAAGCTTGATATCGTGCAAGCCATGCAAAAGCGCCAAGGTATCGATTGGAGTCGATGCTGTAGTCAATGGCTCAATATCTCTAGGAGTGACTCCATGCGGTGTATATATTACTGCTTCTGCTTGGGAACTGCAGCTCTGTATTAGTTCTGAATAATTAATCGAGTGGAGTTACAGACTTGGCCGTGAGAGCGAATGATACCATTACAGCAGAGTGATAGTAGAGCAAGTCTTGGCCTGGGTATGCGAGTCTACTTATACCAATGAATGATGGTAGCGGAGCTTTTGAGCTCTCGGTCCAGTTCCCTGAAAAGCGTGGAACATCCTCCACAAACTCAAAATGTCCCCATGATCGGATTGCCGATGCTGCTTTGGTGGTGGCAAGCACAGGCACTTTGGAAGATATCTAGATTTCCAATTGGAATGATTCTAGTGATTCAAGAACTTTGACATACCTCTAATAAGGTCTCTTTGTGCATATGATCAGTGAATTCATGAGATACAACGACTAAGTCAATCCACCAATGCTTTGATTCATTTCCCATTGTAGCTGCAAGAGGTTTACTATCGGCATCCACAATAGGTTTGGATATAGTATCTGTGTGGATGCCGCATGCAGCTTCCTCAATTCCCTGTATCGCATCCTCAACCTCCGCAATTGTCTGAACGATACTAGGTTGTTTATGCCACTGCTGAGAAAAGAACGGCGCCACATCACTCTGGCCACCGCGAAGCCAAGGATCGAACAGAACATGATAGTACGCACGTTTGTTCGGGTTGTGTGATGTAACGGGATACGGGAGAGAAAGGAGCCATGTTGTGTCCGCATTAAGGTGTGTGAGAAGGGGCCTTCGAGTAGACAGGGCATCTGTTACGGAGGATCGCAAAGTCTGATAGAGTTGCGCGGACGGGTCATTATTTTCCATTGAATGGTACGACTCCAGCATCGGTCAACTTTATGGAGTATATCTACAGAAAGTTGAAGAAGTCATCGGCAGCAACCACACATAGAGATGCGGTTATGATGAATACGACGTTGTGACGTCTTAGACTGGGGCTCGGTAAGATTTCCATACGCATCACATGGTACAATATCCGTAAAAGAAAGCTTTATTTACTTGAAGATGCCTCTTATCCAGAACCTACCGAAAGCATCATGAGAAAGACAGAGCAACAAGATACGCGATTTCAAGAACTCCTAGAGAACAGCTTTATAGCAATAGGGTAGAGGGCGGGACTGCTCTATATTATAACCTCGGTAACCTCGGTCCTCGCACGACTAAAAGAACCACCGTCCACAGGATGTTTTGTCTCGAAACTTGAAGTACTACGCGCTAAAAGCTAGTTGGCTAGTCTGTCCATTCATTGAATCGTGGGGAAGCCTGCTCGTTTCAGCAGCATGGTGAGACGAGAGATGATCTGAGGAATCTTGGCACAAACTTTATGCCTACCGACTCTACAACTCCAAAAGCTGATCGACTGAAGGAGATCTCTCTATACGGCGCGTACCGACACATGATCTGACTTTCACGCGAACGGACTGACTGCCTTATGTTCATGGGGACTTTATCTCTATTGAGCCTCTAAGCTTTTGAAAAGCAACATGTCGAACAGCTTAAATGGGATTATTTTATGCATAACTCTTGTGAATTGAGACACATCTTGGCTATGCGAAAAATACAACATCCTTTGACGGTCTTGGAAATTCTTGACATACGGAGCTGTCATAGGTGGTTTATTTCACGCTCAATACGACAGCTTATTCTTGCCTGTTTGCATCTCAGACCCTAATACCAACAACATGAGACGAAACCACAAAATCTGGGTCCATCAATGGCACCAATAACAATGGTCTCGTCGTCCATAGTGGGACAACACGATGTGAGATTTCCAGCTTCTACAGTCCCGAGCCCAGATCTCTTGATTGTCGCTCCGTAGATCATACATCATCCCATGTCAATACGAGCCAAAGTCTGAACACGACGAGTGAGATATTCCGGAAGAGTGCCCGAGACATCCATCGGTCGACTCGCCCTCCCAAGCGCGGATAGCGGCTCTACGGCAAAGTTTTTGCCTGCAGTATATTCTTCCGTATCTGGTGAAACCGTTGCTATGTGCTTGCTGGAAGTAACCAAAGGTGAGGCAGGCGGGGCCCATATTATGAGACTCGGGGGTTGAGACTGTTTCATTTTAAAATGAACTTCGCTTAATCTAGAATTGTCGAGATAGTTTCGGGGTGGGTTTTGCGAAGATGGCCTCAGACCAGGCCATAGTAGTATATATAGATCTGGCGAATTGTCTATTTTTTCCTTTTCTTGTCACTCCAACTCACCTTCATCCCAACTCATCAACTCATCCATTTCACTTCTCCTTCCGCCGGTCGGACTATTAAACTTAAAACACACTCGTTATTTTACCATCACTCGACCACCCAAACCCCATCCTCAACCCTACCAGCCAAAATGCAGTTCACATTCGCCGCCG